>OIZT01000103.1_pt1 | contig 63982 bp, 62 predicted proteins | sample 1588611 | NCBI WGS metagenome assembly OIZT01 (sample SAMN03283278) | human gut metagenome | biome: human-associated habitat; material: feces | host: Homo sapiens | place: Peru | collected 2012
CACTTTTCTACCGTTTAGAGCGTATAACATTGATAATCAACTAATAATAGATACTGATTATGTTTTCATTCCAACTGATGAATGCGGGTGGTTTGTCTCAATAGTTAAAGAAGCTTAACGATTGTTCAATCGCCGGCCGTTTATTCGTTTATATAAGTGAAAGAGGAGGAAAACGAAAAGTATAGAAACAATGCTTCAACAGGAATTCGAGAATATAGCAGCGTCGCTTCGCCACCGGATTGTTTCGGTGGCAAGAGGATATGGGCTTGATGTGGATACTGCTGAGGATGTTGCGCAGGATGCTATGCTAAAGCTTTGGACCATTCGGGCGAAAGTAGCCTCTGGCAAACAGGCCACGGCACTTGGCGTTGTGATTGCCAAGCATCTGTCAGTCGACGTGCTGAGACGAAGCAGGAGCGTTGGACTGGACTGCGTCTGTACGGCTGACGACCAATATCGGGAGCCCGACAAATTGCTCGAAGCCTCCGAAAACGATGATTGGTTGAAAATGCAACTCAACCGGCTGCCTTCCAAGGAATATGCAGTGCTTCATCTGCGGCAAGTGGAACAGAAGACAACAGAGGAGATTGCAGCCATAGTGGGCGTGAAACAAAGTTCCGTCCCCACGATGTTGGCAAGGGCAAGGCGAAAGTTGCTGGACGAGATGAACAGTAGAAACAAATGACAACAAGCAGCAATTATGGATATAAAGTCGTTGATAGACAAGTTTATGAACGGTACTTCTTCTCTTGAAGAAGAGCAGATGCTGGGTAACTATTTCCGCACCGAGAAGCATCTTCCTAAGGAACTGAAGCCCTACCGCAAGATGTTCGCCTATTTTGATGGAGGAATGAAAGACAGAGACCTGCTGCGGGGTGGGGCGGAAAGTCCCGATGACAAGCCGTTTTGCATGGAAGCAATTGTTGCACCCAAGCGGCAGAACAAAAAAACGCTCTCATGGCGTCGTCTGTTGGCTGTTGCTGCATCGGTTGCCGTCCTGCTTGTTGTTGCCTTCCGTCTGACACGCACCGAGGAAGAACGGCCTCATGCCACCACCGCTTTCACCCAAACCATTGCACAGACGGTTGCTCCCGACACGCTGAAAGCTCCTGTCGACACGTTGAAAACCGTGGAAGAACGTCAAGACAAAGTGAAGCCAAAACGACGTACCCCCTATAAATACCGCTATCAACCAGCTCCGCCCGAGGTGCTGACGGCTGAAGCCCAGCCAGAAGTAAATGTAGATTCCATCAACAATGTGGCAAGGCAGTTGGCAGAAATAGAGGTGAAGAAGGTGGAATTGGAACAACAATATATGCTGAACGTCATGAAAGCCATCAACATGCTTAATGCCGCCGACATAGCTGAAATGGCTGACGAGGAAGTCTTTTGAAGTTGTACGGCCGTACGCCCCCTTGTGGGTGGTGGCAGACAAGACAAAGGAATCAGTTTCAGAAAAGTGGAAAAACTCAATAAGAAAGGATTTGATTATGAAAAAAGCAATTAAAACGCTGGCAGTGGTCACATTGGCTTTCATGCCACTTGCCGCCTCTGCACAGGAAAACATCAGCAAAGCCATCGACTTGTTTGGTGCCGATACCGGTACATATGGCATATGGAACAAAACAGAAGACAGGGATAGCAAAGGTGTTTTCAGCACTATTTACAAGTTTAAGTTGCCAAAAAAGCAGGAGAAGAAACTCAACTTCCTTCGTGAAGCTTTCTATAAGGACCTACCGAAAGCCTATGATTCTTTTATAAAGAAGTCTGGCCGCAACTCCAAAGCAAACAAGCTGATAGCCTATGGCGTAGGACTGGACGAGCGAATGGCCCTTGGATGGCCCAATGACAAAGAGGACAAGAACTACCTCTATATGTTTGTGACAGACACCACCAATATCGACTATCGCTACGTCTATGGGCTGGAATGGTATTACAAAGGAAGAAAAGTGGTAGGTTCAGTGGTTGAAATATACAGCCGAGACCCCAAAAAGGCAAAGGCCAAAGGTTGTGTGACGGTTGTTAACGGAGAGGATGTAGACCTTTCAGACTTGAATTCATTGGGCGATAGGCTTAAAGGCCTGAAGTCTATTGACAGTTTGTTAGGAGTCTATAATGTAACGACCACCTCTGGCAGCTCTGTCATTACTACAAAAGACGGCAAGACCATACTCAAGTCTGAAAAGCAATGCTTGATTGTCAACAAGGACGGTTCGCTCTTTATGGACGACGGAGAGGGCAATACCACGACCATTGACAGAAAAGGCAACGTGACAAGTACGTCGCATAATTCCGCCCCTGTTTCGACCGATCCCTTACAGAAGTTTGCCAATCTGCGTGCTGCCTACATCAACAACATCCGAGAAGGCAATGTTGACAATACCACTCTCCTTACTGGTTTGGCCAATTCCATCCTCGACTTCTGCAAAAATCAGGGGAAGAAGATGAGCTATGAGGAGAGGCAGGTATGCATCGATGGCTTGAAGGACCTGCAGGAACAGACGCCCGACAAGTTCATCAAGGGCATCTTCGGCGTTGCAATCAGTGAACTAAATTCAAGAAGGCGGGTTGAGTAATATCAACGACAACCCGCCTGTTATGTTTCTTAGGCCCGGCCAAGACCGACGTCACCACTTGAGATATCCATATTTTTCCTTACACCATAGCTGCCATGAGTTGACCAAATTCTGCCATAACACATAGGCTCCCGGCGCTACAGCTGCAACAGGATTAAGGAAAGTGACGGTGAGCCAGATGCCAACAATGGTGTTTTTCTGGCCAAGCGCCTGTCCGGCACTCACACGGTCGTCGTAGAATGCGCCCACCCACTTGCCGATGGAGAACTGGATGAGCGTGATAAACAATGGCAACACGAGCAGCAACAACAGTGTGATGCCGCCCACAGAGGCTGCAAGAATGTTGTGAACAGTTATGCCAGTGACTATAGAAAGGTTGAACGACCACAAATAGAAACCTAAATTTCGGTGGCTCTTAATCCTGTCGGCAAACCGTGGAAGGTATTTTCTGGTGAGCAAGGCAAGGCACAACGGTACGAGCAACACCATGACGACCCTGCGTAGAATCATCATGAAAGCATAGAGAAACGTTATGTCGCTTCCCTTTTCCACCATAGGGAAAAACAGGGGAATGATGACGGATGTGACGATGTTGGCAATGAGTGTATAAACCGTGAGCGAGGCTATGCTGCCACCGAGCTTCTCGGTTACCACTGCCGCCGATGCTGCCGTGGGGCAGATAAAGCAGATGAAGCATCCTTCAAGGACGAGTTTCAACTCGGGACTAATGTTGCCTAACCACAGTATGAGCATGACAAAGAAGCCGGATAAGGTTGTGCGGATAAGTTGTAGCCAAAAATGCCATGCTCGGGGACGCAAGTTCTCCATGTCTATCTTGCAGAATGTAACGTAAAGTAGCAGGAAAATTAGGCAGGGCACAAACTCTATGCACCACGGACCCACCGTGTTGCCTATTGGCTGGAGGAGGGGAACTTCTGAAAACAAAAGATAAACTACTGTCCCGAAAACAAGGGCGCAAATGAGCGTCCACTTCTTGATGAATGCTATAATGCTCATGACCTTAAATCACAACTTCTAAAAATCTGACTGCAAAAGTAGCTATTTCTATCCATATAAATGTAAATCTGGTTGTGTAATCGGCATCCCTTTAACTATGGATAACAATAATAAACATCCCCGTTTCGCTGCCATTGGGCATGAAACGGGGATGTCATGATGAATGTTTGCTTACAACTGCTGAAGGCAACAGTGTTATTTTTCCGACCAAACACTTGCAGCCTTACCGATGTTTTCAGTATTGCCGATGTTCGTCACCTCAATATTGCCGGACGGATAGTCTTGCAGCAAACTTCTTTGAAGTTGTGATTTTGCCCTCTACGTAAGGTCTTTGATGGTGGCGTCTTTCGTGTAACGGAATGGGGCGGTGCAGTCTTCGTCCCTTGTTTCGTAGTTTATAGTAAGTTTGTGCCCCCTGTCCGTCAAACGTGCCTGTGTAGGGCTTGCTGGCGGTGCCTGCCTTTACGGTTATACCGTTGATGTCGGCAGTAAGTTTGGCATTGATAAATATAATATTTCTTTTTCTCGCAAAAGTAATTGCTTTTTATGGATAACAGCATTTTAAGCATAGCGCAAATTGGCGCAAGACACTGAAAAATTGGCGCAAAAGGCGCAAAAACGATTAAAAATATTACCTTTGCAGAGTAAAAATTATAACACCAACAATGATTAAGTGTCTACACGAATATCTTGACCGCTCAAAGGTGGGACGGCTCGACTACTTACGGCAACTCATCTTTCTCACCTTTACACCGCTGGCTACCATCCTTTTCTCCCTTCACCTGTTGGGAGGGTATGGGCTGAACGTGCGCCCAGCACTGGCCTGCTCTGCATGTTACGTTGCAGCTACAGTAGCAGCGTTTTGTCTGTATCTGTGGATGGGCCCGAAGAAACTGAAGCTTATACTTCCAGCTTATCTCATTGTCAGTACCATAATTCAATGCGTGCGACTGCTCATACTTGCCGGTATGGGACAGATTGATCCTATGCTTACTACCATCAATGTTGCTGTATGCTACATTATAGTGTTTGTAGGTTGCATGGCCATGCTTCCACGCACGCTTATGGCATGTACAGTCATCAACATATTCACTGTTGCAACATGTCGCATTGTAACACATGAGCAGATGTATGGACAGTTGCTTACCGTGTTTGGCATCTTGATGATAGCTACCACCGTTTTTTGTATCGTCTCTCGGAAACTGCTCCACGAAGAGCATACCGAACTGCTCGACTATGCCAGCACCGTTGACCAGATTCTTCATGTGTTCAATATGAACAAGACAGAATTGCTGACCATTCTGCAACTGTCAAAGGCAAATGACGCCCAAACCATTTATGACGATGAACTGATTGGGCGACTCTCTCCCAAGACCTTGCGCAACTTCCTTCATGTAGCAACCCAAATTGAGCGTATGCAAACAAGCCAGCGTGAAGTGACACAAGAACGCTTTCCCATGCTCTCGCCCGCCGAACTAGATGTCTGCCGCCTTGTGGAACAAGGATTAACACTCAAACAGATTGCCGAAGCTCTCGGCAAGAGCACTTCTAACGTAAGTACTGTGAGGGGAAATATTCGTAAAAAGCTGGGCTTGTTGCCAAACGATGACCTGTGCAATTTTTTAAAAGCCTTTAATAGATGATAGCAGAAGATTACTATTTTTATAAGGATGATGAGTGATACGACCTCTGCAAAGCCACAAGACGAATGAAGCTGCTGGACTCTAAACAAATTCGGCAGCTTCGAGATGTGTGCATATTTGAGGTGAATGGAATTAAAATTTTTATGCAATTGCAGTAAATAATTAGTTACATTCCAAATAAAAGCATTACCTTTGTCTTCGCAAAACTGTCACATGTGACAAAATCGCGAACTAAATGATTGTAAATAGAACAACTTATATTAATCAATTGGTCCGTTCCAAAGGTAATGGACTTATTAAAATTGTCACAGGCATCAGACGGTCTGGAAAATCCTTCTTACTGAAGAAGTTGTTTCGTCAGCATCTGTTGGATGATGGCGTACAAGATGACCATGTCATTATAATAGATATGGAAAGTCGTAAAAACAAAGCTTTCAAAGATCCTGACTTTTTACTCGATTATATTGATAATGTGATGAAGGACGATGATACATACTACATTATCATTGATGAGGTACAAGAAGTGAAGGATTTTGTGGAAGTTCTTTCTACATTATCTGTCACTGAAGGTATAGATGTTTATGTTACTGGCTCAAATTCTCGTTTTCTCTCTTCTGATGTTGTAACGGAATTTAGAGGACGAGGTGATGAAATTCATGTTTGGCCACTTTCTTTCAAGGAATACATGTCTGTTTATGATGGTTCTGTTGAAGAAGGGTGGGCAGAATATAGAATGTATGGAGGTTTGCCACAACTTCTAACACAAGTTGGAGATGATAAGAAAACGGATTTCTTACTTCATCTTTACCGCACAGTTTATCTACGCGATATTTATGAGCGTAATGGTATTGACTTGAAACAGGAATTTGAAGAACTTTCCAAAACCATTGCTTCAAGTATTGGAGCACCAGTCAGTGCCAGAAAAATTGCAGATACATTTAAGTCCGTAGCCAAAGTACAAAACATTGCTGATAAGACAGTCGCTTTGTACATGGGATATATGCAGGATGCTTTTCTTATAGAGAAGTCTGAACGCTATGATATTAAAGGGCGAAAATATATTGGTTCATTGTCTAAGTTTTATTATCAAGATGTCGGCTTACGCAACGCCATCCTGTCGTTCCGGCAAAATGAGGTGACCCATATTATGGAAAACGTCATTTATAATGAAATGCGTATGCGTGGATGGCTTGTTGATGTCGGAAATATTTTCACCAGAGTCAGAAATACAGAAGGACAACAACAACGTGTCACTCTTGAAATTGATTTTGTATGTAACAAGGGAAGTAAACGCATATACATCCAATCTGCCTATAAGATGCCGGATGCCGAAAAGATGGAGCAAGAAAAACGCTCACTCAAACTGGTCGACGATTCTTTCCGTAAACTGATTGTTGTTGGTGAACACACCAAACCTTGGAGTGATGAGAATGGCATACAAATCGTTAGTATATACGATTTCTTGCTTGATTTATCATTTACAGAATAGAACGATAGGGGATGTGCTTAACATCCCCCATATTCATCACCGAGCGGATGCAATTCATCCCCTGGGGGCCGACAACCAGATGCCCTACAACATCATCTTCGCAGAATGGAAAAACTCCGACACCGCCAAACTCTTTGAAAACTATGGTTATAAAAACAAAAAGCAGTCAGGAGGATATTTCTTCTAAAGAAAAAACATTATCTTTGTCGCAACCAAAGATAATATGTATGGATAAGGGAAGAAAGATTTGTGATGTGCTGAAAGCCGTCAGAAAAAAGATAGCAGAAATGAACGGCATTACATATGAGCCGAAAGTTTGCCACTATCATGGCCATTGCAGTGGCACCTGTCCTGCATGCGAGGCAGAACGGAAATACATAGAGGATGAGTTGTCGCTGCGCGAACAGATGGGAAAAGCCGTCTGCGTTACAGGTGTAGCCCTCGGCATTTTGGCGGCACCATACAATGCGTATGCCCAAGAGACTTCTTCTGCAACGCCTGTCAACAATGAAGTGATTGCTGCAGATTCTGTGTCAGAAAGTGAGCAAGTAACAATCAGGGGGTGTGTAAAAGAGGCTGACGGTACACCTATGATTGGTGCCATTGTTGTGGCTGGTGATAAGCGACCTTACAATGTGACAGATATTGACGGTAACTTTTCCGTTACCATTCATCGAGACTCCACGCTTCAGTTAGAATATCTTGGTTATAAGGACAAAATTTATTCATTCGATGATTTGGACTTGAATGGATTTAATACGCTTTGTATGACGGAGGTGACTCCTACTATGGGGGAAGTTGTTGTTATAGAAAAACCAAATAAGAAAAGAGCCAAGAAACTCAAGAAAAAGGTTTTGGAATCTGATGTTGACATGAAGATAAAAAAGCCGTCTTTCCCCGGTGGCAACAATGCCATGCTACAGTTTATCGCCAAAAACTTGCGTATGCCAGAAACTTTATATGGAGCATATCAGCAGCGCATCACCGTTTCGTTCTGTGTTCTTGGTGACGGCAGTTTGGCCGATGTAAAAGTTGTGACAGAATGCCCTCCTGAAATGAAACAGGAAGTTCTGCGTCTTGTAAAGTCCATGCCCAAATGGAAGGCAGCCATGAAGGATGGCAAGCCGACGTATGAAAAAATGAAAATACCAATATATGTTAGGCCACAGTAGAATATGAAATCATTGAAAGCACCACTGATAGGAATTGACCGTCATCGCCTTACGACGGATGGCGATGGCATTACTACTCTTGTAGCTTTTCATGGGTGTCCGCTTAGATGCGCCTATTGCATCAATTCACAATGTTTCAAGGAGAAGCCAATAGGCAGCATTACCATTAAAGCACTGCTTAATCGTTTGATGCCAGACAACCTTTATTTCTTGGCTACTGGCGGAGGTGTTACGTTTGGCGGAGGTGAACCGTTGCTGTACTCTGACTTTATAGCCTTGTTCGCGCAGCAAATGCCTAAGAAGTGGAATATCACAATAGAAACTTCACTGAATGTGCCAATCAGAAATCTTATGGATATAGCCCATTATGTCAAACTCTTTGTGGTTGACATAAAGGACATGAACACAGACATATACAAACGATACACTGGCAAGGACAACTCGAATGTAATGAGTAATCTCAAATGGCTTGCAGACCACGGCTATTCAAGCAAGGTGCTCATCAGAATACCACTTATTCGTGGTTTCAACTCAACAATGGATCAAGCTATAAGTAAGAAAAACCTTGAAGACATGGGGTTCTGTCATTTCGACTTGTTCCGTTACGTCATCAAATGACTTGTCTTTTCCCCCATACAAATGCTTCCGTACTTTCGCAGTATGGAAGCATTTTTCAATTTATCCCTCCCCACAAGTTGGCAGTCCCTCTCTGACAGCCAACTCCTTTATTTCTTCCGCCAGCTCTCTCGCAACCTCCCCATGGAAGAAATCCTCACGCTCTGCCTCTTCAAATGGGCTGACCTTCGTGTCTTGTGCCGTACCCCCAATGGCTCTTACCTCGTCATGTGTCGCTATGCCCTAAGCGACATGACCGCACGCCGAACCTCACCCTTCAAGTCCGCAACGAGTTCAACTGCTTCGAACGCATCCACCTCTCCTGCGTCACCAATCGCAAGATCTCCCTCGACCGCTCCACGGCCACCTCTCTCGGCACTTCCACGTTCTACGACGACCAGACCGCCTACGAATACGAGGTGGAGTCAAGAATGCTCACCGAGGAGGAAACCACTCACCGTCTACCATGCACCATCAAGTACCCCTCCAACATCTTCGACGACCCCTTCTACCGCACCTTTGACTAATCCACCAACCCATGAAATACATCCACATTTCCACATTAAGAAAAATTCTCGCATCCCCCGAACCCATCGACTTGAAGCTCTGGAAACGCAGCGACGAAATCCAGTCCTGGCACCGCTGCATCTCTCTCAAATACGACTTCTGCAAAGGCACAAGATGAATGAAGCTGCTGGACTCCAACGAAATCCGGCAGCTTCGTGATGTGTGATTTTTGAGGTGAATGTGGTGGGAGGTGTATATGTAACAAGCCTTACATATTCAAAACACTGGTATTTCCCATTAAGAAATCCAATAATCCTATAGTAAAGATACCATTTTCATCAGTCCACGGCTTTATGTCATCTTTTACAATGATTATCTTTTTGAACGAATCGTTTATTCTCATAAGGGATGCCATTTCTTGTTTGCGCTTATCTTCATCTGGCATTGCCAATGCGGACTGGATATAATACTTTTGGCTTCCTTCATTGACAACAAAGTCTACTTCCAGTTGCTTTCGCTGCCACTTGCCATCCGCTCCTACATATCGTTGTTCCATAATACCTACATCCACTTTGCATCCTCTTCGTCGCAATTCATTGTATATGACATTCTCCATAATATGGCTTTCCTCTTGTTGTCTTAGACCTAAGACGGCATTTCTTAACCCCAAATCTGTGAAATAGAATTTTGCGAGACTGCCGATATACTTCTTTCCTTTAATGTCAAATCGTGTGGCTTTCTCTATTATGAACGCATCTTGCATATATCCAAGATATTTGTCTATCGTATTATAGCTTATGGTTACTTTCTTTACACTTTGAAAAGTATTTGATAGTTTTGTCGTGTTTGTAGGTGCACCGATGCTTGATGCAACAATGCGTACCAAATCTTCAAATTCTGATTTGTTCTTGATACGATGACGTTCAAGTATGTCAATCAGATATACACTTTCAAATAAGTTTGAAAGATAGTCTAACTTTTTCTTTTCTGTCTCAAGTGTCAGCACATGGGGAAGTCCACCATAGGTATAGTAGTCTTTCCATGCTTCGTATGGCTTTTGTCCTGTTCCCTCACAATATTCGGACAACGATAAGGGATAAAGGTGTATCTCGTCACCACGTCCACGAAACTCAGTGATAATGTCACTTGAAAGGAACTTAGAGTTGCTTCCTGTTACATAAACATCAGCATTCTCGATACGCAGCAGGCTGTTGAGCACTTCCTCAAACCTCGGTACAAGTTGCACCTCGTCAAGAAGAATATAGTATAATTCACCATCTACCATTTTTGCTTTGATGTATCTATACAACGTAAGCGGATCACGAAGTTCTCCACTCTCAATGTCGTCAAGTGCTATCTTTATAATATGGTCTTCCATTACACCTATTTTCTTCAAGTATTGATGGAATAGCGTGAATAACAAATATGACTTTCCGCAGCGACGTATGCCTGTTATTATCTTTATCAGACCATTTTGTTTGCCGTCTATCAGTTGCTGTAAATAGAAGTTTCTTTGTATCTGCATAATATCTGTATTGAAATATTTTGGCAATATTGCCATTTTCTTTCAGCAAAGATACTGTTTAATAATGAACCATGCAGCTTTTTACTGAAATATTTTGGCAATATTGATATTTTTTTTCAATACAGTAAAAAGGGGATGTTCGCACGATGAACATCCCCCTATCATTAGTATTTGGCTAACTATCGTAAACTTCACAAATTACTCTTTTCCGTTCATCGGAGGTCCCGGCACAATATCATTTCCAACCCTTATCATACCTTTTGGAGCATCCCAAAATTCGCCTTGAAATGTAGGAAGTTTACCGCTCTTTGCATATTCTACAAGTTGGTCATACCACATGACATATTCGGCATCTTCACCACGTCCTGCCTCCAACAGTTCAACACCCAAATCGCCCATGAAGTCGTGCATATATGGCTTCATGTCATACAGTCCGCTATCTGGGTCGCTTGTTGATGTGCACCATGCCTTGTTTAAATGTTTAATTTCAACGTTGTCCCACAATTTATCTTCGGTTGTTATGTGGCATCGCATGGCACAGCCATTCGGCGACATATACGACATCCAGCGAAGTTTCTGAAAACCCCTTCTGTGCAACTCTTGGAGCATCAGCATATACTGCAATACTCCAAGATTTTCATTTGGTCTATTCATCATGCTTTCTTTGCTAATCCATAGTTCAGCAATAGCTCTGCCGCCAGTCGCATCAACTTGTCATCTTGAAACGTAAAATCTCCTTGCTTGTTTCGCCTTACAAGAAAACGCAGCTCACGTTCCAAGTACCCGTCCCATCCGTATTCGTCTTCTGTGACTTCTACTAATCCGTCCTTAGTCGACTCCAAACAAATTCGGCAGCTTTGCGATGTGTGTTTGAGGTGAATGGGGTGGAGGTGTATATGTAAACCTTCCTTAATCCATTTTTCTAAATCGTTCTTGCAGCTCTTTCATGCGTCCTATCAGCTCTTCAAACGATAGTTTGTCACCATAGATGAAGTGGTCACACATTTCTGAATAGTCTGACTTCCAATCTGATATGAGTTCTTCACGAGGTATGAAGTCTATCACATTTGGCATCAACTTATTGTAATCGACATACCCTACGGAATAATATACTGAACGATGTTTCACGATACGCTGGTACAAGTCTTTGTCTTCCAATGCTTGTTTGCCAAATTCTGTATCCATCAATCGCTCCAAGTCATAGAGATGTCGGGACATACGGATATGGCGAGGCACTTTCTTCTGAAACACCTCGCATAGCAGAAACGCCTTCTCCAAGAATGTTCGTGTCGGCACTACCGTTCTGATTGTAGCACTTGCTGTGTCATCTTCCCCTGGAATCGTTTGCTCAACATAAGATGAAATCCACCGTTCTTCTGTTGGCTCATTCATCGAAAGGCAACTAATCTCTATTTTTACTCTTGGTGGAATGTATTCGTTGGTGGTTTTCAGAATTGAGTCGTAATGTACCAATATCACGGATGGATCTTTGTCACTTGCCTCTGTCGTAACATTGCCATTATCATCCACTGTTTCCACGACATTCTCTATGCGATACCCTTTTATGCCCATACTTTTCAAGTTAGCGTTTAACTCGCTGGAGATGACATCAAGTATATAACGGCGTGCCTTCTTGCGAAGTTTCTCACGCTGGTTCTTGGTCGTCTTCTCTATTCCGAAGAATGTATGGTTGACGGACAGGTCGATGTCTTCACTGAATCTTTCTATCAAGTTCCAACCTTTGCTTAGACTTGTTCCGCCCTTGAAAATAAGATTTTCCGAGCATGAGCACTTGAACAGGGCCTTGAGTACCATTGTCACCCAACAATCCTTTTCCAAGGCTAACTGGTTTATCTTGAATTTTTCCTCCGCTCGCTGCAACAATGCCACGCGCTCTGCTTTTGTATGTTTTACCCAAAGGGTCATGATTAATTGGTGTTGTTAATGACATTCGTAATTAGTTTTCTCATCCATATCGGCATCAATAAGAGATCGAGTTTGAATAGTTCCTTCCGTTTCTCACTGTCTATGAGTTTGCGAATTTGAGCTATCTCTTGTTTGCCGATGTTCTTTTCACCTAAGCTTTTTAGGGCTTGCATCAACAAGGCTCCCAACATGGTCTTGAAGGCAAAATTTTTAGGGACGCATCTTTTCAGCTCTATTTGTCTATTGCCTAATTTCAACTTTCTGCTACTTCCAGATGTCAGATAGGTGTATTTTGTTGGCACTTGTGTGGATAACCCCAATATGTTTAGGGCTGTCATGCCGCATGGCTGCACCTTTGCCTTGTCCCGGTGGGCAATCGCTTTCACCATTTCGTCAACAGTGGGATATATTATTCCAAACCGTGTGCTCTTTGGTCGTAGATACACGCCATTTGCAAGCCTGACTACATTTCCTCTTTTCTCTTCAGCAGAAAGGGCACGACTTACCACTTTCTCATTTTCATTAAGATCTGAGAAATCAGAAATGAAGATTATTTGCCCTTCATGTGTGTGTGCTATTCGTTTTGCTATTTCTGACATTCCTTTATTTTTATACCACAAAAGTACCTAAAACAAATCATATACAGAAATACGCCTATATTAAATTAACTAATTTTAAGTGGAAAACATTGCAAAAGTTTTCCACTTAAAATAACATGAATACATTTATGGGAAAATGCTCAATAATATAGCACCCTCCATAAATATCATAATATATATATATAAACATCGTGCTATTTTGATTTTATTTTTCCTTTGAAATAATTATCTATAATAACACTTTCATCTAACCCAACAAGTAATTTTTTAACTATGAAACGATCAGCATCATTTGTTTCAGGACCCATCATTATTTCTATTTCATTTAATTTTTCATCACTAATGCCAATATCAATGTGCTTCATTCTAATAGGACTTTGGGAGACTAAAGATGGACCTATCGAAGATAACATTTCAAATAGCACATTGAAAGGCGATTGAATTTCAGGTGTTTTTTGAAGCCCTTATAAATAAAGGGTATTACTTCTTTATATATAATGACAACATGATTATGAAATTTGCGCTCCACTCCAACCTCGTCGGCTCTGTCCCCAGGCAAGAAACAGACCAACAACTCCGGCTCTGACAAGCGCGAGCTTTTATGACTACTTCACCGCCACCATGTTCCCCACGCTCGACATCGTTAGCCAACTCGGCTACTTTAACCACATTTGGCAACGTTACCAAGACCTCCACACCCAGCTCCTCATCATCGAGCAACTTCTCGAATCCGACTTCTTCAGCCATGAACTGATGACCGCCCTCCGCACCGCCAACATCCTTTCCCGATGGGACAATACCCTCGACTCCACCCAATACAAGCGCATCTACCAACGCATCGCCGCCATCGAGTTCTCCGTCCTCCGAATCGGTGAGTACCCCATGCCGAGCATCATCGACACCGTGAACATCATCCGCACCGCCAAGGGCAACGTATTTGCTGAATGGAAAAACTCAGACACTGCCAAACTCTTTGAAGACCATGGTTATAAAAACAAAAAGCAATCAGGAGGCTACTTCTTCTAAGAAAAAGCATTATTTTTGCAGAAACAATACAATAATATGAAAGAAGATCAAATAAAAAACCTGAAAGTTCTATTGCAACGATTAGATATTGTAAGGGATAAAATTACAGCGAGGAACGAGGGAAAGGAAAAGTTTAATGTCTTTACCTGCCTAATGGATTCAAGTGAAGAAGTGAATCTCCATTCTCGCTTTATATCAAGTCTGTTAGACCCACAAGGTAATCATGGACTTGGCTTTGCTCCTATTGATATAATTCTAAAGACTTTGAACAGTTCTTTTCAATATAATCAAGAAACTATAGAGGTTATACCTTCGTTTTCTAATTGGTCAGAATACAAGGAAATAGATATTCTCCTCATAGATAGAAGAACAAAATTTGCAATTATCATTGAGAACAAAATCTACGCTTGCGACAGCAACCATGCTGATGAAGGACAACTTGAATGCTATTATAGACGTATAATTGAAGAGGACAAAATACCACAAGAAAACGTTGAAGTTTACTATCTTACAATAGATGGGCACGAACCTTCTGAAGAAAGTGTATCAACAAGTTCAAAATACAAGGATTTACCAGACATTGTCCGTTGTATAACTTATGGAGGCGAAATCACCCAATGGCTACAGCAATGTATGCAATTAGCATGTAACAAGCCATATCTTAGGGAAACAATCGCACAATATATAAATCTTATAAAAGAAATGGCAAACAATACTGAAATTGAAGACAGACTCGAGATTCTTAAGATTATTTCTAAGAATGACGATACTTTGGCAAGTGCCAAATTACTCTTTGACAACTACAAGCACATACAATGGCATACAATTTTCGACTTGTTCAATGATTTTTACTCTGAACTTGAGAAGAGAGGGTACTCTATTGTTTCAAAAGTTGAGAATAGCATGATTGACGACATTGTTCATGGAGGTCCTAAAAAACGTCAGCAATATCCAGAATTCAGCGTTAAGAATAAAGATGGATTGGAAATTACCATTGGATGTGACTATAATGATTGGTTCTATTTTGGATTATACACAAAAGAAAACAAATCTCTTGACAAAATGAAAATCAAAGAACTTCTTCAGTCATATCAAAATTACGACTCTGACTTTTATATTGATAAAGATTGGGTTTTCACAAGATACTTTGATGTCCCAGAGAATTACAATGTTAACATTTGGGACTTCAATCATAACGGTACATTCCGAATCATAAAGCCTGATACGAGAAAAGAAACAATAAAAAGATATTTAGATGATATGGAGAATTTTCTATATAAAGAGATGAATATTCTTCAATTTGCAAAATAAATTCTTGTCTTTTCCCCATACAAAATGCTTCCGTACTTTCGCAGTATGGAAGCATTTTTCAATTTATCCCTACCCACAGGTTGGCAGTCCCTGTCTGACCGCCAACTCCTTTATTTCTACCGCCAGCTCTCTCGCGACCTCCCCATGGAAGAAATCCTCACGCTCTGCCTCTTCAAATGGGCAGACCTCCGTATGTTGTGCCGTACCCCCAACGGCTATTTCCTCGCCATGCGCCACGCCCTTGATGACAAGTACGTCCGCTACAATCATAATGAAAAATATCCTTTGTCGTATGCAATGTTTATTGTACTTTTGCATTTATAGAGTAGAAGAACAAAAAAACAGAATAAATGAAAAAGAAATTATTGTTACTCATTCTGATGGTTCTTCCACTTTTCATCGCATCTTGCAGTGATGATGATGGAAAGGTAGAGCCGATGAAGTGGAAGTCCGAAACAAAGCAATCAAGTGATGGTTATTTTCATGTGTCTCCTCAGGGTGGAACATTTGTGCTTCAATGCACAAATTACAGTGACTTTTGGATAACGGGAATCACCGAGCAAGAAGCTAAAGGGGAAGAAAAGAAATTCACGCCTCCCTATGATGACCACAAACACTTTACCTTAACATCCGATTGGGCAACGGCTACCCAAAATGGAAATACGTTGACTGTTACAATTTTGCCGACAACAGCGAATGGCAACCGCTACATAAAAGTGTCAGTACAAAATGGTGACGCTTTTGATGAAATCAAATTCAGACTGCGAGGATTGAAAGTTGGATTGTGATTCCATTATGAAGTTAGATATTTATGTCTAACTTCATAATAGCCTCTTGGTAAAAAGCTATGTTGTTAACCTTGTATAAACAAGAAGAGAATTTTACTTTATGTAAAATCCTCTTTAATCTCTTGTGCTTATTAGTGACTCCGCTGGGATTCAAACCCGGAACCTCTTGATCCGTAGTCAAGTGCTCTATTCAGTTGAGCTACGGAGCCATGTTTTATTCATTTCTGAATTGCGAGTGCAAAGGTAGACATTTTGACCGAACTGACAAAATATTTACTGGGGAAATCTTTATATTTAACAGTTATTAAGCATTCTGGTCGTTTTAAAAGGGCTTTTGCGTATTTTTCCCACTTTAACTGTACCTTCGTGGGTAACGGGTTAGGATGGAGAGCATTCCGCAGATGCCGAGTGTTAGTGGATAATAGAGATAGGGCACAATAGAGACGGGGTTGATTTTGGCGAGTCCTGAGGCCATGAGTAGTTGTGCGCCATAAGGAATGATGCCTTGCATACAACAAGAAAATGTGTCAAGAATGCTGGCTGCTTTACGGCTATCTACACCATATTTTGTGCAAATGTCTTTTGAAATGCTTCCAACGGTGAGGATAGAGACGGTGTTGTTGGCGGTACAGATGTCTACAATGGCCACCAGAAAGGCAATGGTGAGTTCGGCACCCCGTTTTGAATGTATGTGCCTTGTGATGCGTCGGATGATAAAGTCGATGCCTCCATTGTGTTTGATGATTTCGAGAAGTCCACCTGCCATCATCGTGATGATGATGAGTTCGCCCATATTGGTGATGCCAGAGCCCATGCTTCCAAACCATCCATAGATGTCGTAAGCCCCTTGGGAAATGCCAATAATGCCGGTAAGGATAAGACCAATGGTCAGCACTACCATCACGTTCATGCCAAAAGCGGCGCAAACCAGTACAACCAGATAGGGTATGATCTTAGTGTATGAGATGTCGGGAATGGAGGTGGGAGAGGAGATGTTGGCTCCAAGAAAGAGATAGACAATGAAGATGCACAGAGCAGCAGGTGCAACGATGAAGAGGTTTACGCGGAATTTGTCTTTCATGTTGCATCCTTGAGTGCGTGTGGCCACCACGGTAGTGTCGCTGATGAACGATAGGTTATCGCCGAAAAAGGCTCCACCAACGATTACGCCCACCACCATAGCCATATTGGCATGGGTGGACAGGGCGATGCCTGCCGCTATTGGTGTGAGTGCAACGATGGTGCCCACACTTGTGCCGATGCTGATGGATATGAAACATGCTGCCACGAACATTCCTGCAAGCAGCATTTTGCTGGGTAGGAGGGAAAGGGTCAGGTTGACTGTGGCGTCAATGGAGCCCATTTCTTTGGCTGCATTGGCAAAAGCGCCTGCCAGGATGAATATCCATATCATCAGCATCATGTTCTCGGTGCTGGCACCTTTGCTATACAGTTGGATGCGGTTGGCCAGTGGAATGTGTTTGCTGATGGCTACTGCATAGATGCTTGAAATCATAAAAGCCACAATGATGGGCACCTTGTAGAAGTCTTGAACGATGATGGACGTTACAAGATACAACAAGATGAACAGGATAAGTGGGCTAAGAGCGATAAGTCCTTTTTTCATATCGTGAGATTACTACCATATATATATGCTTGTGATGGTTGCGGGGGTGTGTTATTTCCCATTGTTGTGGATGGGGATGCGTTCCCGCTCCTTGATGTAGCCGTGACGGAAGGCATAGAGCAACTCTTCCAGGTCGGCTATCTGGCGGCGTATCTCGTGTCCTTTGTCGGTGTCGGCCACGCGCAAGCGTCGTTGGTTGAGTTCTACAATTTGTATAGTGCTGACAATGTCTGTTCCACGGAGCACAGCATCTTCGGCACTTGTGAAAGGCTCGTGTTGCACCAGTTGGAAGCCACGGCTATGATAGACCAGAGTATAGCCGGCAATACCGGTTTCCTTATGGTAGGCTGAAGCAAATCCGCCGTCAATCACCATGAGTTTTCCGCCAGCCTTGATGGGGTTTTCGCCTTTTGCCACGTGCACGGGAACATGTCCGTTGATGATGTGCCGGTTGGGCTCCTTTACACCAAAGGCATCCATAATCATGTCCACCACCTTTTCATCGTCTCGCAGTTTGAAGTAGAAGCCCTTCGGTTCTACGTGTGTGCTCTTGTCGGCAATGAAATAGCGTTCGAAGGTGGTCATCTTGCTCTTGTCGAACAAGGGAGAGTCGGGGCCACACCACAGGTACAGAAAGTAGTCGATGGCGTAGTCATATTCTTCGGTTGTGGGTTCGTTTTGGAAGGCAGTACGTATCATCACTTCTATCTGCTCGAGCAATTCTTTGCCTTTGTAGTGATGTTCGGGGCTTATTTCCACGTCTTTCAGCGTTCCGTCTTCGTTCAGGGGGATGGAGGCATGAAAGAGCAGGTTGTTGTTGAATACGGCATACATGCTTCCGTGTTGTAGCAGCGTGTGGATGTGCCGATGCAGTTTTTCGCTCACGCGGAACGAGTGGTGCAGTTTTTCCATAAGATCTCGTTCTTCGGCGGTAAGCCTGTTCGGGTCTTTCGGGTCGATGGTGGGGAAGTGGCATGAGCGCATATCGTACTCTTTTCCTTCTATGATGCAGGTGTGTCGTTCAAAGTCGATGTGTGGCAAGAGGTCGCGTTCTTCCATCTTCCATTGGGGATAGCGTTGAATGAGTTGTGCTTCCAACTTGAACTGTATGATGCTGATGGCTTTATGCATTCTGGCGATGAGCAGGCGGTTTTTGTCTGACAGATCCTCGTTTTGCTGTACTTTCGGCATAAACTCTTCACATGGGTCATCGCCGTAGACATCCATGGCGAAGGTAGCCAGTTGTATAAGGTTGATGCCGTAGCCTTCTTCTATAGTAGCCATATTGGAATAGCGAAGGGCAATGCGTATGACGTTGCAGATGCAGGCATCGTTGCCGGCAGCTGCTCCCATCCACAGTATGTCGTGGTTGCCCCATTGTATGTCCCAAGAGTGGTAACGGCACAGTGTGTCCATGACGATGTGGGCTCCGGGACCTCGGTCGTAGACATCTCCGAGTACATGGAGCTGGTCTATCACCAGGCGTTGTATGACGTGACAGATGGCAATGATGAAGTCATCGGCCGAACGTGTGGAGATGATGGTGTCAATGATGGCATTGACATATTCGCTTTTGTCCTTGTCGTCGGTGCGTTCATGCAGGAGTTCCTGAATGATGTACGAGAAGTCTTCCGGAAGGTTTTTCCTAACTTTCGACCGTGTGTATTTGCTGGATACGTCGCGGCAAACCAACACAAGATGGTGAATGGCCATGTGATACCAGTCGTTGATGTCGTTTTCGTTCGTCTTGACCAGTTCGAGCTTCTGTTCTGGATAGTAGATGAGCGTACACAATTCGTGCTTTTCGGTTTCGCGCAGAGCGTTGCCGAATATTTCGTTCACCTTCCGCTTGATGTTGCCCGAGGCGTTTTTCAGTACATGCTGAAAAGCTTCATATTCGCCGTGGATGTCGGCAAGGAAGTGTTCTGTGCCTTTAGGCAGGTTGAGAATGGCTTGCAGATTGATGATTTCTGTGCTGGCTTCAGCCACTGTGGGGAAGGAGCGTGCAAGCAGTTCTAGATATTTTCCGTCTTTTTGTAGGTCGTAAAGTTCTTTTGTTTTAGCCATAATGGTTGTATGAGTCAGTTAGAATGAAATGAAGTAATGGTTATTTAAGAATCGTTTTTTGCAGTTGTTTCACTTTTCGGTCGTTCAAAGCGGGAACGGGATAGAACCCTTCTTCCAGATAGACCAGGTTGTGAAGCACTTGTGTGATGCGGCGTGCAAAACGGTAGAGATGGAGTTGTTTTACGGCGGCGGCAAACTCTGTTTCGTCATAGTCGTCATATTTGATGGCCTCGTAGAGTTCTGCCACATGGCGCAGCGTCAGCCCCTGTCGCTTCAGCAATGCTTGTGTATTGACAAGCATGATGATAATCTGACGTAACGTTTGGGGCAAATCGTTCAGTACATCGCGTATCTTGTTTTTCGTCAGCGGGTTTGTTAGGATGAGTTTTTCACCAGGAAGTGATCCTTTTTCCTTTTGGTGGCGTTTGGGGAAACGGTTTATGGCTGCAGCGTCGATGGTAGGAACGTCCAGTTGCATGATTTGTATGCCTCTGTCGAGGATGTGTCTTATCGATTCGTCGTCGGCCAGCAGCATTATGCGTCGCCATTGCTGAGGTTTGATGGTGCGCAGGTTTAAAATTTGTTCACTGTTGAGGAGCTGATGAGTAAGGTCTTGCGCCATTCCTACATGCAGTAGAGAGCGTATGGCTTCATGCTCGTCATCGGTCATGAGCAACTCGTAGCGTGTGTCTCCCACTTTGTGGTAGAAAGCCATTGCCTGTTGTCCCATTTCTTCGGTGCTGACGGCTGTAGTCAGAGGGGTGGCTTTCACCACTTCTATGCGGTCTTGCCATTGATCGTGCAGCAGATGTTCACGTTCGCGTTCACTGCTCACTAACAAGGCATCGGCGTTTTGAGTGACCCGCTGCTGGTAGATGGTTTTCTTCACCCATTTGGAGATGTAGCGTTCGTTGTGGGTGGTATAAGTTTCCAATTGCCAGTGGGGAGAAAGCACAATGGCACAACCGTGTTGCCGGGCAGTTTGAGCCAGTCTGACCGTTGCCCAATTCCAGCAGGCGTGCAGGTGGACAATGTCGGGTTTGCTTGCCTTCAGTTGTTTTTGCGCTTCAGCATAGTTGTAGGCTACCCTTACCTCAGCCACGTCTTGCGTGCCATGCACAAGGTCTGTGATGTAAGCCTCTAGCAGACTGCCTTTTCCCACGTTTGGAGCATAGTGAAGAATTTTTATCATAGCTTTTTACGGTTCTCCTTATAGTTTATGACTGATAAACTCTGTTTTATCTGCCCGCCAATAGCTTATTCTATGGAACAAAGCGTGCCAGCAGAGCCCCAGCTCGAAAGGAACGATAGCCCATCTTGAAATGTTTACGTCAAAGCGCTTGAAGGCTTTTCGGGCAATGACGATGCGCAACACCACAGTGATGACCAACGCAATCGTGGCGATGCCGGTGAGCAACCAGCGTTGGGTGAGTGTTGCAACCACGATGGTGGCAATCTCTAGAAGATAGTTGACGTGCATCGCTATTTGGTCGAAAGCATACTTTAAGCAGTGACCGGTTCCGCCGTTCAAATGTTTCCTGTGCTCCAGATAGAACAGGTGAAAGTCTTTCCACGTCTTGTCGGTTGGGGTGTCAGCCGTCATCCATGCTTCGGGAGCATTCTCCAACGCCACCGATCCCTCGCGTGCATATTTGTTCACCATAAAGTCGTATTCGCCTTGCAAGTATTTTAAGTTACCTTTGAAGCCATCGGCCGCCATAAACTCGCTTTTGCGGAACATCAGACAGTGGCTTCCGCATCTGAAAGGATGGCCTTTTTGGGCTTCGCTCATCAAGTAGCAGTCGCGTAGAAACGTTTCGAAGCGTTTGTAGGCTCCTGTTTCCTCGTTAAAGCGCACATATCCGATGACGAGGTTCTTAAACTCGGTGCAGTTTCGTGCCAAAGTCTTCAGCCATTGGTTGGAGTCGGGGCGAGTGTGGATGTCGGCCATGAGCACCCATTCGTTTTTTGCTGCTTTTACCCCAATAGTCACTGCCAGTTTCTCTCGGCTCATGTAGCGTGATGAGTCGGGAATATAGGTACAGTAGAGAAGGGGGTTGTCCTTGTAGCGTTTGAGCAATTCTTCGCTTTCCTGGTCGCCTTGCCATGTCACAACAATCACCTCATAGCCAGCAGCATAGTCTTGTTCGAGATAAGCAGGGAGGTTGCGTTCCAGTTCCTGCACATTGTCGTGTGGCGTCAGCAAAATGCTCACCTTGGGCTGTGGAGCTTGAGGTGAGCAGTTGTTGTCTGCCGTTTCAGTTTCATCGTCGGAAGGAGTTTGAGAAAGTCCTTCGTTGACGGAGGGTTTTCTGAAAAACCCATTCAGAAGAGGGGTTACCAGTGCCAATACCACAAGTACGGCACCGATGATAATCGTTATGTTGTCGATAATCATTTTATTTGTTATAAATCTTCGGTAGTATAGCCCACGGGTAGTCGTCTACAGTTGTACTGACTGGCCATAATCTCACCGTATGCACCTGCTGAGCGTAGGGCTATAAGGTCTCCGCGTTGTGTTTTGTTGAGGTCGACGGCTTTGGCAAAAACATCGCTCGACTCGCAGATGGGCCCCACCACATCGTAGGTTTCGATGGGTTTGTCGCTTGTTATGTTTTCTATTTTGTGGTAGGCTTGATAGAGTGCGGGTCTTATCAGGTCGGTCATACCAGCGTCCACGATGGCAAACTGCTTGAAGGAGCCCTGCTTTACATAGAGCACACGTGTGATGAGCGACCCCATCTGGGCAACCACCGAGCGGCCGAGCTCAAAGTGGAGGCGTTGTCCTTCTCTCAGCTTCAAGTGCCGGGCATAGGTGTCGAAGTAGGCCTTGAAGTCGGGAATGGGCACACGGTTGGGGTGAACGTAGTCGATGCCGAGGCCTCCACCCACGTTAATGTTCTCAATGTGTATGTGGTGGCGCTCCAATTGGTCTTGTATTTCGTTAATGCGGTTGCACAATGCCACAAAGTCGCTCATGTCAAGTATTTGCGAGCCTATGTGAAAGTGAAGCCCGATAAAGCGCACATGCTCCATCTTCGAGGCTTCCTCAATGGCCGCTTCCATGTAGTGCATGTCTATGCCGAACTTGTTTTCTGCTAATCCGGTAGTGATTTTGGCATTTGTATGGGCGCCCACATCTGGGTTGATGCGAAAGCAGATGTCGGCTATTTTTCCTTTTTTACCAGCCAACTCGTTGATTATTTCGAGTTCGGCGATACTCTCCACATTGAAGCAGAAGATGCGTTTGTCCAGTCCGAGGTTGATTTCCCAGTCGGCTTTGCCCACCCCGGCATATACAATCTTCTTGGGAGCAAACCCTGTTTCGAGACAACGGCGTATCTCGCCGCCGCTTACGCAGTCTGCTCCCAGTCCTTCCTGAGCGATAATGTTCAGCACTTTGGGGTTGGCATTGGCCTTGATAGCATAGTGCACGCAGAAGCCTTCGTGTTTGCCAGCCTCTTGCTTGATGACTTGTATGGTTTGTCTGAGCAGTTCTGTGTCGTAATAGTAGAAGGGTGTCTCCAACTGCTGAAATTCTTCGATAGGGAATATTCCTTTCATGCGTCGGGGCTTTTACTGTTGGTTGAACAAAACATCGCTAAGGTTCTGTAAAGCACGCTTCTTGTCGCTTTCGCGAATCAAGAACGAGATGTTGTAGTTGCTGCCTCCATACGAAATCATTCTTACGGGGATGTTCTGCATTGCTTTGGTGGCAACCGACTCGAAACCGAGATTGCTCCAGTCGAGATCGCCCACAACGCAGATAATGCACATGTCGCTATCCACGGTGATGGTGCCGTACTTTTTCAGCTCGTTGACAATCTCGTTAAGATGGGTGTCGTTGTCAATCGTCATCGAAACGCCCACTTCGCTAGTGGCAATCATGTCGATAGGAGTCTGGTAGCTCTCAAAAATTTCAAAGATTTTGCGCAGAAATCCTGTAGCCAGGAGCATCCGTGACGACTTTATCTTGATGGCTGTGATATTGTCTTTGGCAGCCACGGCTTTTATTTTGCCACGTACAAGTACGTTGTCGATGATGGTTCCTTCGGCGTCCGGCTCCATTGTGTATTTCAAGCGAACGGGAATGCCTGCATATTTGGCAGGTTGTACACAGGTGGGGTGGAGAATTTTGGCTCCGAAATAAGCCAGTTCCGAGGCTTCTTCAAAGTTGAGTTGTCTCACGGCTTCTGTTTTGTCCACGATGCGTGGGTCGTTGTTGTGCATTCCGTCGATGTCGGTCCATATCTGTATTTCCTCTGCGTCGATAGCTGCACCGATGAGTGAAGCTGTGTAGTCGCTGCCGCCACGTTGCAGGTTGTCCACTTCGCCGTAGGCATTGCGGCAGATAAAGCCCTGTGTGATGTAAATCTGGTAGCCTTCGTTGGCTTTGAGGATGGTAGCAAGTTTCTCCTTGATGTATTGTGGGTCGGGCTCACCGTTTTTGTCGGTACGCATAAAGTCGAGGGCCGATAGCAGGATAGCCTTGATGCCTTGTTCCTGCAGGTAGTTGGTTACCATGTTCGTGCTCATCACCTCTCCCTGTGCAACAATGCTTTTTGCTTCAAACGAAGTGAAGAGGTCTTTGGTGAATGAACGCAAGAATGCGAACTCTTCGGCTAGAAACTGACGTGTCTTCTCTTTATACTCTTCTGTGGAGAAGAGTTCTTCCACGTGTTGCTGGTATTTGCGTTCAAGGTTGTTGATGACCTCGTTTGCGCCGTCGGGGTTTTTCTTATAGAGATATTCGCTGATTTCGATGAGGGTGTTGGTGGTGCCGCTCATGGCTGAGAGCACTACAAATGTCGGCTCACCCGACTTGGTGACCAATGATGCTACGCCTTTCATGCGTTCGGGCGAGCCTACGGAGGTACCTCCGAATTTCATTACTTTCATGATCTATTTTGTTTTTTATGTTATTATTCGTCGTCTTCTACTCTTGTCGCCACTGCCAGTTCCTCGTCTTCTGAAGCGACTTCTGTGACAATGGGTGCGCTTTCCGTTTCGTTGCCGTTTTCGTCCACCTGTTCAAAATGGCCGTCTTGGCAGCGGTATATCTTTCCAGGGAACTTCTTCAGCAACTGTATGTTGTGTGTGGACATCACCACGCAAGTTCCTTCGTCGCACGCTTGCCTGAGTAGTCCCACTATGTTGTTGGCCGTCTCGGGGTCGAGATTGCCAGTCGGTTCGTCGGCTATCAGCATCTTAGGCTTGTTTAACAGGGCGCGTGCGATGGCAATACGCTGTTGCTCGCCTCCCGAGAGCTCATGGGGCATCTTGTCGCGCTTGTCGGAAAGGCCTACCTGCCGTAGCACTTCGTCGATGCGTGCATCAATCTTTTTCCCGTCTTTCCAGCCTGTAGCCCTCAGCACGAAGCGTAAGTTGCGGTAGACCGAACGGTCATGCAGTAGCTGAAAGTCCTGAAAGATAATGCCCATTTTCCTACGTAGCGAAGGAATGGCAGCCCGTTTGATGGAGCCCATATCGTAACCCAACACGTTTGCCTTTTCGCAATCGTCCTTGTCGATGTCCAATTCGCCGTAAATGGTCTTGAGCAAAGAACTCTTTCCTGATCCCACTTTACCTATTATATATATGAATTCGCCTGCATCAGCAGTGAAGTTCACTCCTTTCAAGATGATTTTTTCGTCTTGATAGATGTCTACGTTTCTATATTCTATTAGCATGTTGCTTGTTATTTATATTTAATCGGTTTGTTTGCTTTTGGCCAATCGTCGTTTTTTGTCCCATTCGGGGTCGTGTCTTTTGCGTAACTCGTTGGCAACATCGTCGAGGCTGAGGCCCTTTGCTTCCAGCAATACAATAAGGTGGTAGAGCAGGTCGGACGCTTCATATGTCAGCTTTTCGTTGGTCCCGCCAACAGCTTCTATCACTGTTTCAAGTGCTTCTTCTCCAACCTTTTGCGCTATTCGGCTTATTCCTTTCTTGAATAATGCAGTGGTGTAGCTACCTTCAGGCATTTCCTGATGGCGTTGCTGTATGAAGCTGGTCAGTTCGGTCAGAAAGTCCAATGGCTTTCCAACGTTGTCTTCACCCCAGCAGGTGTCAGTCCCGAGGTGACAGGTGGGCCCGTCAGGGTGGGCCTTGACGAGCAACGTGTCGTGGTCGCAATCGTTTTGTATGCTCACCACGTGCAAATAGTTGCCTGATGTTTCACCTTTTGTCCATAGGCATTGGCGGCTTCGGCTCCAGAAGGTCACCTTTTTTGTTTCAATGGTGCGCTTGTAAGCCTCAGTGTTCATATATCCCAACATTAAGACGTTTTTTGTTATTGCGTCCTGCACAATGGCAGGCACCAAGCCTCCCATTTTGTTGAAATCTATTTGTTCTGTTGTCTCTATCATTTTACTTACCATTTACTTAACAACCTTATTGTCTTACACTTATTCCTTCTTTCTTTAGGTATTGCTTTAGTTTTGGAATGGTTATCTCTCCAAAGTGGAATACGCTGGCAGCGAGGGCTGCGTCAGCCTTTCCCAGCGTGAAGGCATCGCGGAAATGTTCCAACTTCCCGGCGCCTCCTGAGGCAATGACGGGGATAGAAACCTGCTCCGACAATTGACAAAGTGCTTCGTTGGCAAAGCCGTTTTTCACGCCGTCATGATCCATCGAGGTGAAGAGTATTTCACCTGCTCCACGGTCTGCTGCCTCGTGTGCCCATTCCTGCAATGTGCGTTCCACGGGTTCTCGCCCGCCTTTGGCATAAACGTGCCAGATTTGTCCTTCTTGCCGGGCATCGATGGCACACACGCACACCTGTGAGCCATAGCGTTTGGCGATTTCGCCGATGAGCTCGGGGCGGTAGAGGGCCGCACTGTTTATGCTCACCTTGTCGGCCCCAGCACCTAACAGTCGGTCTACGTCCTCAACGCTGCTGATGCCACCACCCACCGTAAAGGGAATGTTGATGGTGCGGGCCACGCGTTCCACCATGTCTGTAAAGGTCTTCCTGCCTTCGTAAGATGCTGTAATGTCGAGGAAAACCAGTTCGTCGGCTCCAGCATCACTGTAAGCCTGTGCCAGTTCTACGGGGTCACCGGCAGACCGCAATCCTACGAAGTGGGTTCCTTTGACGGTTTCGCCGTTGCGAACGTCAAGGCACGGGATGATGCGTTTAGCAAGTTGACTCATGTTGTCTTATGTTTATTGTTTTTGGTGGGCCTCCATCAGGCGTCCAACGTCTATTTTTCCTTCATAGAAAGCCTTTCCGAACACCACGGCTGGGATGCCTTTTTGTTCCAAGGCAAATATGTCTTCTGTTGCCGAAACGCCTCCGCTGGCAATAAGGTGAAGTTGTGGCAGCTGGTCCATCACCAACCTGTACATGTCTATGGCTGGCCCGTTGAGCATTCCGTCACGGCTGATGTCTGTGCAGAGCACGTTTTTTACGCCGTGCTGGGCGTAGCGTTTCAAGAAGGGAATTAACGCCTCATGGGTGTCTTCCTTCCATCCGCCAATGCTGATAAAGCCGTTTCTGACGTCAGCGCCAAGGATGATGCGGTCTGCTCCGTAGTGGTCGAGCCACGACAGAAACTGTTGTGGGTGTGTGGCTGCCACGCTTCCTATGGTCACCATGGAGGCACCAGCCATGAATGCTCGCTCTATGTCATCGTTGGTTTTGATGCCTCCGCCGAAGTCAACAACGAGTCGGGTGTTGTCGGTGATGGCTTTCAATATCTTGTCGTTGACGATGTGTTTCGATTTGGCCCCGTCCAGATCTACCACGTGCAAACGTTTGAAGCCCATTTGCTCGAAGGCTTGGGCTTGTCTCACGGGGTCGTCGTTATAGACAGTCTTGCTGTCGTAGTCGCCTTTGGTTAGCCGGACGCATTTCCCATCGATGATGTCTATGGCTGGTATGAGTTCTATCATTGGCGTAGCATTATTTGTATTTGGCATTGCGGGCAAGGGCAAGAAAGTTGTCAAGGATGCGCTCGCCCACGCGTCCACTCTTCTCGGGGTGAAACTGGCAGGTGTAGAAATTGTCTTTCCTCAGACAAGCCGAGTAGGGTAGGATGTAATCGGCTGTGGCGGTAGTCCAATCGCACAACGGCACATAATAGCTGTGTACAAAGTAGACGTAGTCGCCTTTGTGTATGCCTTTGAGCAGCTCACAGGGCTTAGGGTCGATGGCATTCCATCCCATTGCAGGCACCTTGTCTTCGTGACGAGTGGGCCGAAAGCGGTGTACGTCCACGGGTATCACCCCAAGACAGTCAGTATCACCTTCTTCCGAGTGGCGGCAGAGCAGTTGCTGTCCTATGCAGATGCCCAATACGGGTTGTTTCAGTCTGCAGATGGTGCGATCGAGCCCATGCTGCCGTAGATATTCCATAGCGGTGCGTGCCTCTCCCTGCCCTGGAAAAATGACACAGTCTGCATTGGCAAGCTGCTGCGGGTCGTCTGTGAGGGTGGGGGCGACTGCCAAACGTTCGAGTGCATTAACAACCGAACGGATGTTTCCAGCGTTGTATTTCACTATGGCTACTTCCATTTGCTTTTTTATGGTTTTGTCAACTGAAGATGACGGTCTTGTTGTGGTAGGTCAATATCTTGCGCTCAATGTGCTTGCTAACCGCTCGCGAGAGCACAATCTTTTCAAGGTCTTTTCCTTTCAGCACCAGACTTTCTGGGGTGTCTTTGTGCGAGATGCGGGTGACGTCCTGTTCTATGATGGGGCCTGCGTCGAGTTCGGCAGTAACATAATGGCTTGTTGCCCCAATGATTTTCACGCCTCGCTCCCATGCCTGATGATAGGGCTTGGCTCCGATGAAAGCTGGAAGGAACGAGTGGTGGATGTTGATGATGTGATGTGGGTAGGCTGCCACCATCTCATCAGAGATGATTTGCATGTAACGGGCCAACACAATAAAAGTGATGTGATTGTCACGAAGGAGCTTCATCTCGGCTTCTTCCACTTCTTTCTTGTTTGAATGGTCTTTCTTGATAGACCATACATAGTATGGTATGCCAAATTGCTCGGCCACATAGCGTAGGTCTTCGTGGTTGCTGACAATGCAAGGAATGTCTACGTTCCACTCTCCGGCTTTGTACCGTGCCAAAAGGTCGTACAGACAGTGGCTCATCTTGCTCACGAAGATGGCCATACGAGGCCGTTCGTCGTTAAAGTAGAGGTTGAATGTAATGTTATATTTCTGCGCATAAAGCGTCTGTACGTAATCGGCTATCTTGCCACGTGGAATGAGAAAGTTTTCCAATTCCCATTCTATGCGCATGAAGAACATTCCGTCTTCTCGGTCAACATACTGGTCAAGGTAGACGATGTTGCCATGGTTGTCGGTAATGAACTTGGTGATTTCCGAGATGATGCCCGGTTGGTCTGGGCAATGCAATAACAATATGGCGGTTGGTTTCATATCTTTGTGGCACTTATAGTCTTTTGCAAAGATACTAATATTCTTTCAAATGGAAAGTTTTTCAATGGATTTTCTCTCCATTCTCTCGCTTTACCGGGGCGTTTTTGGCGAGGGGAAGGGTTTAATAGTTATTGATGATTTCGTTGTGTTTTTCGAGCTCTTTTCGGTTGAGTCCGCGCTTTTTGCGGAAGATGGAGAAGAAGTCGAAGTTGAAGCCTCCAGTGGAGTTGGGTACAAAACTGGGCTCAAAGCCTCGCTTCAATGCATTGGGGTTGATGCTACGGCGCTTTCCCCACACCACAACTTCAGACAGGCTGTTGAACTTCGGCAGCAGATAGAGAGTGTCACTCATTTCAGATAGGTTGAGCGTAAGGCTAACATAGTCTTTCTTTACGATGGTGACGGAACTGAACGTCGAGGGAATCTCGTATTCGCCTCGCCAGTTGGTCTTGACGGTTTTGGCGGTGTTGGTGTAGATGGTGACGTCCCTTAGGGGGACACCAGTCTCTGCACTGGCTATTACGCCGTGTATTTGAGCCCTTGCTGTCATGCTTGCAAGCAGCACCAGAAGAGTGAACAATAGTTTTGCCATCTACAAATATTTTATGCAAAAGTAAGTCATTACCTTCTTTTCCACAAATATTTGTACGGCTATTAAGAAGTATTAAACTGATTTAAGAATGGAATTCCTCGTCGTCCGGAGTCTTTAGGATGATGCTGGTGGCCCCAATAGTGAAAAGTGTGCCATTCTCGATGACACGCCTTTCGCGGTCTCCCAATATCTCGTTGTCTACAAATGTCCCGGTGTTGCTTGGCCCATCGCGCAAGATGTATTTTAGTTTTCCGCGTTTGTCGCGGCTTACGTTGATGACGCAATGGTTCATGTCAATACTGGGGTCTACGGTTTCGATAGGACAGTTGGTCTTGCTGCCTTTCATGTAACGGCCTATGACGTTGTCGCCCATGCGAAGGGGAATTACTTGCTTGTAGTGGAACACGTTTTCAATGACGGTGATGACACCATATTGAGCACCTTCTGCCGCTTCGTCGGGGTTTTCTTCTTTACGTGTGTTGCGCAGTTTGGAAACGCCCATACGCACACCAAACTGTTTGTTGCAGTTTGGGCAGACAAACACGAGACTTTGTCCAGCCTCGTACTGGGTCTCGTCGAACGTGATAAACTGGTCACATTTGGGACATCTAACGCGTTTCATAAGCTTATTTGCTCTTAGATTCTATCACCCATGCCTGTTGGAAGCGGGGAGTGGAACGAAGATTGTTGAGTGCCTGTTGAGCTTCTTCGGCTGTCTTGTAACGCCCGAAGGTGACTTTGCGGATGCGTGTTTGCTCGTTGATTTCGGCATTGGCAATGCCTTCTTTTGCCAATTGGTGGACGAAAGCTTCGGCGTTTGTCTTGCTCACTTGACTGCACAACACGATGCTATAGTAGCGGGTGGGTGTGGCTACAACAGCGGGCCGGCTTTTCAATACTGGTTTGTGGGTTGCTTCAAGTGCCGGTGTTGTAATTGCCTTTACTTTCTGGGGAACAGCTTTCTTGACCTTGGCCTTTGGTAGAACTTCAGACTTGGGCGATTGCCGCTTGGGAACTGCCACTATTCTCGGCTTTGAAGTGAAAGCGCGCTCAACGGCTTTCTGGGTGTCGGAGAGGATGTTGTAGAAGGCACCGCTCTTGGTGTTCTGGTTAAATGGACCGTTGTGGTGGGTCAGTGGAACAGATACGGCAAAGAGAGCTCCTACAAATACTGCAGCCACCGCCACGTTGCGCAAGGCTCTTAGGCTGATGTTAATGGTCTTCTGACCTGTATTTTGGTCCTTTCCTATATATATCACATGGGGACTTGAAGCGGTTTTTACTTCCGGGGCAGGTTTTTCCACCTTATTTATTATAGGTGTCTGTGGCTTTTCTTTTTGGATGTTCAGGCTTTTTGTGAGCCGCTTCATCTCGAAAGAACTCAGTCCATATAGCGAAGGCGTGAGGATGCCAGCTTCAAGGGGGGCAAAAGCAATGTGCCCTTCGTTGTTCTTGTAGAGGCTGCCAAGGTTGTTCAATTCTACCTTTCCTTCATCGTCCAATAATTGTTTGATGTGGGCTACTTCCTGTTCGATGCGGTCAGCGGCATCGGGAAGACTGATGTCGTAGGCCGTTACATAGGAATGAGCCAACAAAGAGTCGTCGATGACAAGCTTGGCGTTGAATCCCAACGTCCTCAATGGGGGCAAAAAAAGCCCTTCCTCCGCCTCGTAATGGGCGCAGATGTGGTGGGCAATAAAGCCGCCAAGTCCTGGTACTACCACGCAATCATTGTTTAGGAGTAGTATCTCGATATGTCTTTCTAGTTCAAACACGAATGCAAATGTAGGAAGAAATTCCGAATTGGGCAAATAAAAATTTCTTATTTCGATAGAAATTCTTACCTTTGCACATATATCAACATTTCTATTATGGAATATAAACAAACAGCTATTGAAGGGGTTTGGGTGATTGAACCCCGTGTTTTTGCGGACCAGAGAGGTTATTTCTTTGAAGCCTGGAAGCAGGCTGACTTTGATCAGCACATTGGTCACCACGTAGAATTCATACAAGATAACGAGTCGAAGTCAAGCTATGGCGTACTTCGTGGCCTTCATTACCAGAAGGGCGAGTTCTCACAGGCGAAGTTGGTGCGCGTCATTAAGGGGCGTGTGCTTGATGTGGCGGTAGATATTCGTAAGAGTAGTCCTACGTTTGGCAAGCATGTAGCTGTGGAACTGAGCGAAGACAATAAGCGACAACTCTTCATTCCGCGTGGTTTTGCCCATGGCTTTCTCGTACTCAGTAAGGAGGCCATCTTCACATATAAGGTGGACAACGTGTATGCACCGCAGCACGAAGCCAGCATCCGCTGGAATGATGAGGATATAGCCATCAACTGGCCAGTTGACCCCAAAGATGTGCTTACCTCTGAAAAAGACTTGAAGGCTGCTTCGCTGAAAGACGCAGAAGTCTTTGAATAACAGATGGTAACTGTTTTTACGTTAATGCAGAGCTAAAGCCAAAAGCTATGAAAAAATTTCTTTTGTATGGATTGTTGGCAGTAGTGCTGGCGGTGGGGTGTAGCCCCAAGGAGGGAGGAACCACCGAAGACCGTCAAGACCGTCAGGCAAAGCAATTGTTGCAAGGTATATGGGTGACCGATGACGGTCAGGAACCGGCAATGTTTGTGCGTGGAGACAGCATCTTCTATCCCGACACATCAAGCTTGCCAGTACGCTTTTGGATATACGGCGATAGCATCTATCTGCAAGGAAGTAACGTCCGCCACTACCGCATCACCAAGCAGGCGCCCCACCTCTTCAAACTGCTTAACCAGAACGGCGACGAGGTAAAGCTCGTAAAGAGTGAAGATCGCTCGCTCATACCCAATTTTTTCCAGTCACGGCCTTATGCCATGAATCTTACACGGGTGGAATGCAACGATACCTCGGTGGTGGTGGATGGCATCGACTACGACTGTAAGCTTTTTGTTGAGCCTACCTCCGACCGTGTGGTGAAGTCGTCCTATAACGGCGATGGCATCGAGGTGGACAATATGTATTTGGACAATGTAGCCCATCTGCGCGTCTTTGTCAGTGGCACACAGGTGCTTGCGCATGACTTCCGTAAGGCGGAGTTTTCGCGTTATGTGCCGAAAGATTTTCTTGCTTCGAGCATTTTGCGCGATGTAGCTTTCACCCATGCTACTACTGAGGCCGTCTTCTTTGATGCTACTATCGGTATTCCCGATGCCACAACGTGCTATGTGGTGGAGTTGAAGATTGACCGTGCAGGAAAACTTACCAAGCGATTAAAGTGAAAAGGTGTAATAACATATGTTGCTAATTCATTAATTTTTTGTTTCTTTTTGCTGAAATTATTTGGTAGTTTCCTTTAGTTTTGTTAAATTTGCAGCAACTTCTATGAATATATGGAGGGAAACTAAATTTTAACCAACGAGCGTGTTGTAGCGAGTGAACAAAGGATAATTTGCTTGGAAAAACAAGAGGTATAAGATTGTAATAAAATAGTTTTCGGGAACGCTTTACATCTTGATAGATTACAAAGAATCATAAGCACTTGCTCACATTCTCCTTAAAGCAGAACCACTATGGTAGTAGGTATTTATTTGTTATGTGCAGTTTCATTGATTGTTTTGGGCGTTAGTGTCTATATGGGCTGGCGTCAGCAGTTGAAAGAATTGGACCGTAAGTTTAAAAAAGAAGAAATGAAGTATTCTGTCAGGCACTCTTCGGTAGCCATGAATTAACCCGATTATGGCTTTTCCGCCCCCCCCTAAATTACAATGTTCAAGGAGCGGAAATTCTAAAAGCGCTTTAGTTTAACTGAAGAAGAGGCATCTTGATCTCATTTCTATCAGTACATTTTCTTTTGTCTTTGCAGAAAACAAGGGCAGAAGATAATTTTTTATTCAACTTTTTGCCACTAAAAACATTGCCTTAAATGGTTGGCTATACCGAACCATTTAAAGCCGACAAGCCATTTGGAGCCTCTTCCTTCATAATGCTATCAGTAAACTCTCTATTGAATTCAGCCTCCTTACCTTCATTGTAGAATGGCAATCCCCATACATTATATTTGTTGGTTGCTGTCATCCATCTAACATCTCCCACCTCACTGATTTCTTTCAGAAAATCTTCTTTCCATTTGTCTTCCTTAAGCAATTGGTTTCCCTTGGGTTCTATAAAAATCTGAAGATTGTCATATTTGCTATTAGAGTCCTTTCGACGGAGAAACAGTACGTAGTCTGGCTCAAAGGCGCGCCCTTCGTCAAAGCTGAAAATGCGTACATCCTTCTCGTTTCTTACGAGGTAGATTTCAGTGTACTTTTCTTCGAGTTTTGACATTATGCCGTCAATATACTTCACAAGTGCTTTTTCCTCCGACGTTCCAAAGTTGTCGTTGTAAGCATACCAATCTTTCTTGGATAGGTCAAGCGCATAATCGATATTCGCCGGATTCTTCTGCGAACGTCCAAACTCTTGCAGTCCATCGGCATTTACCACGATTTTAAGTACAATGTTGGCCCTAAACAGCTTTTTGAAAGGTTGTGGTTCAAATGTCTTTGTTCCCCTATATGTTTTGCCGCGTGTTCTTAGTAGCAACTCTAACTGTCGCAACACCTCCTTGGCTATGTAAAATTTGTCCGACTGCGAATACTCACCAAGTGTTGCATATTTGCCCGTAACCTTGACTTGCAGCTTGGCAAGATAATTGTCGGAAGCTACAAACTCTGCACACGACTTCAGGCGAGGATACAGTTTCCGAAGTTCCCCGTAGCCATAGGTGGTAAAACAATTCATGGCTGAACGCACTACATAGTTGCCCACCTGTATGAAGTCGAATTGCGGAACTGACTGAGTGGTCAGTACCTCCTCCGTGGCTTTATCGCCAAAGATGAGTCCCGAAGCCATCTTTCCCGTTGGCATCTTCACTGTGAACACCTTCTTGCGGATGGCTTCTCCTATGGTGCCGTCATCTTCCAGCTCAGCCAGTATTTTCCGCTCGTTCACAAACACCATACCTTTCTTATAAAGTCGGCTTTCCTTGAAAGAAGGCTTCATGTCCTGATTCAATTGAACATAATGCTCTGCCATGATACCTGTCTGTATGAGGGCGGTTCGCAACTCCTGTATGTAGCGTGGATTGTGGGCACTGTGATAATGCAACTTTTCCACCACTCTGCATGGGTTGACCGTGTCGCCGTCGTACTTGCGCTTGTCGATGGGCAACGCCTCGTTGGAGGGGTCTATGAAGGGCATGTAGCGGGCACCGCGACCGATGAGCTGCGCTTCCTGCATGGTGGTTTTTCCTGGTGTTGTTCCTTTGGCGTCACGGGTGTCGTAAAGGCGCACTATGTCATAGAGGTTGAGCACGTCCCATCCTTCGTTCAGCATGTCAACGGCAAAGACTACTCTTATGCCGTTGGATGAATCCTCAAGCGAGTTGAGCAACCGTTGCTTTTCCGCAGTAATCGTGTTGCCATCGACGAGCAAGAGACGATCTTCCGAAAAATCATTCTGTAACTCCAGTATCAGGTTATCGTCTGTTATGTCATAGGAAAGAAAGTAATCGAAAGCAGCTTTCAGGTCGTCTTTAGCCCTTGCTCTGATACGTTCAATGTCGATGGGATTGAGTGTGGCGATAAGTTCCTTGAAAGCATCATAATTGACTTTGTTCTCTTTGATGGTTTTAGATTTCAACAACACAACAGGTTTGATATTCTGCCCCAATTGCACAAACACTTTGCGCTTGTATTGGCTTAGGATGATAGCCTGTAGTGCCCTGTCGAGGGCATCGAGGTCTGTCACGAAAGTCTCTACCTCTTTTGAATAACCATCCTCTCGAAAGCGCTTCAAGGTGTAGTCGAAGATAATTTTATCTTCATATTTATGTGCTATGGCGGAATCTGCCAAATCCATTGTGGCGGTAAATTCCAGCAACACATTTGGCAATTTGCCATTGTCCTTTTGGAAGATGTTCTTGATTGTTCTCTCCCAGTTTTCCACGTTTTCTTTCTCTTTATCGCTGCGCATCTTCTTGGTTTCCACATTCAGATGATGGGCTTCATCTGCTATCAAGACTATTGGTTCTGTTGCGAAGTCTTCATTCGTTACGGCATTTTCCTTCTCCGCATTCAAGTCTGTGTGTAGACCTTGGATGGTGGTTAGGCAGAGATTGATGCAGTTAGGGTCTGTGCCCTGAAAGTTGTTCACTTCCTTCACTTCTACCTTTTTGCCGTTAATGTTGATGATTGACGCAAACAGATATTTCGAGGAAGAAGCGTTCAGAAAATTGTCGCGCGTCTTTTCTACGATGTTGTTGCTGCTCACGAAGAATAGGAAGTTTCTGTAACCCTGTTCGTAAAGGTAGAGCATGGTGAGTGCCATTATCATTGTCTTGCCCGAGCCAGTGGCCATGTGGAAGAGCAGATGTGGACGAAATGGCTTACCTTCGAAAATGTTTTCTGGATTCATGTAGGTAAGGAAGTATTTCATACAATCTTCCTGATATGGGCGCAGATGTTTGGCAGGTATTATTCCTGTCTCAAAATAATCTGGTAGCTTGGTTCGGGCGATGGTCTGGCGGCCAAATTCCTGTTCCAATATTTGTTGAAGTTTTGCCATAATCACCTTTCTTTTCTGTAAAACTCACGTGTCAGACGCCTATCCTGGTCCGTCACGCCATACTCGTTGTTGTCTATATCAGACAGTGGTACATAAAGCAAATTCTTGTCAAGGCACTCTATAAGGAAACGCTTTTGGTCCTCAAGGCTCAAATTGTCGAAACTTTCAGCATTGGCATCCACCTTTTTAATGTCTATTTTATAGTTTAAGTAGTCTGTTGACTTCATTCGCTCCCAAATGTCTTTCAATTGATTGGTTGTCTCTGACAGCTCTATCTCATCAGCGAATTTGATGTTGGCCTTCGCCAACTCGCAGTAGACGAAAGAGCCACCACCTTGCCAACCCACGGCTTTGGAAACGCCACCTTGCTCGCCAGCAATCACTTTTTGCATTCGTTTAAGGGTCTCTGTTTGAATATAATCCATTTGGTCCACTCCAATATAACGTCGTTTCATTTTATGTGCCACCGCACAAGTGGTTCCGCTACCGAGGAAGAAATCAAGTACTAAGTCGCTCTCTTTTGTAATGGCGTGCAAAAAGAACGCAACGATACTTTCAGGTTTGGAATTGGTAAAATTGATTCCCATATTCTTCAAGTGTGTACTTGCATCCTCATTGGTACCTACACCAATGGCTTTTGAAAGATATTGGTCTTCTATAAACTTTTCAGGAGCCATAGTTGTTCCTTCCTTTCTCTGAAAACGGATAGAAAACTTATTACTTTTAACCAAGAAATAGGTCCCTTTCTTTATTTCATCTTCCAACATAGTTGCTCCCCATTTGAATTCTCCTTTCAAATGTACAACATTTGCATTAATGCCATTTTTTACAAAAACATCATTAAGGATTTCTACTCTATCAGGCTTGCCTTTTGGATAAATACCATCTGGAATATTAAACCGAATTGTACCAACAGGAAAAACTAATTTGTGAACAGAATTGCCTGTATTCAGTAATGGAGCATCTCCATTTTCAGTTTCTTTTCCTTTGTAGCTTCGAGACGAATCCTTGCTTTTTTCGAAACATATCACATATTCAATAGAAGCTCTTGATTTGTTTGACAATGCATCAGGATTGTCAGTGTTTTTCCACACAAAAGTCTCGATAAAGTTTTCAACTTTGAAAATTTCCTCCATCAAGACTTTTAGCCAATGAAATCCGTCTTCACTTATATGGCACAATATTACTCCATCATTAGCTAACAAATCTTTTGCTGCCTTCAACCTGTCCTTCATAAATGTAAGCCATGTGCTCAATCTAAAATTAGAATTATAGCAGAATGTGTCAGAAGGCTTTGTTTTGGAAAAATAATAAGGAGGATCTATCAGTATGAGCTTTACCTCCCCTTCGTACTTCTTCTTCAGCGAGTGCAGTGCCAACAGGTTGTTACCCTTGATGATAAAGTTGTCGTTCCCTGAGAGGTGGTCCACCTCGTGTTCGCCATCCTTGTCGTAACGTTTGAAGTGGGATAATACCTTTGGCTCCGTCAGTCGGTTCACCTCCTCTGGTGCGAGTGTCTCGTTCCAAAATATCTCGTTGCGCTTTGCTTCTTCCTTGGTTTGTCCTCCTTCAAGCACACAGTCTTTGTAAGGCCACGAGAGCACCACCTCTCGGCTCTCGCTGATGAAGCGTCTGTTTTCGTCGGTCAATCCAATTTTGTTCTTATACATTGTATAGCTGCCACCTAAGAATTGGGTGTCGGAAACGAAGCGTTGGAATTTTACCTTGTCGAAAACCATCACTCCATCAACATCTTGAAAGAAGACAACTTTCATCTTATCGTTGTCAAGCAGTAATTTTATGAGCCTCGGATTGAGGCTGAGGGCATCTTCCACGATTCTGTTCTTCAACAGTGTGCCGTCGTCCATGCAATAGCGGCTATTCATGCGCAGAAGCTGTTCCAACTCATGATAAAGGTGCAATGTGTCCATATCTTCTAACAGTTAGATTTTGCATCCAACTATCACCAGGCTTGTGCGTACAGACGCAAAAAGACACAAAAGAAAAGGGTGTGAACCACTCTTATGGGTCTTCCGTGGCAAGCGTAGGAATGTCTGAACCACTATCCGATTATAAGAATGTCCACACCCGTATCGGGCATGAACATTGACTCGCAAATCGGATAGTAGGCATCACCTATGCTTACGACAGATGAAGCCAACCATTATTGGTGTGGTTGTATATTCAGAATGAAAGTTTCCTACGCTTTTTCTGGAAGACCACAATAATAGTCAATGCTTTATGTTTACCAAAATGTCTTGGAGACGGCACGAAGCCAAATCCAGAGGCAAAGGTACGAAGAAATCCTGTCATTGCGCCTATGATAGGCAGAAAAACCACGAAATATAAGAACACAAGCCACAACATTCTTATGCAAAATCTGTGTGTTTAAAGTTTTTCATCTTATCTTTGCAGGCGGATAAGCTAATAGACAATAACCAAATGACTACACAACTCGCCCGACTGATGCGGGCAATGATCGATTACGACCGTGGCGACGTGGCACGTATACAGCATTTTGTTAAAGTGCACGATTTCGCAGCTACCATTGGCGTGGCGGAGCATTTGGACGAAGACACGCTCTTCGTTCTGGAAGCAGCAGCCATCCTTCACGACATCGGCATCCATCCTGCCGAAGCCAAATACGGCAACTGCAACGGTAAGGCGCAAGAGGAACTTGGCCCAGATGAGGCTCACAAGGCGTTAGAAGAGGTGGGCGGATTTACCGATGCACAGACTGAGCGCATCTGTTGGCTGATAGCTCATCACCACACCTATAGCAACGTCAAAGATGCCGACCACCGCATACTCCTTGAAGCCGACTTCCTCGTCAACTCCTTTGAGGACAGTATGCCCCTTAACGGCATCATCACCTTTAGGGACAATGTTTTCCGTTCGGCTTCTGCCATCGATATGCTGAACAGTATGTGGGGGATTGGATAAACCAAATGGGAAAAACTTGCAAGAAGAATATCGTCAAGACAAAACGCTACGAGTCGTCCTGTGGCACCTTGCTGCTTGGCTCAATAGAAGGAAAACTGTGCCTCTGCGACTGGTTGGTGGAGAAACATCATGACCATGTAGAAAGGCGACTGAAGCGTGAGTTGAAAGCCGAGTTTGATGAAGGTACATCTGAAATAATAGAAAAGACCAGCAAAGAACTTGACGAATTCTTTGCCGGTAATCGTTGTGAATTTGACATCCCCCTGTTGTTCGTGGGCACAGACTTTCAGAAGATGGTATGGAGCGAACTGCTAAAGATTCCCTATGGAACAACCGTTACCTATGGAGAAATATCAAAACGGTTGATGAAGCCGAAGGCTATGCGTGCTGTGGCAAACGCTAATGGCGCAAATGCCATTTCCATCCTCGTGCCTTGCCATCGCGTCATCGGCAGCGACCATTCGCTTACTGGCTATAGCGGTGGACTTGCTGCTAAACAGATGTTGCTCGAAATAGAAGGGGTCTTGAAACGATAGCCCCAACGGTTTGAGAGAGCGACTATGCCGAGCGGCGGTATTCTGATGGCGTCTGTCCTGTTCGTGCCTTGAAGAAGCGCACGAAGTGCTGGGGATATTCGAAGCCCAACTGCTGGCTCACCTGCGTGATTGAGAACGCATCGTCGTCAAGCAACTGCTTGGCACGGCGGAGCACACGGTCGTTGATGAAGTCCTTTGCCGTGCGACCAGTCTCTGTCTTCACCAACTCACCGAAGTATTTCGACGAGTAGCAGCACTTGTCGGAAAAGTAAGCCACGGTGGGCAGTCCCTCTTTTTCTGCCTGTTGGGCGATGTACTCGTCGAGAAGTTTCACGAATTTCTTCACCACCGTGTGGTTGATTTCCTCACGGGTGACGAATTGGCGGTCGTAGAAACGCAAACAATAGTTGAGCAACAGTTCGATGTTACTTACAATCAACTCCCTTGAATGCTTGTCGATGCTGCGACGCAGTTCTTGTGCAATCATGTCGAGCACCCCGCGGAATATCTCTATCTCGCCACAAGAGAGGTGCAGCGCCTCGTTGCTGGTGTAGTCGAAAAACTCATAGCGGCTGATGTTGCGCCCTAATTGTGTGCGGCTGAGCAGGTCGGGATGGAACACTAAGGCCGTCCACTTAGGAATGGGAACATCGGGGTTGGGCTCCACATGAATGGTCTGCCCTGGTGCAAAACTCGTCACCGTCATCTCGTCGAAGTCATACTCCGTCCGCCCATACGACAGTTTGCAGCCCTTGTTCTCCTTCAGGAAGAGAGCATAGAGACCATAGTGGTAAATAGATTCCTCAATCTTGCGCGGCTTGTCGGAGCGTACCACGCTCACCAAAGGGTGGAGCGTCTCGAATCCGAAATGATCGTTGAACTCCTGTACAGTGTTATAATTTACTTCCTGCATAAGCTATATATTTTTAGGCAAAGTCACTTTACCATTACAATCTTGTATTTTTTGCTTCCAAGACCTATTTTTTTCAGCATAGTCGGTGATGTATGTGCCATGTTGGCGGTTGATGCGTTCGATAAGCGGTTTCTCGTCGTCGCCTGGCTGAGCCTTGTGGTTGAACACGAGGTCAAGACAAGCTTGGTCGAGAGCCACGGGGTCGGTGCTGGCGAGTATGCCCATATCCTTCAGCTTAGGGTCAGCAGGATGACTGTCGCAGTCGCAGTCTACGCTCATGTTGTTCATCACATTAATATATATAATGTTCTTGCCATGGTCGAAATACTCATGTACTGCCTGAGCTGCTGCAGCCATACTCTCAAGAAAGTCATCTTGATTGGGTAGGTTCTGCCAAAGCTGTGAAGCATCTTGCACCTTGCTTGCCGTTTCACTTTGTGCATCTTTTTTCTGTCTTACAGAATTGTTGCCGTTACATGATGCAGACACCAACAGGGCTACAATCATCATTACCGTATTTTTAATAAGGTTTTTCATATTCTGTCGTTTTGTTTTATTGATTTCTCGTTTGCAAAGTTACGACCAACGGTTTAATGACTCATAACCCGAAATACGGAATACCTTAACGATCTTTCCTATGCGTTTTCACAACTTACGGATTACCTTACAAGGGTTACCGGCAGCCACGACATTGTCAGGAATATCTTTGGTCACAACACTTCCTGCTCCAACAGTAACGTTGTTGCCAATATTCACGCCCGGAACAACGGTAACGTTTCCGCCAAACCACACGTTGTTGCCAACGTGTATGGGCAAGGCATACTCTAATCCTTGATTGCGCAGTTCTATTTCAACGGGATGGCCGGCGGTATAGAAGGAACAGTTGGGACCGATGAACACGTTGTCGCCGAAGGTGACTTTGGCTTCGTCAAGTATCACGAGGTTGGTATTGGCAAAGAAATGGTTGCCAACCTCTATGTTGTAACCGTAGTCGCAGAAGAAAGGAGTTATGACGTTGAAGTCGTCTCCCGTCTTCCCTAAAAGTTGCCTAAGTCTTTTCTGCCGTTCCTTCCTGTCAGAAGGCGCCAGCTGATTAATTTCAAAGCAAGCCTGTTCACATCTATGCAAGTCGTTAAGAAGTTCCTTGCAATATTTGGCATCATACAGTTCTCCCCGCTGTTGTTTTTCTCTTTCTGTCATACTTTACTTTATATTTTATATATGTGCAAAGATAGCTAAAATGCTTAAATGAAACGAGAAGAACAGGATGAAACTTCCATCGACAAAATTTTATTCCGACATTTCCTTCACGACTTAAAGTCGGTGAGGAAATGGGATAAACATAGATTAGAGCGTGCCTTTCTATATGTTCTTAACTTTTACAAACGAAATTGTTCCTTCTATTTTAGTTTGTCGTACTCTTCGTCACTCACAGGTTCCAACCATTCGTTTGAAGTATTCTCGCCCGGTACCCCAAAGGCAAGGTGGGCAAACCAACTGTCTTTGGCAGCACCGTGCCAGTGCTTCACGCCGGCAGGAATGTGGATGACGGTGCCCGGCAGTATCTCCTGTGCCGGTTTCCCTTCTTCTTGATACCAGCCGCGACCGGCCACACACACGAGTAACTGTCCGCCGCCCTTGGTGGCATGATGAATGTGCCAATAGTTGCGGCAACCCGGCTCAAAGGTGACGTTGGAAAACTTTACCTGTTCTGTAGAAATGGGAGCGAGAAAGCTCTGACCGGTGAAATACTTGGCGTATGCCGTGTTGGGTTCGCCTATCGGGAACATCATCTCGCGTTGGAATGCAGCCTTGGCGTCATCGCCTTTCACATCCTCGTTCCATACCTCTTTGGCAAGATTGAAGGCTGCCCACGCTTTTGGCCATCCTGCATAGAAGGCAACATGGGTGATAATCTCCGCCGCCTCGGTACGGGTGATGCCGTTGGCCTTGGCGGTCTGGAGATGATATTTCAGAGAGTTGTCGGTGATGCCCTGACTGATGAGCGATGTGATGGTTACAAGACAGCGGTCTCTAAGAGACAGCAAGTCGTTGCGACTCCACACCTCTCCAAAGAGGATGTCGTCATTGAGGTGAGCAAACTCGGGGGCAAATTCGCCCAACTGGGTGCGCCCTGCCGTCTGTGTTATTTTCTTTTGTGCCATAATACCAATTGTTGTTAATAACAATGCGAATGTAATAATTGTCTTTCTCATTTTTCTTGCAAATTTACACAACAAACTGATATCCCGATATACCTTTAAACCGGAAACAATTACCCACTATCCTTCACCTTCTATCACCTTGCAAAACCTATACCAATTACTTCCCAATGATGCTCATGATGTCTTCCACAATCTGCTCGTCGAGCAGACGGTTGTCGGAAAGTAGCTGCTGAACATCAAAGCGGTCGTAGAGGCCCTTCTTTATTCCGCCCACCAACACCTTCATCTTTGACGTGCCGTAGAAGGAAGCGATGCGCTCACCGAAGCCGCCGTCTTTCGAACCGTCTTCAAGTGTGACTACAAGCTGGTGATTGGCTTTCAGGTCTTCGAGTGTGTCGGCATCCACTGCATTGAGATAGCGAGGATTGACGAGAGTGGCATTAATGCCCTTAGCAGCAAGCAGACGCACCACGTTTTCACCCTTCTGATAGAACGAACCAGCGGCGATGATAGCCACATCAGCACCTTTACGGGTCACCTTATACTTGGGTTTGAAACTGTATTCTGTGTCTACAGGCTCAGAAGTATGTATTACGCCATTGCTTGGCTGGCGCAGTGCGATAGGCTTCTTGTCCTGACTGATGGCCCAGCGCAGCATGGCGAAATATTCTTCACAGGTGGTAGGGGCGAGATAGATGAGGCCGGGGATGCTGCAAAGCATAGGGATGTCGAAGAGACAAATGTGCGTGATGTCGTTCATAGAGTTTACACCGCCACACACCACGTTGATAACGGCAGGGTTGGAGTTGATGCAGATGTCTTGGGCTATTTGGTCGTAAGTGCGCTGCACGAAGGTGCTATACACCGTCCATACGGGATGCAGTCCGCCCTTTGCCATACCCGAAATCATGGCAGCCGCTTGTTCCTCGGCTATGCCCATGTCGATGTGCTGATTGCCAGCCAACTTGCGCTTGTCTGCGGTGAAGCCTGCGGCAGTAGGTGTGCCTGCGGTAACAGCGATGAGCTTCTTGTCCTGTTTCATCTCGCGTAGCATCCAGTCAGAGAAAAGCTGACCGTAGTCCTCGCAAGGAGTAACCACTGGCATAGTGCCGTCCTCGTTGCGACGCGGCCGTGAGCCGTCTTCCAAGTTGAAAGGCATTCCCCAGTGCCATGCTTCCTTGTTCTCTACGGCGGGAGCGAAGCCGTGTCCCTTCTCGGTGTGGATATGTACCACGGTAGGCTTCTTGGTGCCCTTCACGCTTTGGAACACCTTGATGAGTTTTTCGATGTCATTGCCTTCCTCCAGATATTTGTAGTCGAAGCCCCATGCCTTGAACCAGTTGTGTTCGCATGTGCCGTTGCTCTCCCTAAGTGCACGTAGGTTCTTGTATATGCCGCCGTGGTTCTCGGCTATCGACATCTCATTGTCGTTCACCACAATGATGATGCCCGTGCCGAGTTCCGAAGCCTCGTCGAGCACCTCGAAGGCTTCGCCACCCGAGAGCGAGCCGTCGCCAATAACGGCAATGATGTTTTCGTCGGTGCCCTTCATGTCGCGCGCCTTCTGAAGACCCGTGGCCAGACTGACGGAGGTGGAAGTGTGTCCCACCTCAAAGTTGTCATATTCAGGGCATTCTGTTGGCGACGAATAGCCGCTGATGGCGTTCATGTCGTCCACATTACCAAGGAAACCAGAGGCACGACCTGTCAGTACCTTGTGCGGATAAGACTGGTGGCTCACGTCGAACACAAACTTGTCCTTCGGTGCGTCAAACACGTAGTGTAATGCCACGGTGGCTTCCACGAATCCAAGGTTAGGACCCACGTGTCCGCCGTGTTTGCTTACACGGTTCAACACTGCCGAACGAGTCTCGTCGGCTACCACTTTCAATGCTTCGATGTCCAGCCCTTTCAAGTCGGCTGGCGACTTTATCTTCTCTATATACATAATCGGTTTTAATTTTTGTTTGTGCAAAGTTACTCTCTTTGTTCCAAACGACCACTACCAAAACCACGGAAGAAGTTACCGCAAAACCATTTTTTGAAGTTTAGTGCAACTGGACTTCACATTGTTTAATCATGAACAGTTTCAACTATCAATACCCTGTTCGCCAGCATTTTTGCATGGGATGCGCTTGAGGGTGCAAGTGAGGAGGAAATGAAGCACGTGGGCAAGCGTGTGCTGCTGGTATGTTGGTCACAACCTGCCCAAGGAGTTTGTGCCTATGGGTGCTGTGGTTACGGTATCGGGAACAGGTGCAGAGCAGAACAACGGAGCCGTGATTACCAACGAAGAGAAGAAACTCAATCAGCCCTTATTTGGCGCCGAAAACGAGGGGGGGGGACGATTAACGTATTGAGGTAAGATGTACATGGAGGCGATGGTATAGACCGTGCATAGGATGTTTCATATGTTAAAAAACAGCGTTTCGGTTTATTTCCATCGTCTATGGACGATGGTAATATTTATGTTTTGTCGTGTATATACGATAAAAAGCAACATATTTTGTCGTGTATATACGATAAAAAACTACATGTTTTGTCGTTTATAAACGATAATATGATTATTTTTGTACCGAAAAATAATTGATGATAGGGAAGTATGACCTTTTTACAATAAAGAAGTATGACTAAGGATTTGATAAAATTACTGATAACTGAGTATCAGAACTATGTTACTCAAGTGGAGCTGGTTCATCGTGATGTAGAACTTATGGATGGACTGAACTACGTATTTGTCGGGTTGAGACACGCAGGAAAGTCGTATCTGATGTTTCAGTACATAGCCCAGTTGATAGAGCAGGGACATAAGCGAGAGGAAATCTTATATTTCAACTTTGAGGATGATCGTATAGACTCCTTGGAGGTGAGCGACCTTGACTTGATTAAGACTTGCTATGAGGAGATGTACGACAGTCGCCCCATCTTCTTCTTGGATGAGATACAAATAGTGGATAGATGGGAGAAGTTTGCACGAAGATTGGCAGACCAAAAATACCAAGTGTATATCACGGGTAGCAATGCCAAGATGCTGAGTAGTGAGATAGCTACTACGCTCGGTGGCAGATACATGATACACGAGGTATATCCATACTCCTTGACTGAATATCTGAAGGCAAGTGGCATTGATGTGAAGGTCAAGAATGCACTTTATGCACATAGTAAAGACATCGTCAAACTGGCAAATACTTATTTTCAACATGGTGGTTTGCCTGAGACTGTAGGGATGAAGGAACCACGTTCGTGGATGAGTAACTTGTTCAGCAAGATATTCTTTGGCGACTTGGTGGCAAGGTATAAGATTCGCAACGACTATGCCCTGCGTGTAATGATTCGCAAGATGGCGGAGAGCGTGAAGCAACCTTTGTCGTATAGCCGTATAGCCAGCATCGTGAGCAGCACAGGAAAGAAGCTTAGTACGGATGCCACAATAGATTACGTTGGCTATATGGCTGACACTTGGCTTATCTTGCCGTACGAGAACTTATTCGGTAAATTGCAGGACAAGGAGTCCAACCGCAAGTATTATTTCACAGACAATGGCTTGCTTCATCTTTTCCTTGTTGATGCAGACACCTCGTTGCTAGAGAACCTCGTTGCCGTTACGCTTAGGCGGAAATATGGCGATGGCAGCTATTTTTGGAACAGCAAGAATGTCGAGGTCGATTTTGTGATACCGGAAGAGAGGATGGCGATACAGGTCTCTTACTCGATGGCGGATGCTGATACCTTTAAACGAGAGACGGATGGGTTGATAAAACTATCCTCTGTCCAAAGCCTCAAGCGTATGATGGTTGTAACGAAAGACGAGGAGGATGTTGTGGAGAAAGATGGCTGTCGCATTGAGATTATTCCTTTGTGGAAGTGGTTGCTGGAGTATTAGTAACCTGTGCTGCAATCCTGGCAATATTGCACATGATTTATCTTCTGCGATATTAGCTTTTACTTTTTCTTCCATGGCTTGACGACTGAAATGACAATAATGTAGGCAAAACCGATTAGTTGTACGATGCCAGCAATGGCAACGTTGCGAACGTTGGCAAGGAAACTGCTTGTCTTTGCGTTTCCTGTCAAGATACTCTGAGCACACGCATGTACTTCTTCTTAACTCGTTTCTGAAGAAAGGCACAAAGCAGTATAAGACTGAAATAAAGAAAGCCGAAAACATTGTTAAACGTTATTTAGAGGATTGAATATGTTGAAACTTGACATGAACAAACTTGCTGGTCTCAAAACCTTTGATGACCACTTGAGAGAAAGATATGGCGAGGAGAATAGTCCCGAACGTAAAGAGTTCGAGGCTAAAGCTAAAGCATGGTATTATGCAGAACTCCTGAAAGATGAGCGTAAACGCCAAAATATTACACAAAAAGTATTGGCTAAAAAAATTGGTAAAAAGCGTGAGTATATATCTTCACTTGAAAAGGGACAGACCGATATGCAGCTATCCACTTTCTTGCGTATTGCTGATGCACTTGGCTTACGTTTCTCTTTGGTATTAGGATAGAAAAAAGGAAATTCACCACACGGAGTCAAGTACCGTCTTTCCCTTATCTGCGATGCTTGAAAAGAACAAAGGACAGCCCCCAACCAAAAGGACTGTCCTGTTTTTATAAAACCCTATGGAGTAAACAAAAGCAGATACTCCATTTTTCTTCTTCGCTCGATGGAAGACACTATCTTTCCGTTCCACCTTTTAAAGTCCACATAGTCACGATAGATGTTTCTGTTGCCACTTCGCATCTTGGTATGGCTGTTGCCTTATGCCTAATGTTACCAATGGTTGAGTCAATGTGTTTAGATGTGTTAATTTAAAAGTTAATAAAACATAACTTTTTGTAGCATATATGTCAAGAACATGAAATCATTTTCTCAAAAACTTATGCCTAATATTCTCTTATAAAAAATGGTTCTTAACACATTATATAATAGCAAGTACACACATTTATCAAATTTGATATAAGAATAGAAAATCAAATTTGATATTAAACTTAAATGAAGGTCATTTATCTTACAACAAAGTCACAAGTAACCTGATATTCAAACATTTGGAGGATTGAAATAGTTTTGTTTACTTTGCAACAAGTTTAATAAAGCAACCGCAATATGGCACATAAAGAAAGTCAAAAAGCATTCGTCGTTACATTTCCTCTTCATACCGAGAAATGGCAAGAAGATAGGATTGACAAGATGATGAAAATGCTTACCACATACTACAATGACAGACAAAGGAAACTTGTCGGTCGTTACATTTACCTTTCGCACTCTAAGGCATTCCAAGAAGCGAAAGGAAAAGGAATTGTGGCTTTCAAAAATTACATGAAAGAAAATGGCTTTTCGCAGTATGGCTTGGATACTTTCTTTAAGGCTAATACAAAAGGAGCCTTGTACCAATGTGGTCTGAACTCATATAATATACAGTATCTCTCACAATGTGCATGGAGTGCATGGGAGAAGAAATTGTTTGGAAACGGCAAATTCATAAAGACGAATATTGATGTAAACATTTTCAAGAGTAGAAGAGTGAAGGATTCGTTTACTGGTTTTGTCTACAATCTCAACTCTTTTACTATAACCATTAGGTCTACTTACTCAAGGAGCAACATCTGTACAATACCGTTTGAGGTTAACCGAAATAGCCAATATGAATTATTCGCTTTATCTCAAGAGATAAGAAATATCGCAATTGTACGGAAAGTAATAAGGGGGACAAATAAATATTATGTGCAGTTTACGGTAGAAGGTGTTCCATATAATAAAGGAAGACAGTTAGGAACAGGAACAGTTGGAATTGACCCAGGTCCAAGCAAGGTTGCAATTGTTGCAGACAAGGTCGTTGAGATAAACAAACTTGCTCCTTACATAGAAGAGGATGAGAAGTTAACTGCTCGACTGAAAAGGAAGTTGGAGAGAAGCCGAAGAGCGACCAATCCTCATATGTATAATGAAGATGGTACAAACAAAAAAGGGCAACGACAGACCTGTTTTTCAAAATCTTATGACAAGACGCGAAAACAATTGGCAGAAGTCCAACGCAAATTGACAGCCAAGAGAAAGATTGCTCATAATGAACTTGCAAATAAGATACTTGAATATGGCAACACGTTTAAGGTTGAAACCAATTCATTTAAATCCATGCAAGCAAGGGCAAAAACGACAAGTGTGACAAAGACTGGTAGAATACGCTCTAAAAAGAGATATGGCAAATCAATAAGGAATCGAGCACCATCAGAATTCTTGTTAATATTGAAGAACAAGTTGTTGCAATATTCATCCGGTAAATATTACGATGTTCCTGCATCATACGCATGTACCCAGTTTGACTTTACTGATGGAAGTTTTACAGAGCATAAGGTGGCAGAAAGAAAAATCACCACATCAGATGGCATACTGCATAATCGTGACACACTCGCTGCGTTCAACATAAAGAACACGATAGTTAGTGAAACATCAACAAAAAAGAAAAAGATAGTAAAATCAAAAGAGTTCTTTGATATAAAGGTGATGAAAGAAACATACGGAGAATTTTGCAGAATGGAGAGTAAACTCCTTGCTTAAAGAAATAATGGATTTGTAATCCGACATTAGCGTTAATGGCAAACAATTGCTATTGCTAAAACAAAGATGTGATGAAATAAAGCAGAATGGTATCATGTAAAATGGATAGCAATATTCTTTTGAACGATAACAAACACTATTTAGAGTAAAAACATCCTACCCAAACATTCTTTGTCACAGCCAAGTACTATTCATACCATGTATGTGACTTTGAAATGAATGGTAGTTACAAGAGTCGAGGTTGTTCGACGTGAGGCAATGCCATGTATGTGACTTTGAAATGAATGGTAGTTACAAGACTGCTGATAAACATATTCTACAAACTTCACATGTATGTGACTTTGAAATGAATGGTAGTTACAAGCTCCACTATCTGTATGCCAGAGAGGGCAAACATGTATGTGACTTTGAAATGAATGGTAGTTACAAGTTCACCTGCTCAACGAGCTTAAGGTATTTCATGTATGTGACTTTGAAATGTATGTCAGTTGATGCAATTAGTAAGCTAACTCACCATCAAATGAAATAGATGTAATTATAATATTAACAGTTATGGCAGAATTAAATTTAAAATTAGAAGAATATACAGGAAGATTTTCATCTTCACTTTCTTATGAACACAACCGAATAATTCTAAAATTTCATGCAGATAAAGATTCGGCTGAAATGTCAAGGCTCATAGGCAAAATCTACGTGGAGGGCGATTTGCTCAAAGGTTTCTCGATTCAGAAATATAAGAATGGCGTATCTGTTTCTCTTGATAAGTCATCTCTTGATAAGGTAAAATGTATAGGAAATATATACGAGTTACAACTGAATCGAGTTAAATTAGAATATACAAACGAAGAGCATATGAATAATGGTATCATTATCAACTTGCCTCCAGAGCAGATTGAAGGATTAACAAAAGAATCAAAGCAGATAACCATAAAGGCTTTAGGCTCGGAGATAACCTTCGGCTATAACGATGAAACAACGACATGTATTGTTTGCCCTGATACAATTCGAGAAATATTGGTCAGTTTAATATCTCTATATTATTGCTTTCCGATAGAGATACTTCAGGAGTTCAAAAACAAAGACACCAATAATCAAATGGATGTCACATTAAGAAGCCAAAGACGCACATTTGAGGATATTGGTTCGCGAGTTAACTTGTATTGCAAAGCAGACAACGTTATTGAGTTTCTTCAAACTGCAAATGCAGAACATCCACATGTTAAGGATTTACCGAGATATGTAAGGCAGTTTATAGATTCGTTTGTTGTTAGTGAGCCTCAACGATTTAGTATGCTTTTTGCTATGGCATCTTCATTTGCGGAATATATTTTAGAAAAAGGAAAACAAGGTGGAGAGAATCTGGTAGGAGAAACCATCTCGCATTTCCATATAGAAGGCTTGGAAAAGATTAAATATACAATAAGACAAGCAAAACTAAAGCGAAATAAGAATGAAATATCAACATTGGCAGATTTGAGAAATGAATGTGAGCATAATTTGTATTCAGATACAAGTTATGTATTCTTTGACAACAATCCATCTGTAAATGTGTTTATGTATGACATGGCTTGTAAGATAGTTATGGAATTGGCAGGTATTAATATTGAATGACCATACAATACATAATACTTATGATGAATATCAAAAACAGCGTTTCTTGTTTTTCTTCGATTGAGGAATACAAGAAACGTTGTTTTTTATTGGACTTCACAGATGAATGTTATCTGTTTGGGAAACCAAGTGTTAGCCATCCAATCCTGAGTCTGAGCCACCTGGGCTGCTTGCTTGGCGTCAAGTGATGAAGAAATTTTTACCCTGTAACGTAGATTGAGACACCTAATGTGTATCTTTGCATTTGAATTAATAATACTACTATTATGGAAGAATCAAAGAAACTCTATTATGGACTTATACCGAGAGTACTTAACGAGGAACTCTTGTCATTTCTATGTAATAAGCATAAGGGCGAAATAGGACTTGGAGTTAAGAAGAATTGTCCTCGTCTGCGCATACGCTATGTTATTGACAAGAACAGATTCGGTTATGCCGATTTTGGCGACTTCTTCTTTTGGGACGATGGCGGTCTGTATGTTTGGCAACAGAGTGAAGAATTTGAAGAAGACCATAATCCTGACATTGTAGAAGACTATTTCGGACATTCTTGTGAAGGGCGTGGCTATACGTTGCGTTCTATCTTTGCAGGAATAGACACAGGTTATGATGACAGCAATGGTAGTAGAATGTTTACTGGTGACGTTGTGCTGGTAAAAGAACGTGATGGATACGAAATGGGAGCTTTATGCCTTGCTCCTCGAACAACTTGATAAGTTGAAGTACAGATATGGTTAGCCAAATTACGTTTTCGTCTTGTGGCAAGCCTGCAGTATATAAGGAAGCAATCTTGTCAAAAATGTCAAGGTACTTTGGGTGTTTCTCCAACGTGGGAGTTCTTCCACCGCCAATAACTCTAATACGTCCATCAGGAAAGGCGTCATTAGCATCAGTCTCAAGCTCATGCTTGCCACGATACAACGTGTCACGACAAACACCAACTGCATTGCACACATAGTTCACTCCATGATAGCCCAAAGAATCAGCCTTGCTTGCAAGAAACTGACGACGTTGGCGCTCGTTGCATGTTCTCAGACACTTCATTTCTTTGTCGCTTAAAATATAATCTGTTGGAATCTTCGTGGCTTTCATAACGGACTGGTAATCAGTTATAAAGTTACGAATTTTCCTTCAGATTTCAGAATATAAACAGTTAATAATCAATAAGTTAAGTAATAAAATACATGCTACACATGAATATAAAAACAACATCTTTACATGGCTCTTTTGTCAGGTTTTTGGCAATTGAGCGAAACATAAACTGCAACAGAAAAATTGCGGAAGTTATTTTTTAAACATTACTAAATATGCTTCATCCGATATTTCGGGCTATCAAATGCATAACGGAAAAGCCATAGTTTGAAGTACAAAATCCTATCTCCTTTCCCAGTACTCTTACGTAAGTACTGCAGTAATCTCACGGAAGTACTGGAGTAATCTCCCGTAAGTACTGAAACAACCTCCCTAAGAGTTATGTAGAAAGTCACATAGTTTCGACACAAAAGCCATAGGGTTAGACAGAACAAAAAGGCTACTTATTGCATGCAAGTATATTCATCATAAAAAGAAAGTCGGTAACTTTCGCATAGAAATTACGTAAATTTCCTATAGAAAGTCGGTAACTTTCCTTTTTAGGGTGCTTTCCTTGTTGTCCTTCTTGCTGTTTCTCTTCCCCACATACATATATAAGGTGTAATGAAAGCAATGATGCGAAATATCTGACACAAATACAATATTTTCTACCATCAACTTATTTTTATGTATAAAATATTTTCATTTAATATCATTTTGTATACCTTTGCGGCATAATAACTAATACACTTAGCGTATGGAAAAATTTACTTCAGTTATCATTGCAGCAATGTTTGCAGTACCTGCAATGGCACAAAGAACAGTTGATGGAACAGATCTACCTACCAACATTATTAAAGATCAGCCAGAGGGAACACTTGAAAAGAATCTTTACACCTATGCACATGATTCTTATTATGTATACTACAGCCAGCTGTATCAGCGCGATGTTGATGCAACCGGAACTGACGCCGTGTTTGGAAATAATGGCGAGGTATACATCAAAAGCCCTTTGACGACACTCAGCTTGGACGCATGGATAAAAGGAAACACCATTGAGGGTGACACCGTTGTATTCCACATGCCCCAGCTTATGCAAATGAAAGAGGCTAAGAATGAGGATGGTGAAACATACACGAAGTATGGCTACCTCTGGAACATGAAGCTTCAGGACACCGACCACAGCACCACTACCTATGTGCCTGCCGAGAATCAGGATGTGAAGTTTGTACACCGCAACGACTCTCTCTTCATGGTTGACGGATATTTCTTGGGACTTGGTGACGAGAATGGCGTATGGTATGGCTATGGTGACAAGAACACAGTATACTATAAGGTTAACACTCCTATATATAAACCGGCAGACGAGAGCACGGCTGTTGACTACCAGATGCTCTTCACCGACTATACCGGTGCTACTGATACAAGAAAGCTAAAGGTTGCTTTCGAGGGGGATGACGTGCTTATCGGCGGTCTGTCGCCTACGCTTCCTGACTCATGGATAAAAGGAAAGAAGAGCGCTGACGGGAAAAAAGTCACATTCCCTACGAAGCAGTATTTCGGATTCGACGAGACGGGAACATACCATAGCTTCTTTACGGCAATGGACAAGGAATTGGTTCACGGTGACTATTACGACTATACAAAATACATTTTCGCCAAGGAGATTGTACTCGACCTGAACGAAGAGGATAACAGCATGAGCGGCGAAAAGGTGATGGCTGTAAATACCGGAGTAAACGCAGAGAACCCATTGTATGTTTATGACACGCCAAAGTTCAAGGTTTACAAGATTGTTGTAGGTGCTCCATCAGCTCCTCAGAATCTGATCTTCACACCTTATGATGAGAATACAATGTACGGAATGATGCGCTTTGACCTTGGAATGACAACAGACAAGGAGGAAACTCTTGATCCGGAGAAGCTTTACTATAACATCTATTTCGACGATGAAATATATACCTTTACTCCTGCTGAATATATAAAGCTGGATAAGGAATATACAGATGTTCCGTATTCTTACTACGACCAATATGACATCTGTGCAGTAAGCAACCAGCGTACTATCTATTTCTACAACAAGGAGGCGAAGAAGGCTGGCGTACAGAGCTTCCTGCTGGACAACGGCACTAAATATTTCTCACCACTTGTCAGCATCGATGCTGAAGGAAACATCACTAACGGCATCAACAGCATACGCAACACGGACAAGGATGTAGTGGATATTGAATATATGGACATGAGTGGTCGCAAGGTACAGTCGCCACACAATGGAATTTTCATCGCCAAGATGAAACTTGCCGACGGTACAGTAAAGACCATGAAACAGGTCATCAAGTAGTTTGTTAATAATGAATCCTTCACAGATAATATATCAGTTTTATTGATTATTACTGTGAAGGATTATTTTTCTGAACGTTCTTATTTACACAAAAACCGACAACACAAAGAAGCAAAAGAATGGATTTCCAAGGAAGAAGTCAGACGCCATCCACAACTCGATTTGTATGGTGAGGAGCGTGAAGCGTGTGACCGTGAACGAGAAGAAGTCCGCCGTGTTCTGTCCAACGTCAGCAATATCCTTCTCAACGGATGCGACTTGATATTGGACCGCACATTTGACAGGATTGGTTTCAATCGTATTGACGATGAAGTGTTCCGCAAGCTTGTAAAGGCTCGTTTGGCATATCCAACTAGCAAGGCTGCTACGGGGGAATATCTGAAAAAAGTCCAGCAGGAATAGATGTCAAATGGCTTATGGGAGAAGATGAACCTGAAACGAAAAGACATAAAGCTTTTGTGAATCCGTTGAAAGGTTTTTCATGTGAGGATTGTTGGGAGAATATTTGGAAGGATTAAGCCTATGTCACTCATTCAAAAGTATATTTGGGTAATTAAGACTATCCATCGTTATGGCCGCATTACATTGAAAGAACTCAATGAAAAGTGGCGTGAGAATATTGATCTTAGCCGTGGTGAGAACTTGCCACGGCAGACCTTTGATCGTTGGAAAGGTGGCATTCTTGATATGTTCGGCATTTTGATTGATTGTGAACAGCATGGCAAATACCATTATTATATAGCCAATCCCGAAGTGTTAAGCGAAGGAGAGTTGCGCACATGGCTTCTTGATACCTACGGCACAGCTGAAACATTATCGAGCAGTATCTCTATCCACGATAGAATACTGACAGAACAAATTCCTTCAAGCCAAGACTTTCTTGCAACAATACTTGAAGCGATGAAGTCAAATACTGTTCTACAGATTACGTTTCGTTCTTTTTCGATGCAAGAGGCAAAGACGTTTCTTGTTGAACCATACTGTGTGAAAATGTCCGCACAGCGTTGGTATATGTTAGCAAGAAACGTAGACTATAACTACTTGCGTTTGTATTCTCTTGACAGAATTGAAGATATCAGGTTAACAGACGCTCATTTTGTATTACCAAAAGACTTCTGTGCAAAAGAGTATTTTGCAGAATACTTTGGTATTGTATTAGATGAATCTGCTCCGTCTCAAAGAATTGTTTTAAGAGCGGACAAATATCATCAGCACTATATGCGCACATTGCCGTTGCATCACTCGCAAAAAGAAATCTATGCTTGTGATGATTATGCCGATTTTGAATTAACATTGCGTCCAACCTACGACTTTTATATGAAACTAATGAGCTTCGGCAATATGATAAAAGTGTTAGAGCCAAAAAGTCTTCAGGAGAAGATATGTAAATGGCTGGATAAAACATTAGAGGTTTACAAATAAAGATAGTTCAACAAGTATGGAATCAAGGTTATTTCAAGTCTTAAAGGCTTTCAGAGGCGCTGATGGTATTTGGAATGTACCGGTTTACCGTTCTCGTCATATTCCGTTCTTACTGGAATGATAACGGTTTGATAATCCGGAGAAACCTCCACGTTATATACTGCCGATATTATTTCAGCAAAACGCTTTACAACCATATCACGACATTGTACATCTTCACTTATATATCGAGTCATAGGGTAACGGTTTTCCTGCCATAGATTATAATAAACATCCTTGCCTACATTTTCTATAGTTGTACGCCATTTGATGCACCCCATTAATTCACTTCCTATATGATATTCTGTTCCATTGAATGTAACAAAGTCTCTTACTGACTTTTTGGCTTTAGGAGTAGTGACCGAATCCTTAATTTCAATGTCTTTGTTGATGTTTTTATTATTCCATTCTTCTGTTTCGTTCGTTGAGAGTCCTTTATATTCTCTAATAGCCTTTACAAATATAGTTCCAAGACTTTCGAGCTTATGAGTACCCACACCAGATATAGAACCAAATGCGATATATGTTATTGGTTGTACGATAGCAAGTTGATGCAAAGTTTTATCGCTAAAGATAACATAAGGAGGAACACTTCTTTCGGATGCAATCTTCAAGCGCAACTGACGTAGATTTTCAAAAAGAGTTTTATCTTCTGTCATTCCTGTTTGCTGTTCTTCAAAATGTAATTGTTGGCGTTCTTTTTGTTTCCTACCCTTTACTGTAAAATCTTCACGGTTAATAATTGCCAACAGAGCCTGTTTGCGTTTATACAAAACATCCTCACCTTGGGATGTAATTTTGATATGAGAATTATCTTTATAATCTATTTCAATATAACCCAAGTGAAGCATTTGTAGGAGATAATCTTGCCAATCTTTAAATATAACATCGCGACCACATCCGTAAGTCTTAATCAAGTGGTAACCTTTCTGATAAACCTCTTGATTAGATGCACCACGGAGAATGTCTATTAGCAGCTTAAATCCTACTTGTTGTTTGGTACGCATGATTGCAGAAAGAGCCTTTTGTACAAGTATTGTTCCGTCAAATCTACGAGGAGGATTTTTGCAAACATCACAGTTGTCGCAATCATGGTCCATTGTTTCGCCGAAATAATTGAGCAGAATTCTGCGACGACACACTTGACTCTCCGCATACTCCTGCATACGATCCAACTTTTCATTATTGATATCCTGTTGACCACTATCTTCAGCGAACTTTCTAAGCATTATAATATCACCTACTTGATAAAACAAAATAGTCTCGCAAGGAAGACCGTCACGTCCTCCACGTCCTATTTCTTGATAATAGCTCTCTATACTTTTCGGCAGATTGTAATGAACAACAAAGCGCACATTACTCTTGTCAATACCCATACCAAAAGCAACCGTTGCGCACACCACATCTATTTCGTCGTTAATATATGCTTCTTGCACATCGTCTCGCTCCTTCGCAGAAAGTCCAGCATGATAAGCCTTGGCACGAATGCCTTTTTCTTGAAGTTTCTCAGCCACCATTTCTGTAGTTTTCCTGCTCATGCAATATATAATACCACTCTCGTTATGATGACGAGCAATCAACGAAAGCAGAAAGCGTAACTTATCTTTTGCAGAATAGCCACGACGAACATCTAACGACAAGTTTGGACGATCGAAAGATGAGATAAAGATTTTCACTTCTCCTGTTTCATCTTTATCTAAACGGAGTTGCTGTATTATATCCTCTTTAGTTATTTTATCAGCTGTTGCAGTAAATGCCGCAACAGGCACATTAGGAAACAATTCTTTTAGCTTACCAAGCTGAGTATATTCTGGTCTAAAGTCATGTCCCCATTGAGAAATACAATGAGCCTCATCTATAGCAAACATACTAACTTTGAGAGAACCTGTAGGTGCTGTTCCATAAGAGTTTCTTAAAATGCCGCATTGAATCTCTGATAATAATTTTTCAGGCGACACATATAATAATTTATATTCACCTCTATATGCACGTTCTGCTATATCATGATTCTCTGCTTCTGAGGCATTACTGTTAAGAGCTGCCGCTGCAATGCCGTTAGCACGCAGACTCTCAACTTGGTCTTTCATCAAGGATATAAGAGGTGAAACTACTATAGCCGTACCAGGCATCATCAATGCAGGTATCTGATAGCAGAGACTCTTTCCTCCGCCAGTAGGCATCAATACCAAGCAGTCTTTGTTGCTAAGTATATGGCGTATTATGTTCTCTTGTAGAGGGCGAAAGGAATCATATCCAAAATATCTTTTGAGTGTAGATAGCATAGGTTATTAATGAATATATATTAATGTGACAAATGTACAAAGAATAATTAAAAATTAGTCTTTATGAACAATTCATTTTACAACGATTTCGCTGCGCGTTTCGCAGCCAGTACACTCACTTCACTTGTTGAATCATTCAATAGTCAGGTTGGCAACCGTGGCTTCAACTCCGTGTCTAAAACCGTCGATGATGCCGTCTGCTCTTGGCATCATCGACTTTCCTTCTTGTATTGTGATGGCAGACAGCCGTATTCTTCCTTGAATAACTTGGCGAATTGTTTTGGCGACAAGCCTATGTTGTAGGCTATCTCTGAGATGGAGAGGTCGCTGTCCTGAAGATAGTCAAGGCCGTGCTTTAGGCGTATGGCTCGCATAAACTCCAGCGGCGACTTGTCGGTCGTAGCCATCAGTTTCTTGTAGAGTGCACTTCTGCTCAGGTTCATTTCTTCGCTGAAGTTCTCAACGCTGAACTCTGATTCCGTCAGGTGTTGCTCAATGATGGCTGTGGCTCTGGCTATCCATGCATCTTCCTGTTTTCTCTGAACATCAGGCTCTTTCTCTTCCCCGTTGTCCTGCGCCACAGAAGTTTTTGGGGCAGATGGTGAAGGGTCTGCCTTTTTTCTGATGTTCGTTCTTTTCCTTACTTGCCAGAAGATAAGCAGAAGGATAAGGGCATAGAGCGTGAATGCTTTTCCTGACAGCCATGATGGGGGCAGGACGCAGAATGTGAGAGCTGCTGTCGTGTCGTCATTACCATCAAGGGCTTTCACATGCAGAGTGTGTTTTCCGAAGGATGGCTTTCCGAGCATAATGCAGTTGCCGTCAGAAACCTTCCATTCTTCCTCGTCGTCCATACGGTAAGCGAAATTGAAAGGGGCTGCATGTGTATAATCCAGTGTCGATACGAACAGCTTTACTTCGTCGTTATGCTTTAATTCCAGATTCTCAGACATGTCGGAAGGGAAGGCCATCACTTCGTCGTTGATGCGCAATTCGGTGAACACCACATGCCTGGTCTTGACACTCTCTCCCAGAAGCGAAGGGGTAAGGCGTACGTATTTGCCGCTTCCTCCCGCCAGAATGTCCCCATTGTCGGCGCAGTAAATGGCTTTCTTGCAGAAGGTGATGTCACCCAGACCGTCTCTGTCCACCAGCTTTCTGAAATGGAAAGCATAGAAGCCTTTCTCGTTCTTGACCACCCTTACATTAAAGAGAGCTTTGCTCGTGGTTATCCAAATACCGCCTTGCTGGTCGCTCGTAATGGCAAGCGCGTTGTTAAGTTCTTCGTCCTTGTCAAAGGTCTTGAGCAGTCGGAAATGGGCATCGTACACCCTCACTTCTTCGTTGGTGCAAACCCATCTCAGCTTTCTGCTGTCAGCGTATACGGCATTGATGCATGCGGTATGCAACTCCTTTGCCGGCACGTCTTCCGGTTGTCTCTTGGCGTCGAGCTGATACAGGCCTGTACTGGTGGCTACGAGCATCATGTCTTCTTCCTTGCTGTATGTCAGGTCTGTGATGGCATTGGTGCGCAAGCAGGAGTTGTGGAAGGTGTAGTTCTTGTATATGCCTTGAGGTGTGATGCAGCACAATCCGTTAATCATTCCTCCTATCCAGAACCATCCTTTCTTGTCCTTTATCACGCGTCGGGCATATTTCATTGGCGTATGTTCTTGCCAAAGAGGATGTATCTGGGCATCGGGTGTAAGCTGATAGACGCCTCCTCCGTACGTACCCAGATAGATGTTCTTGTCGTTTGCCAGTATGCCACCTATCACCTGATTGTTCTTGAGCGTACTGTTGCCGGCTTGGTAAAGTTTGCCCGTGGCTTCGCAGTAAAGTCCGTTGCCGTCATAGCCTATCCATAGCTTGCCCGTACCGTCTTGGCACATGAAGCCGATGTCCTCATTCAATGGGGTTTGGATGACGGAGATGCATGTGTTGTTGAGGTTGGTAAAGGCTACGCCCACCTTCGACGTGCCTATCCAAGCCATGTTCTCATCGTCGATAAGTATGGTGTAGATATGGTTGCTGGTAAGCGGATAGAGACAGTTCTCGTTTCTTGTTATTCGTGTAATGTTGCCATTGGTATGTCTGATGATGATGCCGGAGCTGTTGGTGCCTATCCATAGGTTGCCTTGTCTGTCTTCTGCCAGAGTACAGACGTTTTCGTCACAAACCTTTTCCAGAGTTGTCTGTGACGTTACTTTCTCCCATGATGTATTGCCGAGAGGCAGACGGTAAAGACCGTGTACGTATTGGTCGTATGTCCATACATTGCCTTGTATGTCCTGATAAATCTTCAGGTCCTTCGCCTTGGCTTGCGCGGGGTAGGAAGCCAGAAGGAAGGCGTTCTTCTGTCTCATATTAAGACGATAGATGCTTCCCTTTCCGGTCAGAGCGTATGCGATGCCGTCACGACAAGATACTGACGTAGGTGGTTCGGCGAGGCTCATCTGTAGCAGACGGTGCTCGTCGTACATATAATAATATAAGGTATTGCCGGAGAGATACCATAGATTCTTGTCATGGTCGACGATCACTTTGCCGGCTGCTGTCTTTGAAGATTTGTGGGAGGCGGGCTTTATGCCCAGTCTGGCGAGCAGGTCGTAGGCATTGTCCGTCATACAGTCTTTCTCGGGATTGTAGCAGAAGGTATGACCGTCGTAAGTGGTTACCCATATCTGCGCTGCCTTGTCCTGCGCCACCCGTAGGATGTTGACGTTCTTCCTGCCGTCCTTCTGGGTGAGCGTATAGGTGCGGTTGCAGAATCCGTCGTATCTGGAAAGGCCGTTCAGAGTGCCGAACCACATATAGCCTTGCTGGTCTTTCAGAATGGAGCGCACGTAATTGTCGCTCAATCCGGACTGGATGTCGATGGAGCGAAAACAGTATTGCGCCTTTGAAAGGGTGGCTGACAACAATAAAACTATGATGGCGATAAGGCATTTTGTCTTGTTCATATTGCAAAGAAAGTGAGATTATTTGGATTTGCCAAATCCTAAAGGTGGAAATTCTTAAAGAAACAGCTTCCCGTTTGTGTATTTTATGTTCCCAAATGTGTATTTCCCCATTTGGGAAAGCCTCAAAATCATTTGAGACTAGCGGTTTATGCGAATTGTCCTATCTTTGCGTCCGTGAACAACTAAAAACCAAAACAACGTAAAACACATGAGAAGGTTTTTCTTATTATTCATCTCCCTATTTATATTTATAGGGATGAGAGCGGGGACCGTTGAGGTGAAGACAAACGTCTGGAGCGGAACCCAAGAGATGGATGCCAACTGGAGCAACTGGCTCAACATCCCGTCTTCTGATTTCAATGATGCCGAGGTGGGCAATGTTCTCTCGGTATACGTATCGCAAATCTCTGCCTCTTGTGGTCAGGTGATGCTTAACACTGGCAGCTGGGCAGCGATGCCGGGAGCAGAGAGTGCTAAGGTCGTTGAAAGCGCTCCTTGCGAGCTCAAGTGGGTGATAACCGAGGATATGCTCGCCGAACTGAAGGGTGGGGGCGTAATCGTGAAGGGAGTAGGTTATGATCTCTCAAGCGTAGACATCAAGCACAAGGTGGTGAAGGGCGATTCTGCCAACAAGGGCAATGCCTTTACCAATATCTGGACTGGTTCAGAGGTGATCAGCTGGACGCAAGGAAGCAACAACTCTGTTTTCGTGAATGCTGCTGACCTCACCGATAAGTTGGCTGATGCCAAGGCAGGCGATAAGCTCCGCATGAGCTATTCAGGTCTCGGATTCGGTACGGCTCAGGGTAAGATACTTGCCAACTGGACATCTCTTATCGACTTGCAGACTGCCAAGTTTACGGGCGGTAGCTACTTTGAGTACACCTTGACAGACGAATGGCTGACTGCCATCAAGGAGAAAGGACTTCGTGTGAGCGGCATCGGATATACTCTTAACAGCATCGACCTGGTGACACCGGAGAAGGAATACAGCATCATTGCCCAGAATGATGATGCTGACATCAAGGCTTGGGAAGGCGATGAGACACCAAAGCTCGGCATGACCATTACCAACATCGAGAGCATGGAAGTGACCGTGCCTTACAAAGTGACGCTGATGAGGGATATGGTGGATGACGATACGCAGACACACAGCATCTATCAGACCTATTCGCAGGATGTGACGCTGGCTGCCGGCGAGACAAAGCACGTTGACTTGGTGTTCGACGGCCTTAAAGAGCCGGGATTCTACAATCTTACAGCCAACGTTGACCATAACGACGTCTGCTCATACAATATCGGTTATGATCCTAAGAATGTGCCTATTAAGGCCACCACTCCGAACGACTTCTGGAGCTATTGGCAGGAAGGACTCGACGAGCTGGCAGCTACTGACGCTGACATCCGGATGGAGGAACTGACCGACAAGAGTTCGGACAAGCGCAAGATTTATCTTGTGACGATGAAGTCTGTAGCTGACAGCAAGGGCGGAAGTCCCGTAACCATCCGTGGTTATTACGCAGAGCCGACGGCTGAGGGCAAGTATCCGACAATCATCCATTATCAGGGCACGGATGGCGGTAGCGGCACACCATGGTGTGTTGGAGCAGATGACAATCCTGAATATTGCGAGTTCATACTCTCCACACGCGGACAGATGCTCAACAATCGTGAACCGAACCTTGATGACAACGTATATGGCCGTGATGATAATGGCAAGACCGACTATTACTCATACGGTTGGGGCGACAAGGAGAAGCATTATTATCGCGGAGCTTATCTTGACTGTGTGAGAGCCATCGACTTCGTGAAGACTCGTGAGAAGGTGGATGCCAATAATCTTTATGCTGCCGGTGGCAGCCAGGGTGGTTGCTTCACTTATGTGGCAGAGGGCTTGTCTGGAGCTTTCAGAGCCATCGCTCCTTCCATCACTGGTCATGCAGACTTTGAGGAAGGCATGAAGATAGTGAACTGGCCTCGTGCCAACTTCTTGGCTGCAGCCGAAAAACTCGGTATGACAACGGAGCAGATGAACGAGTTCAACTCGTACTTCGATGTTATGAACTTCTCTGAGCACGTGACGTGCCCTGTCATCTCTTGCTTCAGCTTGCAGGACACTACAGACCCGACACGTACCAATCTTGCTCCGTTCAACTTGCTCGACAAGGTGAATGCAGAGGACAAGGTGTATATCATCAATCCGTTCTTGGGGCATGCCACACCAGCCGATTGGGGCAGCAAGTATATGGCGTTCTTCAAGAAGTATTACGTGGATACGACGACAGCCATCAACCAGTAAAGGATGTTGAGACCATACCTCCCGTCAATGTCTATACCATTGACGGGAGGCAGGTGAAGGCTGGTGCCGCAAATGTGTAAGGTCTTGACAAAGGCATCTATATCGACAATGGCAAAAAGCTGTTGGTAAGGAAAGTTCAGTACAATAGATTATGTTTCCTGCATGCAAAAGTATGAAATTTATTCCATGGCGCATCCATTCCACCAAAAATATTTATCCCAGACCAAATCAATCGTGATTTCTTGAAATGGAGATGGGATAACTATAACGGAGTATAAACTTTAATGACAGAAATATAGACAAACCTGTCGGCAGTGAACAATCTTCACTATCGACAGGCTTTCGCTTTATGTCCACCAAATTGACGC
>OIZT01000104.1_pt1 | contig 63949 bp, 50 predicted proteins | sample 1588611 | NCBI WGS metagenome assembly OIZT01 (sample SAMN03283278) | human gut metagenome | biome: human-associated habitat; material: feces | host: Homo sapiens | place: Peru | collected 2012
GAAACATCTTATCCTGCTTCGCTGCCGTCTTCCAAGCATCCTCGATGCCGAAGAGTACCGTAGACTTGTGGAAGATTAGCGAGTCCGAGCTGTTCAGGTATTTGGGCTGCTGCTCATCCATGCAGCGAGCGGTGAAGCCAATTACATGCCCGAAGCGGTCATGTATCTGTATGACGATACGATTCTGGTAGAAGTCATAGCCACCACGATTGAGAAGTCCCAGCTCCTTCAGGAAGTCCGCCTTTACTGGAAGCTGCTGCAGGGCGTGCCCATCAGCTGGTGCATATCCAATCTCTTTGAGAGTGGAGTAGTCCTTTCCCCAACGATTGTAGGCATACGCCTGTGCCTCTTTCGACTGAAGGAACTGCTTGCGGTAAAAGTCGGCGACCTGCTTGTTGGCAATCCACAGCGCCTCCTTATGCAGTCGCTTCTGCTTTGCCTCCGCTGATTCCTGCTCCTGCTCAATCTCCACGTTAGTCCTTTGTGCCAACGTCTTGACGGCTTCGATGAACGTCTTGTTCTCCACCTTTTCTATAAAATGGATGGCATCTCCACCTTCGCCACAGCCGAAGCACTTGAATCTGCCGGTCTGTGGAGAAACATAGAAAGAAGGCGTCTTCTCGTTGTGGAACGGACAGCAGCCGACATGGCGCGTGCCACACTTCCGTAGGTGGACGTGTTCGCCGATGAGCGCCACGATGTCTGTGCGCTCCAAGATGGTGTCGATGGTTTCTTGTCGTATCATAATGTGGTGTTGAGTGGAAAATGCCCTGCCCATGCACGCTTCACAGCGGACTTAGGCAGGGACTTGTTGTTATTTAGAAGTATATTATTTCGCTTTCAGATTGCGTATATACTCACTTTTAAGAATGTACCATGAATGCCCTTCCTTATGTGCAGGGATGGCACCCCGATTGATACGCTTGCGAATTGCTTGTGGTGAAGTGCCTAACAGTTCTGCGAGCTGCGCCAAAGACCAGATTGTTTCCTCCGAATCGATGATCATCTGTTTCAGGTCAGCGATTGTAAGGCTTCTCGATTTGTTCTCTCCATTCGTATTCATGCTCTGTATTTTTAGTGATTTCCCTTTCATCCAATGAAACAGCGACAATTACAGCTACCTCTTCGTCATAACAAAAGTGGAAGTGTATGAATATACCTCGGTCAATACCAAACGCTTGGTTGTAGTTAGATACCGTGCAGCGAACAGCGTGTGCCCGACTTCTCGGAAAGGAAGCATACTTCACATCCCCTTCATTGGTTTTCCGCACCCATTCGATGATGCTTGTGACTTTTTCTATTGTCATTTTTTTTCGTTCTAATAGTTTTACTTAGGCTCCAAGGTATGCGTGTTTGTCGGGTAACTCCTTTAACTATCTAAAAGTTAAAATACGATTTTCTCTTCTATATGTTACAGAAAATGCTTATCTTTGTAGTGTTATTTAGAGGTAGTTTATTCACGAACAATACACATCCTCAGATTTCTTTAGCCTATCTTTTCATCGATGAATTGCGTCGGCAAAATTAGACGATTTGTAGCTAAGAATTTTTGGATTTCGCTTTTAATAGTGTCTATCTATCTACTATTTAACATTTCACGAGAGTACAGAAAGGTATAAGAAAGTACATGGTAATCGTGAAATGCAGAGATCTTTTAAATCATTGTTAGGTCTGAATAAACCTAATATAGACAGGTAGATAGATAAAATGCGTTACAAATGCGTTACACGCTGAAAAAAGTCTATTTTCTTTCTACATGAAATTAAAGAATAATTCTTGTAAAGCAGTGATATATTGCTGATTATGAGCGTTTTTCTTTTACGATACAGAGAAATTCCTGCGGAATCACTTAGAATCCCTACGGAATCACTTTGTGACCCCATGCGGATCACAAAGTTACATGATAACGGCAAAGAGAATTCTACGTAAGTAGGGTTCTCTTTATTGTTTTATGGCAGTTTTCAACGATTACATTTAAGACTTTACGGGTGCCGTGGAAGTATTTTTTTCTTTGTCTTGCTGTCCTGTAACAGGGAATGAAAAAAAAACACCAAGCAAAAGGTTGTTAAATGAAAAGAAAATCGTATATTTGCAAAAACCAAATACTACTATTATGTTATTAACCTCACGCTTTTTGCATAATAGCCTAATGGCTATTTGCTTTCTCTTTTTTTTGAAAACGCTATGTCCTTTACAGGCTTCAGATCCATCAAAGCCTATTCTTCCTACTGGCTCCAGCCTCCAAACTGCTTATGGGGAAAAACGCACTTTGACAGAAGAATTGGTAAATGCCCTTCTTGAAAAAGGGGCGGTTTGCAGCAACGAAGACGACCCAGCGCTCGTAATGCCACTGAAAATTATATCCGGTTACACGGTGTTTCTTGCCGATTGTGAAGAAACAGAACAAAAGATAGTCACTCCTGTGGGTTGTGGAGTGTTTGGTGTAAGCCCTGACGGCTACAGGTATACCTTTTACACCCTTGATGGAGACATTCTCGGAAAGGACAAGGAATGGCGGGTGTCAACTAATTATAGAGTGCCGCGTATGACTCCAGAAGGGGTTATCATGCACAAGGCGGGTAAGGAAAGCGTGGTAGACTACGACCGTCAACTTTATCTTATCAAGCCAACGGGACTGGTGGAAGCTTTGCCGAAACAGTATGTTGATGCTACAAACTTTGTGGACGGAATTGCAGCTGTTGCTACGAAGGTTGTTGGCCTACAACGGCGTTGGGGCTTTGTTAATAGAACTTTAAGGCCCTTCCTCCCCAACCTTATTACCGAGCCCCGACATTTTGGTAAAGAAAATTTCACCATTGCCCCACTAAGTGAGGGGCTCAGGGCTGTGTATGTCTTGCCGGACGATCACAGCAGTCTGGGACATTGGGGATTTATCAACGAGTTGGGGAAAATGGTAATCCCGCCCAAGTACAGTGAAGTTCGTTCTTTTAAGGATAGCGTAGCACTGGTGCAAGAAGGCGACTGGGGTGGTAATTTTTACTTTATCAACAAGTCTGGCAGAACCATCTTCGAGCCACAAAAAGCTATTGACAACCTTTACAGCTCTAATGCAGTAAGCGATTTCGACCAAGGGATATGCGCGATAGAACCTATGAATGTAGAAGACTTGGCGGGTGGCTACTATGCCCGCTACTTCAGCAAGTCGGGCAAGCTGCTTGGTTATGCTCTTTGGGGAAGTGCCCTTCACAAAGGTCAGGGGTTTATGCGGTACATAGACAAAAACGACAACCAAGAATATCCCACCAATTTGGTCATTACAGAGATACCCAGTCAGTACAATCTGAATAAAGGCTATCGTATCCAGCCTGATCCACACACGGCGGAGTGGGGTATGCCTTGGTATGATGAGGATGACGTGGCCCACTATACCGAAGGCTCGGTCTCTTTAAACAACTTGGGAATAGGTTCACAGTATGCTCACAGTTGGAAGATAGGGGCGTTCTCAAAAGACGGTTATGCACCGGCAGAAATCGTTAGTCCTAACGGTGAATTGACCTTTGAGGGAATAATAGATGACAAAGGCCAATTCAAGATTATCTATAGAGTGTATTGATATTTTCAACTGTTTGCCACATCCCAGATAAGGTCAGAAATGGCAGGGGAGAAGAAACAAGTTTCCAAAAGCGGCTCCGTTACCTTGTAAAAGAGCCGCTTTTAGGAGCTAAAATGCCGTGTTTTAGGACGTAAAACAGGCTGTTTTGGAACGCGACATATAACTTGCTGATATGTAGGCAGTTATAAATTGCATTTGAGGGGCGACTCCTGTGGCTTCCATGTTGGTATTTTCTTGAAAATATTTACCCCAGAACGCTCTTCTTTCTTACTCAACAATGTGTTGTCCCACAATATATCCTGTAGTCCATGCGGCTTGCAGGTTGAATCCACCTGTGACGGCGTCAATGTCCAGCACTTCACCTGCAAGGAAAAGATGAGGGCACACTTTGCTTTCCAAAGTGTGTTGGTGGATATTGCTAAGGCTGACACCTCCGCAGGTGACAAACTCTTCTTTGAAGGTTCCTTTGCCGTTAATGCGGTATTGGTCGTTGGTGAGCGTTTCTATCAAGAGGTTGCGTCCTTTCTTGCCGAGTTCATTCCATTTCCTGTTAGAGGGGAACCCCATCTTTCGAATGAGGTATAGCCAGAGGCGAGAGGGTAGGCCATAGGGGCAAACGTTTGCCAATTGTTTTTGCGGGTTGGTGGCGATGATTTCGTTGACGTCCTGTTCTATAATGGTTCGGTTGGAAAGTTGTATCCAGTTGATGGCCATATTCAGTTGATAGTTGTTTTCGTGCAGCAGCCAGGCCGCCAGTGAGGATAGCCTTAAAACTGCCGGGCCGCTCATGCCCCAATGGGTGATGAGAAGTGAACCTTCGGCTTTGAGCTTGGTGCCGGTGATGCTGACACCAACCGGGTTTACCACCGTTCCTGTCAGGGCGGTGAACGCTTTGTCTGCAATGTTGAACGTGAAAAGTGATGGAACAGGAGGTTCTATGTTGTGTCCCAGGCGTGCAAGCGACTTGAATGACTCTATCTTCGGGTGTCCGCCCGTGGTGATGGCCACTCTGTCGAAAGCCATTTGCCTGACCGACCGTTTTCTGGTGGGGCCATTAGCAACCGTGAAGTCAAGCAGTAGCGTGGAGTCGGGCTGCGGTACAATGTCTGTAAGGCAATAGCCAGTCTGTGTTTTCACACCAAGATGTTTAGCAGTGTCTTTCAGGCAGTTGACAATGGTGTGTGCATCCTGCGACTGTGGAAAGACGCAATGGTTTTCCTGCACCATAAGTGGCACGTTGTTTTTCTCAAACCATTGAGCGGTCTGTTGCGGACCGAATTGCTTGAAGAGCCGCTTCATGAGTTGATGACCACGCGGATAGACCTGTTTCAGGTTAGTGATGGTCTCGAACGTGTTTGTGAGGTTGCACCTTCCGCCTCCAGTTATTTCCACTTTGGCGAGCACTTTTGTGCTTCTCTCAAAGATGGTGACCTCTGCAAGTGGTTGTTTGTACTTAGCAGTAATGGCAGCAAAAAAACCGGCTGCGCCTCCACCGACGATGGCTATATGTAGCGTTTGTGGCATATGGGAATGTTGAATGATGGAGTGTAAAGCTACGACTATTCTGTGAAACCTACAAGTTTAGCACTTTTTTTGTCTTCAGAAATGCTTTAATTCGTCCTTGGCTGACAAAAAAATGTAACGGAGAAAATGGTTGGTCCTTCGATGAAGATGAAGGAAATGAGGAAAACAACCAATGGTTGCACTACAATTCACGATGGGATTAACATCTTATGGTTTGTTTTTTTCTAAGTAGGGCGGAACTTGCAGGATGCAGGCTCCGCCCGTTTTGTTGTGGAAGAGTTGGATAAATGATTTTTCGGCCAGTGCCGTTTAAGAATTTGTTCTACTCTTGTGCTGTTGTGGCAGGGTCGGTTTCTTCTGGACTTTCTTTAGTTACATAGCGTTGCCAGTAGGCAATGATGAGTGTGGTGAGCGGCAATGCAACAATCAGTCCGATAAATCCCAACAGGGCGCCCCATACCGATAGGCTCAAAAGAAGGATGGCAGGGTTGAGTCCCATGGCCTTTCCCATCACTTTTGGGGTAACAATCATGTCGGTGATGATTTGTACAACAACAAACACAAGCACCGCCAGTCCGAAGATAACCCAAAAGTTCTGCCCTGTATCAGCGGCTTTCAACAACGCCAAAAAAGCAGTGGGAATCAGTGCAAAGGTGTGCAGATAAGGCACAAGATCGAGCAGACCGATAAGGATGCCCATGCCAATGGCCATCGGGAAGCCGATGATGGTGAAGCCAATGCAAAACATGATGCCCATGCAAAGTGCTACCAATCCTTGTCCGCGTATATAGTTGTTGAGCTCTCGTTCCACATCTTTCATCAGCACTTGCCAAAAATGCCGGTTCTTTTTGGGGAAGATGCGAGGCCAGTTCTCTGTGAGATACTCATAGTCGAGCAGAATAAAGAACATATATAATAAGGTGATGCATGAAGCAATGATGCTAAGAATAATGTTGGCGGTTTCGCTCAAAAAGGCAAACACCTTTGGCATAGTGCTCTTGACGGCGTCTGTGAAGTCTGGACTGCGGAAGAAACGCTCCACTGCAGTTTGGTTTTCAGACAGCCAGTTCTTGATGTATTGAGTGATATTGTTGGTGTTTGTGCTATCGTGAATGTAGCGGCTAACGATTTCGCTAAGCTTTGAAAATTGCTCAATCATCGGGGGAATAATCAGATAGATGATACCTCCTATCACGGCAAAGACAAATGTTAGTGTTATTATGATGGACAATGCGCGAGTGGGAACGTGCAGTTTGTATTGCACAAACTTGACGATGGGGTAGAGCAGATAGGCAAAAAGCCATGCAATAAAGAACGGCAGCAAGACGCCGCTGAGTGATTTTGTTATGAAAAACCCAGCAAGAATGCCTAAGGCAGCCAGCGTCCAACGGATGAATCTGTCAAAAGTGATTTCCTGTTTCATCGTTTTATGATGTTTATTATTGGTTTTCTTCGAGTGATTTTTGATAGCATTGCCGGCACAAGGGTTCGTATTCGTCTTTCTCGCCCAGCAACACTCGCTTGTCGTTGTTTACCAAACGGTGGCTGATGTAGGCCAGGGCGCCACAACGAACACAGATGGCGTGCACCTTTGTCACCTCGTCTGCAATGGCGCAAAGGCCAGGAATGGGGCCAAAGGGGTTTCCGCGATAGTCCATGTCCAGCCCGGCTACAATCACGCGTATGCCGTTGTTGGCCAACTGGTTGCAGACGTCTATAAGTCCGTTGTCAAAAAACTGAGCTTCGTCGATGCCGACAACTTCGATGTCGGAAGACAGTAAGAGGATGGTGGCTGACGAGTCTACGGGGGTGGAAGGAATAGAATTGTGGTCGTGGCTGATGACGTCAACGTCTGAATAACGGGTGTCAATAGACGGCTTGAATATCTCTACGCGTTGTCGAGCAAACTCCGCCCGTTTCATGCGGCGTATGAGTTCTTCCGTCTTTCCTGAAAACATAGAACCGCAAATCACTTCTATTCGTCCTTGATGATGGCGCTCGCCCGATGTGCTATCTGTTAAATTCATGATAAAATCTATAGTTACAGTCGAAGAAAAGGCCTTCGACAATGAATTGCAAAATTACAAATCCGTTTTAAAAATTGCAAAGAAAAGATTGAATATTTTGCCGATTATGATTATTTGACTTACCTTTGTAGCGTATATATGGGCATACTTTATCTTGTACCCACTCCTGTGGGAAATATGGAGGATATGACGCTACGCGCCATCCGTGTCTTGAAGGAAGCCGACTTGGTGCTTGCTGAAGATACGCGCACTTCGAGTGTCTTGCTTAAACATTTTGATATTAAGAACCATTTGGTTGCTCATCACAAGTTCAACGAACACGGAACGGCTTCCGGCATCGTAGAACGATTGAAGGCAGGACAGACCATTGCCCTTATAAGTGATGCCGGAACGCCTGGCATCAGCGACCCTGGCTTTTACTTGACCCGCGAAGCTGTGGCTGCAGGGGTTACGGTTCAGACCTTGCCAGGGGCCACAGCATTTGTACCAGCATTGGTCTCCTCGGGCTTGCCGTGCGATCGTTTTTGCTTTGAGGGATTCTTGCCACAAAAGAAGGGAAGGGCAACGCGTTTGTCGGCTTTGCAGGAAGAGACCCGAACGATGATTTTCTATGAATCTCCCTATCGGGTCTTGAAAACTCTCCAACAGTTTGCTGAGGTTTTTGGACCAGACCGGCAGGTAAGTTGTTGCCGAGAAATTTCCAAGATACACGAACAAAGTGTGCGTGGAACATTGGAAGAAGTCATAGCCCATTTCCGTGAAACTGAACCACGCGGCGAGTTTGTCATAGTTTTGGCAGGTTGTCCTGAAGTTAAAAAACGTAAGTCAGAAAAAAATAAAAACGATAAATTCGAGAAGTTATGAAAAAGGTTGTAATTCTTGCTCTTTGTGTTGTTACACTTGTTGCATGTAAGGAAGGAAAAACCAATCCGGCCCAGTTGCAGAACGATTCTTTGCGATCCATCGTTGAGGCTCGCGACAACGAAATCAACGATATGATGGGAACGCTGAATGATATTCAGCAAGGTTTCGCAGAAATCAACGCTGCTGAACAACGCGTCACCATTGCCAAGGCGGGCGAGGGCGCAGACAAAACTGCCCAGATTAAGGAAAATATCCAGTTTATCGCCCAACGTATGCAGGAAAACAGAGAACTGATAAAGAAGTTGCAGCAGCAGTTGCGCGAAACAGGATTTAAGGGAGACCAGATGCGTAAGACCATTGAAAACCTGATGGCACAACTGTCTCAGAAGGATGTAGAGTTGAAAAAGCTACGTTCGGAGCTGGAAGCAAAGAATATTCATATTGCAGAACTCGATGAGACAATCACGGGGTTGAACTCTGATGTGGCTAACCTCAATCAAAGCGTGAATGCCTTAACCACAGAAAAAACAAATCTTACCACCGAGAAAGAGCACCTACAGAACGAAAATAGCGAAAAAGCTCAGACTATTTCCAATCAAGACAAGCAGCTGAATACGGCATGGTATGTCTTTGGAACAAAAAAAGAACTGAAGCAACAACGCATTCTTGCTGACGGAAAAGTGCTTCAGGGAGGTTTCAACAAAAACTATTTCACGAAGATAGATATTCGCGTAAATAAGGAAATACGCCTCTATAGCACGTCTGCAAAGATACTTACTTCCCACCCTTCAAGCAGTTATTCGCTGACAAAGGATACCAACGGACAGTTTGTTCTCCGCATTAATGACCCACAGAACTTCTGGAGCACAAGCAAATATCTTGTAGTTCAAGTGAAGTAATATAATAAGGTATAATACATTATTATATATAGGGACGCTCAAAAGCGTCCCTTTTCTATTCCTACTTTTTTGTATATAAAGTGCAACTTTTCTCTTTTTATCTTAGCCATTTGTGCTAAATAATTGGTTTTAACTAACAGAATTTGCATTTTCTTTTAGAAAATTGTGGTGTTTTGACAGAAATGTTGTAATTTTGTACCCCGTATTAGAAAGTAATTTAAAGTATCAAAAATAATTTAGAGGTTTTTTATGGGAAAAAGACTAAGCCTGGTATTGGCCAGTTTGTTCCTGTCGATAGGAATGGCCTTGGCTCAAACCACAGTTTCAGGAACCGTCTATTCTTCGGAAGATAATGAACCTGTCATTGGTGCTTCTGTCGTTGTGCAGGGAACCAAGGTGGGCGAAGCAACCGACATTGACGGTAAATTTTCGATTACAACAGATGTAAGCAACCCTGTTTTGGTCATCAGCTACATTGGTATGAAGACCCAAACGGTTAAGGGTGGAGCCAATTTGAAGATTGTTCTCAAACCAGAACAAGATGCTCATACCCTTGAGGATGTCGTTGTAACAGGTATTATGAAACAAGACAAGCGCCTGTTTACTGGTGCAACCACTAAGGTGGATGCCGATAAGGCACGTCTGGACGGTATTGCCGATGTAACTCGTGGTCTTGAAGGACGTATTGCCGGTGTTCAGTTGGAAAATGTTTCGGGAACATTCGGTACGGCTCCTAAGATACGTGTACGTGGTGCTACGTCTATCTATGGTAGCTCGAGCCCTCTTTGGGTGGTTGATGGTGTTATCATGGAAGACGCTGTTAAGGTGAGTGCAGACGATTTGTCGTCTGGTGATGCTACCACCTTGATTTCCAATGCTATCGCAGGTTTGAACCCAGATGATATCGAAAGCTTCCAAGTTCTTAAGGATGGTTCTGCTACTTCTATATATGGTGCGCGTGCAATGGCAGGCGTTGTCGTTATTACAACCAAGAAAGGACGTGCTGGTCGTAGCTCCATCAACTATACAGGTGAGTTCTCTTACCGCTTGAAACCAAGCTATAGCAACTACAATATTTGTAACTCCCAGGAGCAAATGGGTATCTATAAGGAAATGGCTGCTAAGGGATGGCTCGAAATGGCATCGTTGGTAAACGGTTCAACTTCAGGCCTTTATGGTAAAATGTATAACGAAATTGATACTTACAACAAGACCAATGGTCAGTTTGGACTTCCTTATACACAGTCGGCAATGAACGCTTACTTGCAGCAAGCAGAGTTCCGTAACACCGATTGGTTTGATTTGTTGTTCCATAACAATCTTACTCAGAACCACTCTGTCAGCGTAAGTACAGGTACTGATAAGGCAAACTTGTACGCATCTCTTTCTGCTTACAACGACCCGGGATGGACAGATGACAGTAAAGTAGAACGTTATACAGGTGTGATGAACGCTTCTTTCAATCTGAGCAAAACACTTAGCGTGACTTTGCGTACCAATGCGAGCTATCGTAAACAACGTGCTCCTGGTACGTTGAATCAGAGCGTTGACCCTGTAAGTGGTGAGGTTAGTCGTGATTTCGATATCAACCCATTCAGCTATTCGTTGAATACATCCCGTACGCTTGACCCTTATGGAACCTATAAACGTAACTATGCATCTTTCAATATCTTCAATGAGTTGGCCAACAACTACATAGATATTAATGTACATGATATTAAATTCCAAGGTGAACTTACCTGGAAGCCCATCAAGCATGTTGAGGTTAACGTCTTGGGCGACTATCGTACAATGCGTTCTTCCCGTGAACATATCGTTATGAACCACTCAAACCAGGCTGAAGCTTATCGCGCTGGTGTTGACGATCCTAACGTAATGTATAGTAACTCTTTCTTGTACACTGACCCAGACCAGCCCAACTCATTGCCAGTTTCGGTAATGCCAACAGGTGGTATCAACATTATGGACGAGAACGCTGTTACCCAGCTCGACTTCCGTGGAACTGTTCGTTATGACAATACTTGGAATGATACCCACATCTTCAATGCCCTTGCTGGTATGGAAGCTAACCGTGCAGACTATGATTCTCGCCACGATGCAGAGTATGGTATCGACTATGCTAATAGCCGTTTACAGTCTCTTCCTACTGCTTTCTACAAGCAGGCTAAAGAGGAAGGCCTTGAACGCGTTTATTACAACAAGTCATGGAACCGTCGTTTGGCTTATTTCGCATTCTTGAGCTATTCTTATAAAGGTCGTTACACTTTCAGTGTGACAGGTCGTTATGATGGTTCTAACCAGTTGGGTAAGTCTAACAATGCTCGTTGGTTGCCTACTTGGAATATTTCTGGTGCATGGAACGCACATGAAGAAGAGTGGTTTAAGAAGTGGGCAGCTAAGCACAACTATTGGCTTTCTCACGGATCATTGCGCTTGAGCTATTCTTTGGTAGGTGAGCAAACTACTGCTTCTAATGCGTTGCCAATCTATCGCTCTGGTATCAAGTGGCGTCCACAGGGTGATCAACAAGAGTCTTACATCTATTTGTCACAACTTGCCAACTCAGATCTTACATATGAGAAGAAGAAAGAGTTCAACATCGGTTATGACTTCGGTTTCTTCAACAACCGCATCAACCTTACCACAGACTGGTATTGGCGTAACAACTACGATTTGATGGGTTATGTAAACACCCAAGGTGCCGGTGGTGAAATCCGTAAGTTTGCTAATGTGGCTTCCATGCGTTCTCATGGTGTTGAAGCAACCTTGTCTACTCGCAACATTCAATCAAAGGACTTCGACTGGACAACCGACTTGACATTTGCTTATACCAAGACCACTATTAAGGATGTGCTTAGCCAGGCCAATGTTATTAACTTGGTTTACAACTCTGGTGCCAATATCCGTAAAGGCTATCCTCACCGTTCACTCTTCTCTATTCCTTTTGTTGGTTTGAATGACGAGGGTATTCCTCAGGTCATCAACGAGAATGGTGAGGTGACAACAACCGACCTTAACTTCCAAGAATTCCAAAAACTTGACTTCTTGAAGTATGAAGGTCCTACTGAGCCTACCACCAATGGAGGTCTTAATAACACACTGCGTTGGAAGAATTGGCGTCTGAATGTGTTCATTACCTATTCGTTCGGAAACAAGCTTCGTCTTGATCCTGTCTTCTCATCTTCTTACTCTGATATGAGCGCTATGCCTAAAGAGTTTAAGAACCGTTGGGTAATGCCAGGTGATGAAAAGGTAACTACCATTCCAGCTATTGCTTCTGTACGTCAATATTATAACGACAACTCATTGTCAGTTGCTTATAATGCATACAACTACAGTTCTGCTCGTGTTGCCGACGGAGGCTTCGTTCGTATGAAAGATATTTCTTTAACCTACGATTTCTCTCCGAAACTCATCAACAAGATTGGCTTAAACACTTGTTCTCTGAAACTGGATGCAACCAACCTCTTCTTGATTTATGCTGATGATAAGTTGAATGGTCAAGATCCAGAGTTCGTAAACTCAGGTGGTGTTGCAACGCCATTGTCAAAGCAGTTCACATTAACTGTCCGCCTTGGCCTCTAATGTAATGCGTCAATAGTATAATTGTTTCAACCGATTAAGAAAAGAAAACCATTTATGAAATCAATTAAATATATATCACTATTATTGGGTATGGGTGCCGTTGCTTTCACCTCGTGCAGCGACTTCTTGGATACTGTGCCCGATGAGCGTACAGAGATTGACTCTCCAGACAAGGTGTTAAGTCTTTTGGTGTCTGCCTATCCGGAGTCAAATCCTGCATGGATAGGTGAGTTGTCGAGTGATAACATCATTGACAACCAGGCTCCTCACCTTCCATCAAGCCCTAACGATAAGCAGATTCTGTCTCATTACAATTACAGTCATTACAATTTGTGGGACAATCAGTTGTTCCGTTTTGAGCCAGCTTCTACTGCTTCTTACGGTAACAATGACAGTCCTGGACAATTGTGGTCAGCTTATTATAGCTCAATAGCTACTGTCAACCATGCACTACAGGCTATAGACAATATCGAAAAAGCCGATAGTTCAACTTCTGAGTTGAAGGCAGCCAAGGGTGAAGCTCTTCTTTTGCGCGCTTATGACCACTTTATGTTGGTTAATATCTTCTCAAAAGCTTATAAAGATGCCGAAGCCAGCAAAAATGATGTAGGTGTTCCTTATGTAACTGAGCCTGAAAATGTTGTTTCTAAGCAATATGATCGTGGCAATGTTGCCGATGTTTACGCAAAAATTGGCAAGGATCTTGAAGAAGGTTTGCAGAATATCAGCGATGTAAACTTCAAGACTGCACCTAAATATCACTTTAATACCAATGCAGCTCATGCGTTTGCAGCACGTTATTACCTTTATACACATCAATGGCAAAAGGTGATTGATCATGCTAACGAGGTGTTAGGAACTGACTCTGCCAGTGTTCAGAATATGTTGATGGACCTTTCTTCTTTCAAAGATTGTTCTTCAGCTGATGACTATGCTACTGCTTGGCAACATCCAAATCGTAAGAACAACTTGTTGCTTATCGATACCTATTCGTTGCTTAGCCGTCGTGTTTTCGGCTATCGCTACTCTTGTGCAGGTCCTGCAGCCCGTGCTGCATTGATGATCAACACTTCTAATCCTTTGTGGAGAGGTTATATTTGTCCTGCACAGATGTTGGTAAGTGGTCAGTTGTTTGCTTCTTCTTCTCATGATTATGGCTTTATAAGTACAAAGATTTACGAGAAGTTCGAATATACCGACAAGATTGCTGGTATCGGTTATCCGCATATTATTTATCGTGCGTTTACAGCCAACTCATTGCTCTTGGACCGTGCTGAGGCTAAGATTATGTTGGGACGTTATGAAGATGCAGCTCAAGACCTTCGATGGTATTGGAACTGCGAGCTTAATACCCTCTCAGCTGATGATTATAAAGCCTATATAACTGGTGGCTATACCAAGTTTATGACTAATAGTGTCTTTAAGGACTACTATTCAGATCCCGAAAATGTAAACTGTTTTGCTAACTGGGATTTCACCCAGCGTATGAGTTCTTCTTATGTCATTCCGGCTGAAGCTACACCTTATATGAACTGTTTGAACGATTTCCGTCGTACAGAAACAGCTTTCGAAGGTTATCGTTTCTTCGACTTGAAGCGTTGGGGTGTTGATTTGACCCACGTAGTTGGTGTTGAACAGGAGCAGGTTCAGTCTAATTATGACGATGATAACCGTGCTGTTGAAGTTCCTTGGGAAACACTTTCTGCAGGCTTGGAGTCTTCTCGGCAAACCGTTACCCCTTCCAAACCGGATGCTTCATTCAATCTCAGTACACTCGTTGTAAAAACCAAATAAGACAGGAGGTTAACTAATGAAATTTACATTTAAGACATTATTGATTGTTTCTATCATCGCTGTTAGCGCAGGTTTTGTGTCTTGCTCTGACGATGATGACTTCACAGCGACCATTTTTGATTCTGATCCGTCTATCGATTATTTGGATAAGTCGTTGTATACTTTCCCCTTGGATACCTTCTGTAAGAAAGAGTTCCTCGAGCCTTACAACCTCAAGTTTATCTATAAGATGGAAGATAAAGGCTCCGATATGAACAAGAACCTTACTCCAGCAACTTATGACAAGAGCGTAGATCTTGCCGTTCTTACCAAGTATCTCTGGTATGATATCTATAAGGACATTGCTGGCGATGAGTTCTTGAAAGAGAATAGTCCGCGTATCATCCACGTAATAGGTTCCAAGAACTACAATCCTTCTCAGGGTACTGAAACGTTGGGTGATGCAAGTAGCGGTGTAAAGATCAACCTTTATAATGTGAACAACCTTGATGCTTCCAACATCACGATGATGAACCAATACTTCTTTAAGACGATGCACCATGAGTTTGCCCACATTCTTGACCAGACACACCTTCGTCCTACATCTTTTAACACTATTTCCAATAGTAATTACGATGCTGCAGGTTGGTCTGATTCTCCAGACTCATTGAAGTCCGGATTTGGATTTGTATCTTCTTATGCTTCAAGTGCCGTAGCCGAAGACTGGGCTGAGTGTCTCTCAGTTTACGTAACATCAGACTCCATTTCTTGGAACAAGTTGTTGAATTCTGCAAGTTACGAGTGGGAAGAAGTTGATTGTAAAACTGTAAACGATTACAATAAGCTTATCAAGCCTGGTTGTAGTCTTGACACAATAGGCTATTTCAAAGAAGCAGATAACGGTGAAAATAAGATTTATCGTCGCAAATGTCTTCGCAATGCAGACGGTTCGGTTTCTTTAGACAAGGACGGCAACGTTCAATGGATTCATGAAACGGGTATAGACGGTCGTGAAGTAATCTTACAGAAGATTGATTTGGTACGCACTTATCTCAAGGAGCATTATAATATCAATTTGGATCTTTTGCGTAGAGAAGTTCAAACCCACATGTATGTAACTAACGAAGATGGTACCTTTAAAGTCGGTCGTGATGGCTATCTGATTAACAAGTTAGTTTCAGTATTGCCTTCTGGCGAGACGCTTATGGACTCTTTGCGCCAAGAAGTTTATAAATATAAAGCACTTCAACAATAACTTAGCTTAGAAAGAAAACGATATGAAAAAGATATTTTCCATTTCTCTTCTCTTCTGTGCAGCCCTTGTTTTCGTTGGCTGCGCAGGCGAAGAAGACGATCTTTTCAACAAGACTGCCGCTGAGCGCTTGAACGAAGCAAGCGATCTTTATTCTTCCCGTCTTACGGCACAGCCCAACGGTTGGGCTATGCAGCTCTATCCAACAAAGAAAGACGAGGCTCCTTATGGTAACGGTTATCTTTTGTTGCTTCGCTTCAATAGCAATCACACTGTTGTTGCAGCTATGAACAACTCGATGTCCAGCAATGTCTTTAAGGAAGATTCTTCAGCTTGGGACGTTATAACAGATAATGGTCCTGTCTTGACTTTCAATACTTACAATACCGTTATCCATACTTTCACCAATCCAGAGGATATTTCTTCTACAGGAAGTAAGGATGAACCCAATGATGAAACGGGTACAGGTATCGGAGGCGACTATGAGTATATCATTACAGATGCCCCAGAAGACGCTTCTTACATGATGTTGAAGGGAAAGAAACGTGGTACTTACAATCTTCTTACTCCTGTTGAAGAAGGTATAGACTATCAGTCTTATTTGGAAGATGTGAAGAATTTTCAGAACAATATGTTCCCTTCTAACTCTCCAACCTATGATATTGTACACTATGGAGACTCTATCTACAAAATGGAAGGTGCTAATGATGGTATACCTAACATCTATCCTTTTGATAAAGATGCTGTCATCAATGAGTCGTTTAACCCGTTCTTGGTTACCAAGCGCGGCGATGACTACTATCTTCGTTTCCGTGATGCCAAGACTTATGGTGACGTAACAGTACAGGAATTCAAGTATATCTCAGACAAAGACGTCTTTGAGAGTGTAGACAACGAAAACTACTATATTGCAGGAGATGATCCTTTGCGTTTCTTTGACTCTACTATTGGTACATCCTATCGTTGGGTTTTACGTGCCAATTCAGATATGTCAGAGTCTGTAAAAACGATCGTCAAGAATGTTCAGGCAGGATTTACAAACAATCCCAATGGCAAGTTGACTTTCAATAACGTATCTTTACAATTCGTTAATGGTAATATTACTTTGCGCGTTTCCTACAAACATGGTTCTTCGCAATCTAAAGTTGATTTTGTTTATACCTATTCTAAGCAAGATGATGGTGTTACTTTCCAGTTGGAACCAGTGTCTCAATCTTCTCAGAATACGTTAAATTCTGTTCCTGCCCTTCAGTCTCTCCTCGATTTGTTCGGACAGAAGCTCACAGTTAGTGCAGGTAGCACTGCTTTCAACTTGCGCACTATTAAGCTGACTTCTGCTCAGAATCCTTCTGATTGGTTTGTTTTAACATTAAATTAATTTTTATTTTATACGTATAGTTTATGAAAAAGAATGTTTTACTTTTAACCGCCGCTTTCGCAGCATTGTCTGTTTCGGCACAGGTTCAAGAGGCAAAAGTGGGCAAAGGCTTCAAGTTGGTTAACCCAACTGCTGTCAAAATGGCTGCTCCAGCTATGGTGAAAGGAGAGGAAAGTGTAAAAGCTCCTGCTAAAGCAGCTGCTGACAACCTTTACTATCTTCGCCCAGCTGGTACTTTTTGGAGAGGTTTAACTAAGGATTTCCGTTCTTATAAAGCTTCTCTCTTAAATGTTCCTCCTTTCTATAATCTAGTTTTTGAGAACAAGTCAAAAAATCCAACCACCACGAATTGGTCTGTTAATGGCAAGGATCATACTGATGCAGCCTATTCAAATGGCGATTTCCCATATGGAAATTTAGGTTGCTATGATGGTGGTGCATATTATTTTCCAACCGTTTCTTCTGGTGACAATTCTTTCACCTGTGGTGAGTGGAATAGTGACGGTTCAGCTCTTGGTGTAGATTCTGTGGATAGTTATTCTTCATTAGACGTTACTGGTTCTGATGGATTCTATGGCTATGGTTCAATGCAACCAGAAAAACACCTATATGGTAACGGTTATGTTGAAACCCCAAGCGGTAAACATTATTGTAATTCAGTCTTGACATTTTTTGAAAAGCCAGCTGCTCCATTCTATGTAGAAGACATTTTCTTCCCATGTGCAGGTCCTAACGAGACTCTTCTCAATGATGGTGTTAACTTGACTTTGACAGTTTATGGCGTCAACATGGCTGATACATCTCTCACTGAACCTATTGCAACATTGACAGCTTCTAATCAAGATTTGACTTTCATTACTCAAAATACATCTAGTTATTACACTACAAAGAAGCAGTTTGTCAATACTCTCACGTTCTCAGCTAAGGGTGTAGACGGTTTCGGTAACCCAACCGTTAAGCCGTTCGTTATCGATCAGCCTTTTGCCCTTGTTCTTTCTGGTCTCGATCAGGATGGTGTTAACATTTGTTTCTATGGTGGTGAAGCACTTTCTGATGATCGTCCATTTATCGAACCTTCTTACTTCCTTTGTACAGACGGAACTTCTGATCGTACCTATTATCATTATTATCCTGATACCCAGATTCTTCCACAATTCACAGGTTGCTTTGATTACGTTGGAGTTGAGACAGATGGACAGACAAAAGACGGCACTCAATTGTCAAACATCAACCAGCTGAAAGTTTCTGCTGATGGTCAGACAGTCACCAACGTTGGTTTCCCATCAGCTGATTACGCTCTTGCTTATACTGCATTTGACTGGACCGACAATAACAGTGGTGATGACAACTACACAGCAGAGTTGCCAGACTGGATTTCAAGTGTAGAAGCTGAAGATGGCGGTGATGGCGCTCAGTACTTGCGTGTACAGTGTGAAGCTTTGCCAGAAGGCACTACAGGCCGTGCAGCAGCTCTTTACTTCACTGGTAAAGGCTATACTTCTGAAAATCCTGTTTATGTTCTTCAGGGTGATGCTACTGTTGCTGATGCTATCAGCTCTGTACATGTATCTGATAAGACCAATACCGACAACCGCATTTATAATCTTGCAGGTCAGCAGGTAAGCAAGGCTTATAAGGGCATTGTTATCGAGAATGGTCACAAGCACATCCAGAAGTAATTTCTTAGATGTACTTTTTAAAACAAGAGATGATTTAAATTACTTTAGATACACTCAAGTTTTTTAACTTTGGAGGATGCTGCCCGTTAGGGTCGCATCCTCCTTTCTTTTTGTCAAGTTGTTTTCTTCTGTAGGTATTCCAATTGATTCTTTTTTTGGTGAATCCTTACTTTTTTCTCCTTTTATAGTGTTTTTTTTGTTATAATAGTCACTGTTATAAACTTTTTGTTTTAACTTTGTGCGCATAAAAATGGATAGTATATCCGTTATGCGAGAATAATTTAAAGGAATAAAATACAACTCATAATGAAGAAAACTTTTATTACGGTGCTTGCCAGTCTTGCTCTGTCCTTATCTGTGCACGCCGTACGTCCTGTTCATGTTGCCTTTCCTGTTAAGCAGGCAGACGGCACAACAGTTCTTTTGTATAAAAACGGTGACGGCCATTTGGCTTTCTACACCACGTTAGACAATCAGGTTGTTGTTCGCAATGGCGAAGGAATGCTTTGCTATGCCAAGCTTGAGAACGGTCAGCTTGTTGCTACCTCTATTGTGACCCACGATATTGCTGATCGCTCAGAAGCCGAGAAGCAGTTTGTTTCATCTAATACGTTAAAGCCCACTGATGCCCCTTTAGTTAAGTTGGCAGCTCCCAAACGGAGTTCTCAACGTGCCGGCAATGCTTCCACCAGTGACGGATTAGGAAAGTACAACACACGGTCTGGAGGTGCAGTTCCTTCTTTAGGTAGCTTGACCATTCCGGTTATTATGGTTAATTTTTCGGATGTAAAATTTCAGCCGGACATGAACCAAGACAAGTTGTCCCGTTTTTTCAACCAGGAAGGCTATAATGAAGACAATACCTTTGAGCGTGGTTCGGTGCGTGACTATTTCCTTGCACAAAGCCGTGGACTTTTCAATCCCACTTTTGATGTTGTAGCCAATGTCACTCTTGACCACGATTATGCCTATTATGGTGCTAATAGCTATGGCTCAGACGGGCGTGCCATGACCATGGTGAAGGAAGCTGTTGCCAAGGCTGTAGCCCAAGGTGTTGACTTTAGCCAGTACAAAACCACTGAAGGTAACGTTCCCAACGTTACTATTTACTATGCCGGTTGTGGTGAAGCTACTGGTGGAGATGAAAACACTATTTGGCCTCATGAACGCGACTTGTCCCCTTATTACGGAACGTTCAGCGGTACTTATTTCAAATCTTACTATGTAGGTAACGAGCTTTATGGCACCTCTACCCAGCACCAGCTTATGGGTATGGGTGTGTTCGTACACGAGTTTAGTCATGCTTTAGGTCTTCCTGACTTCTATGTTACCGACTATTCTTATTCTGATGATTCTCCTTTCGGAGGCTGGTCGGTTATGGACGAAGGCGAATATGACAACAATACTTACGCCCCTGTTGGCTATAACGCTTATGAACGTAGCTTTATGGGATGGCTTAACATTCGCGAATTGTCCGATGCAGAGTCTGTAACGCTCACCAATCCCAATGATGAAGAAGGGGAAATGGCCGTCATGGTGCGCAATCCCAACAATGCCAAAGAATATTTCATCTTGGAAAACCGTCAGCCAGGCACATGGTATGGTGCTGGTAAGGGTACGGGGTTGATGATTTCTCGCTTTGCCTACGATTCCTATTATTGGACGGGTAATATGGTCAACAACACTCAGTCAGCTAAGCGAGCCATGATTGTGACGGCATCCGGGCGCACCATTAAGTCGTCCTCCAATTCTCAGGAAGCCGATCTCTTCGGCAATGGCGAAAACAAGAAGCTCGGCTATACGTTTCTCAACAACTCGTACTATAACGGTTTGCCCATCTACAAGATTATAAAGCAACCCAATGGAACCATAACATTCAATTTCAAGGATGCCACCCTTCCAACTGCAGCTGTTTCCAACGGAGTAGAATATGACAAGGTGACCGACGTCAACACCCTTTCGGCCAACGACACTATCATCTTTGTGAACGAAGCCTCTTCTGTAGCATTGGGTGTCGACCAACAGTCGTCCTATCGTTCGGCTGCTTCTGTTCAATTGTCTTCTGACCATGCTTATGGCAATGCTTCAGTGTTGGAATTTGCCTTGATGCGCACCACCAACGGTCAGGGATGGGGTTTCTATGCCCCTGGCAAGAAAGCCTATCTTAGCTCCAGCTCCACAGGATTGAAACTCTCTACCAAAGCCGATGCCAACTGCATTGCATCAATTGCCATCAACGATGGCAACGCCTCTGTGGTCTTTACGGGCAATTACAGCTATAAGAACCTCGGCTATAGCACTGACGATACCTACTTCACCTGCTTTACCACAGCAATGAACAATTTGCAGATTTATCGCAAAAAGGTAGCGACAGGCATCCGCAATATAGAACAGACTTCCACAACCGCGTCTTCTCGCATCTACACGTTGAAGGGCCAGTATGTCGGTATAAGTCTTGTAGGTCTTCCAAAGGGAGTTTACATCCAGCAAGGCAGGAAGATAGTAGTTAAATAGCTAACAGACACTAACAAAATAACCTATGAAGAAAACTTTGCTAACGCTATTATTGGCGTGTTTGGGATGGAGTGGGGCGCAAGCAGTGCCCGCCTATCCAGGTAAAATCCGGTTTACCCAACCTGATGGAACCAACCTCTGGATTCAGCAGAAGGGTGATGAGTTTGCCCACCAAGCTTATACCGAGGACGGCTATCCCTTGTTGATGGACACAAAATCGGGATGTTATATGTATGCCAAGTCTGTTAATGGTAAGCTACTGAGCAGCGGCATCAAGGCTGTAGATATTCAGCAACGCGGACAACAGGCCAAATCATTCCTACAGACGGTAGACAAAAGTGCTGCAACCTCTTTACAGCGGTCAGCCATTCAGCGCCCTTCTGCCAAGAAAGCTCCACGCTTGCGCATTAGCGACATCCCTACAACGGGCCATCGCAAGGTGCTTGTAGTATTAGTGAGGTTTAGCGATAAAAATTTTTCCAGCTATGTAGGTGACCCCAAAACATTCTATGAAGGACTTCTCAATGGTCGCAACTATACCAACCAGTATGGAGCTACGGGCAGTGCCTACGACTTCTATCACGACAGCTCCAACGGTGTTTATGATCCCGAGTTTACCGTTGTAGGTCCAGTAAAGGTGTCCAAGAAGGCCACCTACTATGGAGGTTCTTCCGGTGACGGCACTCGTTATGTTCCAGATATGATGGTGGAAGTGGCCAATCTTATCAAAGATTCGGTTAACCTTGCAGACTTTGACACCAACAACGACGGTGTTGTCGACAACCTTTATGTTTTTTATGCAGGACTTGGACAAGCAGATGCCGGTGGCAGTTGGATATGGCCTCATTCTTATGAGTTGAGTGCCGAGGGCAAAGCCGTCACCATTAACGGAGTCACAATCGACCGTTATGCCTGTTCGCAAGAGCTGAACGGAAGCTCCAGAAAGCCTGTCGGCATTGGCACATTCGTGCATGAGTTCGGTCATGTGTTGGGCATTCCCGACCTTTACGATACGAGCTACAGTTCGGCCTACACCCTGGAAGACTGGGATACAATGTGTGCCGGCAGCTATAACAATGATCAATGTACGCCACCACTGTTCTCTGCCTACGAGAAGTATGCCCTTGACTGGGCGCAACCCATCACCCTATTGCCGAAAGACACCACTGAGAAGCAACTTGTTTGTCTTACCGATAGTGCAATGTTTTATCGTGTAAGTGTTCCGGGGAATAGCAAAGAATATTTCCTTTTGGAGAACCGTCAGCAAAAAAGTTGGGATACCTACCTTCCTGGCCATGGAATGTTGGTATGGCATATTGACGAGCAACAGAGTGCTTGGAACGCCAACAAGCCAAACAACAACTATGACAACCCCGTTGGCCACAAGTGTGTTGACATTGTGGAAGCTGACAACAGGGAGAGCTATAGCAATATGGATGCAGACCCCTTCCCCGGTACGAAAAACGTAAAGACCAAGGATTTTGACGACTGGAATGGTAACAAGCTTTTTGGCTTGGCCAATGTAACAGAGCAGAACGATATTATTCGTTTCAAGTTGAACGGTGAAGGATTTTCAGTTACTGCCCCAGATACTCTTTGGGTAGATAACGTTATGGGTCTCTCTGCCGTAGCCCATTGGTCAAAGGTGAGCGATGCGGACGATTATGAGTTGCTGTTGAAGCAAGGCACTGACACCATTTTGCATGAAGAGTTTACCACAGAAAGTGCCGTTCTTTCCAATCTTCAGCCCGAAACCACCTATCAGTTGTCAGTTATAGCCTTGAAATCTGGTTATGCATCTGACACTTTGAAGACTACTTTTACCACGCTTGCAGCACAGTTGCACGAACTGACCATACATGCAAAGGCAGCCGATGACGTGACCGAAAACTCATTTGTGGCACAATGGGACGGTGTGGATGGTGTGGAAAACTATCTTCTCACCATTTATGCTGAAGACTTCGGTGGAGAAACACTTACCCAATCGTACGATTTCTCCCAAAAGTCATCGGGCTTACCAGCAGGTTGGAGCACCAACTCCATCTTCTATATTAAAAACAACTATTCGCACAAGGGCTATGCATTGCGTCTTCGCCCAGAGGCAGGACAGACAGAAGAACCTTATTTGAATGTGTCTCATCCGGAAGGAAAGGTAACAGGAGTAAACTTCTGGAGCCGTTCTACCCAGAGTGGCAATACGCTCACCGTTGAGGCTTACAAGGGCGACAGCATAGCAAAGGTAGATACTTTGCAACTTTCCACCTCTGCCCTCATCTCCAATTATCAGTTTGATAAGGCAGATTCTGTTCGTCTGGTGTTCCACCAAAAGGTGTCAGGCTCTTATGTAGGCATTGACGATGTGACATTAAGTTATGTAGCCATAGCCCCTGTTGCCATCGATTCCCTTACCGATGTGAACGTTGGTCAGCAAACGTCTTACCTTGTTGACGGCCTTCTTTCCGACACCAATTATTATTATACGGTAATAGGAACCACGGACTCAGATACCACACAAGTTTCCAACAGGGTGTTTGTGAAGACCCTGTCACCAGTGAACGTTATTGAAACCTTAGACGACTTGAGCAATGCAACCGGTGCTTCACGTGAGGTTTATGACTTGCAAGGTCGCCGTATCAGTGGTGCACAGTTGCCTCATGGCATTTATATTGTCAAGGAAGGAAAACGTAGTAGAAAGGTCGTAGTCAAGTAAACACTTAGCGACGCTCTTTAAAAAACTTTTGCATCAACGTCCGGCATTCTTCTTCCAGAATGCCGGACGTTGTCGTTGAACGGGGATGAAAGGCGCGTGGAGCAAACTCGCGGTAGCCCCGTTTGTCGTCCGGCGCTCCATAGACGATGCGGGACAGTTGTGACCAGCCAATGGCTCCAGCACACATAACGCACGGTTCAACCGTAACATAGAGTGTGCATCCCTGAAGATATTTTCCCCCCAATAGGTTGGCGGCGGCAGTGATGGCCTGCATTTCTGCATGAGCTGTGACATCGTTCAAGGTTTCGGTTAGGTTGTGTGCCCGTGCTATCACCTTTCCTTTGCAAACGATGACCGCCCCGATGGGTATCTCCCCATGACGAAAAGCTTCTTCCGCTTCGTTCAGTGCCTTGCGCATGAAAAACTCGTCTCTTTGCTGTTGTTCTTCTTGTTGAGTCATGCTGCAAAAGTACCAATTTTATTTTGTATATCCGCTAACTAATATTACCTTTGTAGAAACGTATCACAGAGCTATATGGCAGCACACAACGACTTGGGACATTGGGGAGAAACGCTTGCAGCGAAGTATTTGCAAGGTCAAGGTTACTGTATCGTTTATCGCGATTGGCGTTACGGCCATCGTGATTTGGACATTGTTGCTATGGATAAAGAAAGTAACGAACTTGTGATAGTAGAAGTGAAAACACGACGTGACGAGAAATTCTGTGATGCCGACACTGCTGTTACTCCTCAGAAAATACGTTCCCTCTCAATAGCAGCAAATGCCTTTGTTAAGTCCAAGATGATAGATGCCGACATCCGGTTTGACATTATCACGATTGTAGGCACCGATGAATCCTCGGCAGAGATACGTCATGTGAAAGATGCGTTCCTGCCGTTTGTATAACCTTTTTGCAGCACATGAAAGTAATAAGACTAAAAGAAGTGGATTCCACCAATCGCTATTTGCACGATTGTCAGCCGTTGCCAGACGGACAATCCGTGTTGGTTGTGGCCGATTATCAGACAGCGGGACGTGGTCAAGGCAGCAACACCTGGGAAAGCGAGCCAGGAAAGAACTTATTGTTCTCGTTGGCAATTCAGCCAAAGTTTGTACCTGTGCGCCGGCAGTTCCTGTTGGCAGAAGCCGAAGCCTTGGCCATAAAGGAAGCCCTGGACAACTATACCGATGGCATTACCCTGAAGTGGCCCAATGATGTCTACTGGCAAGACCGCAAGATAAGCGGAACTCTTATTGAAACCAGCTTGTCGGCAGGTGCAGTCAAGCGTTGTGTCTTCGGAACCGGCATAGATGTTAACCAACGGGAGTTTCACAGCGATGCCCCCAATCCCGTATCGCTTTATCAGATATTGGGGCATGAAGTGCCGCTGGACGAACTTTTGCAAAAGGTGGTGAACGGCATCACGGCCAACCTTGAGCTACTGGCCGAAAACCAGTTTGCCGACATATCCACACGTTACCATGCAGCCCTGTACCGTCGAACGGGCTATCATAAGTATCAAGATGCCGAGGGCATGTTTGAGGCAGCCTTGGTAGAGGTGGAAGACGACGGCCATTTGGTGTTGCACGACCGTCAAGGACTTATACGTCGCTACGCCTTTAAGGAAGTGACCTTCGTGCTGGAAGAATACAAATAACAATCAATATATTCAATTATGGCAAGATTTAAGCGAATACTGTTAAAACTGAGCGGTGAGAGCCTAATGGGCAAACAAGGTTTTGGAATAGACCCTGACCGTCTGAGCGACTATGCCCGCCAGATTAAGGAGGTGCACGAAATGGGCGTGGAGATAGGAATTGTCATCGGAGGTGGCAATATCTTCCGTGGACTCAGTGGCAGCCAGAAAGGTTTTGATCGCGTAAAGGGCGACCAAATGGGTATGTGTGCAACAGTTATCAACTCGTTGGCACTGAGCTCAGCTCTTGGTGCTTTGGGCGTCAAAACCAAAGTGCTGACCGCTATCCGTATGGAACCCATTGGAGAATTCTATAGCAAATGGAAGGCGATAGACGCCATGGAGGCAGGCTATGTTTGTATTTTCTCGGCAGGAACAGGCAGTCCTTACTTCACTACTGACACTGGTTCGTCCCTGCGTGGCATAGAGATAGAGGCAGATGTGATGCTGAAAGGAACACGTGTTGACGGCATTTATACTGCAGATCCCGAAAAAGATCCCACAGCAACCAAGTTTGATGAGATTACTTATGACGAGATTTACACCCGCGGATTGAAGGTAATGGACCTTACAGCCACCACGATGTGTAAGGAAAACAACCTCCCCATTTATGTGTTCAACATGGATGTAGTAGGCAATCTGAAGAAGGTGATGGAGGGAGAACAAATAGGTACACTTGTCCACAATTGACCCTTGCTTTCTAAAACCGGCTCTTTTAGCTCCTAAAACCCCGTGTTTTAGTGTCTAAAAGAGCCGGTTTTACGTGCTAAAACACGGGGTTTTGGAAAGTGATATGCAAGTTGCTGTAAATCAGCTACTTGCAATTCTTATTCTTCTTTGTAGTCAACATATTCCCCTTCGTCGTCGGAAAAGATTTTCTGTTGTTTGGTTTTGGCGTCTCGGCAGTCGATGACAACATCTTCGTTACCACGTTGTCGGTAGTTTCTTTCGTTGTTGGTGTTGCGCCGGAAAACATCTGTTAGTTGTCGGTATTTGCGATAAACGGCAATGCCGACATAGAGAGCACTCACAACGATAATGAGCAAACAAAACAAAAAGAAGGAGAGTAGGGCGGACATGACTTTATTTCTTTTGCGTCAGTATCGACAATAGCACATACCAAGCAATGATGACAGCAATGCCCAACACCTTGAAACAGAGTAGAAGGGGAATGCAGGAAATGACGAAAATGTATTTTACTTCGTTGCCCTTCCAACCCCATTGTTTGAATTTAAGAGCAAACATAGGAATTTCAGACACCAAAAGCCAACTGCAAACAAATACCATCAGCAGTATGACACCTGCCGTCCACGTAGGCAAAACCCCGAAATGTTCTTGCAATCCAATGACGAGTGAACCCCAAAATAGGGCGTTGGCCGGTGTGGGCATACCGATGAAGCCCAAAGCTTGACGTTCGTCGAGATTGAATTTGGCCAATCGCAATGCCGAGAATGCCGCCATCACATAAGCAAGAAAGGCCAAATAGCGAGTCCAGTCGTCGTTTAGGATGAGCTGTAGTTCAGAAAAGATGATGGTGGAAGGCGCCACACCGAAAGTAACATCGTCTGCCAATGAGTCGAGTTCTTTGCCAATGGGCGAAGAAACATGCAACAACCGTGCGCTCATTCCGTCAAAGAAGTCGAACACAGCCCCAACTACAATCCACAGCAAAGCCATTTTGGCATTTCCTAAAAAGGCGTTATAGGTAGCAATGCAACCCGACACGAGGTTGCAACAAGTGATGGTGTTGGGGATGTTGCGTGTGATAAAGTTAGCCATTTCTATTTTAATTTAGCCAAAACCGTTTGGTCGCCAGTGGTGGCTTGTCCCATCTTTACGCAGACTTCGCTGCCAATGGGCAAGAACACATCGACACGACTGCCCAGCTTGATAAAGCCCAAGTGCTCGTCAATATAGCAGTCTTCGCCCTCTTTTGCATAGGTGACGATGCGACGAGCCACGGCTCCTGCAATCTGTCGGCACAGGATGTCAGTGCCTTCAGGGGTAGTAATCATGGTGTCGGCGTGCTCATTTTCTTCACTTGCCTTTGGTAACCAAGCTTTGTGGTAGTTGCCGTCCTTGTGTAATACAAACTTCACTTTTCCGTCCACGGGGAACCAATTGGCGTGCACATTCCACAGACTCATGAAGATGCTAATCATGAGTCGGCGGTCGTGGAAGTATTCGTTTTCTTCCACCTCCTCAATGACAACAATGCGCCCGTCAGCGGGAGCAACCACTGTCTTCTCGGTGTCTTCCTCGCTGAAATAGCGAATGGGACAACGGTAGAAGTTGACCACGATGCCGTAAACGACACCAACAACAACCAAGAAAATCCAAAAGGGAATTTTGGTAGCAAAGGCATACCACAATATGATGGCGATGAGAGCATAACAGATGCCTCCATATAGCAAATGGTCGTTGCCCTCACGGTGTATTCTTATCTTTTTGAGTTTTTTTATTCGTTTGCCCATGGCGTGTTAACGCTAATAGTAATAAGTAGTGCAAAGGTAATTCTTTTTTGTTGGTTGCGCAAATTTTTCCATTCAATCTTTTGGCTGTATCGCTTTTTCAGCGTAACTTTGAACCTCAAAATTTTGCGCAGCATGGAAGACTTTGTACACCTTCACGTACACACTTATTACTCTATTCTTGACGGGCAATCGCCCATTCCCAAGCTTGTTGACAAAGCCATTGCCAACGGTATGAAGGGAATGGCAGTGACCGACCATGGCAACATGTTTGGTATTAAGGAGTTTTTCGACTATTGTAACAAAGTGAACAAAGGCCTGAAGAAAGAAGGTAAAGCTCCCTTTAAGCCCATCTTCGGTTGTGAGATGTATGTGGCACGTCATAACAAGGAAGACAAGGTGAAGGAGCATGGCGACATGAGTGGCTATCACCTCATCGTCCTGGCAAAGAACTACCATGGCTACAAGAACCTTATCAAGCTGGTTTCGCGCTCGTGGGTAGACGGCTACTATATGCGTCCCCGTACCGATCGAAGCGATTTGGAACGTTTTCATGAAGACTTGATTGTTTGTTCGGCCTGTATGGCGGGTGAAGTGCCCCGCAAAATACTGGCAGGCGACATGGAAGGAGCCCGTGAAGCTGTGGAATGGTATAAGCGAGTCTTTGGCGACGACTACTATCTGGAGTTGCAGCGCCACGAAGTGAAAGACCCGCAGATAGCAGCCAACCGAGAAGCATACCCTGCTCAACAGCAATACAACAAGGTGTTGATGGAATTGGCTAACGAGTATGGCATCAAACTTGTCTGCACCAACGACTGCCACTTTGTGGACAAGGAAAACGCAGAAGCTCATGATCACCTTCTCTGTATCTCAACAGGAAAGGACCTTAACGACCCTAATCGTATGCGCTACTCTAAGCAAGAGTGGTTTAAGACGCGGGAAGAGATGAACGAAGTGTTTGCCGATGTGCCCGAAGCACTGTCTAACACCCTTGAAATACTCGACAAGGTAGAACCCTACGACATCGAGCATGGGCCTATCATGCCCAACTTCCCTATTCCGGAAAGTTTCGGAACAGAGGATGACATACGCAAGCGCTTTACCGAAGAGGACCTTTTCAAAGAGTTTACCTCCGACGAAAATGGCAACAACCCCTTGCCCCGCGAAGAAGGACAAAAGGTGATAGACCGGTTGGGAGGGTACGACAAGATATACCGCATCAAGTTTGAAGCCGAATATCTGGCCCATTTGGCTTATCAGGGAGCCAAGGTGCGTTATGGTGACCCACTGCCCGACAATGTGAAAGAACACATTAACTTTGAGTTGCATGTGATGAAGACAATGGGTTTCCCAGGCTATTTCCTTATAGTGCAAGACTTCATCAATGCAGCCCGCGACCAGTTGGGCGTGATGGTAGGGCCGGGACGTGGCTCTGCAGCAGGATCTGTAGTGGCTTATTGCTTGGGTATTACCAAGATAGATCCTTTGAAATATGACTTGCTGTTTGAACGTTTCCTCAACCCAGACCGTGTAAACCTCCCTGATATCGATACCGACTTTGATGACGATGGGCGCGGACGTGTGTTGCAATGGGTGATGGACAAGTACGGACATGAGAATTGTGCTCATATCATCACCTACGGTACGATGGCCACAAAGAACTCCATCAAGGATGTGGCCCGTGTGGAGGGACTTCCCCTCGACGTGACCAACGCCCTCTGTAAGGCCATTCCCGATCGCTTGCCCGACGGAATGAAGATGAACCTTCCCAATGCCATCAAGGCCACTCCCGAGCTGCAAGAAGCAGAGGTGAGCGAAGATGCACGTATGCGCAACACCATCAAGTATGCTAAGATGTTGGAGGGAACGGTACGCAATACGGGCATCCATGCTTGCGGCTTCATCATTTGTAAAGATGCAATCAGCGACTGGGTGCCGGTGTCAACAGCCGACGACCCAGACTTCAAGAATGTAAAAGTTCCCGTTACCCAATATGACGGTCATGTGATTGAGTCTACCGGACTCATCAAGATGGACTTTTTGGGACTGAAGACCCTGTCGGAGTTGAAAGAGGCCGTCAAGAATGTGAAACAAACAGAAGGCATTGACATCGACCTCGACAACATTCCGATAGACGATGAACTCACTTACCAGCTTTATCAAGAAGGCCGTACCATCGGAACTTTCCAGTTTGAGTCGGCCGGAATGCAGAAATATCTGCGTGAACTCAAGCCAACGGTGTTTGAAGACCTTATAGCCATGAACGCCCTCTATCGTCCAGGCCCTATGGACTATATCCCTTCGTTCATCAGACGAAAGAACGGAAAGGAAGAAATCAAGTATGACATACCCTGCATGGAGAAGTACTTGAAAGACACCTACGGCATTACCGTCTATCAAGAGCAGGTGATGTTGTTGTCAAGACAGTTGGCCAACTTCACGCGAGGTGAGAGTGATGCGCTTCGAAAGGCGATGGGAAAGAAGAAGAAAGCCATCGTAGACGCTATGAAACCCAAGTTTTTGAAGCAAGGTCAGGAGAACGGGCATGACCCAAAGATTCTTGAAAAGATATGGGGCGATTGGGAAAAGTTTGCTTCCTATGCGTTCAACAAGTCACATGCCACCTGTTATAGTTGGGTGGCTTACCAAACGGCCTATCTGAAAGCCCATTATCCAGCCGAGTTTATGGCGGCCATCATGACGCGGCGAAAGAACGACACGAAGGAAATTACCAAGTTGATGGAAGAGTGTCGTTCGCTGAAGATACCTACATTGGGCCCTGACGTCAACGAAAGTTGGGAAAACTTCGGTGTGAATAAGCATGGAGAGATACGCTTCGGACTGGCAGCCATCAAGGGAATGGGCGAAGGCCCAGCCCGTGCCATCATCAATGAGCGGGAAAAGAACGGACCTTACAAAGATATCTATGACTTTGTGGAACGGGTAGACTTGACCAATGTAAACCGAAAAGCCTTTGAATCACTGGCTTATAGCGGAGGCTTTGACAGTTTCGGACTGCAGAGAGAACAGTATTTTGAGGAGGTGAGCAAGGGCGGAACCTTTTTGGAAACGCTGATGCGTTACGGACAGAAGTTCCAGTTTGAACAGCAAGAACAGCAAAACTCCCTCTTTGGAGGAGTGGACGCCATAGAAATAGCCCATCCGGTAGCCCCGAAAGCGCTGCCGTGGCCCACGATAGAACGCCTAAACCGCGAAAGGGACTTGGTGGGTATCTATCTTTCTGCCCATCCGCTGGACGAATATGAGGTAGTGTTGAAGTATATGTGCAACACCCATTGTTCGGAGATAGAGCGTAACGGCAATATGCAAGAACTGTCCAAACGCGAGCATGTCACCTTCGGAGGACTGGTGACAAACGTGAGCGAACGCACCTCGCAGAAGACAGGAAAACCGTTCGGCATTGTCACAATAGAAGATTTTGAATCGTCGGGCGAGTTGGTCTTGTTTGGTGACGACTGGCTTCGCTGGGGCAATCAGCTGAAGAAAGACTATACAATCTATGTCACAGCTCAGGTGAAAGAACGTTACCGGCCAGGTTCAAACATCTTCGGCATGACGATAGAAAACGTCCAACAACTCTATGACGTAAAGAGAAACCAAATAGAAAAGTTAACCATCAAGGTGCGGGAAGACGCATTAGACGAACCGTTGGCGATGGACTTGGCCACATTGATAAACGGGACAAAGGGCAATACCGAGCTCTACATACAAGTGGAGTTGAAAGACCGAAACGAGAAACTCATGCTGAAAAGCCATCAGGCAAAGGTGAATGTAGATCATAAAATTCTGACATTCATCGAAAATCATGACGGATTGGAATATCAAATCAATTAAGCCAAAAGTTGGCATATTGTTTGTTGGTATATTAAGGAATAATCATTAACAATTAAAAAAATAGAAAAATGGAAGTAGAAATCACAACTGAGAACTTCGAACAGTATAAGAATGGTGAGTTGCCATTGGTAGTGGACCTTTGGGCAACATGGTGTGGTCCCTGTAAAGCCCTTGCCCCTACAATTTCTGAATTGGCAAACGACTATGACGGAAAGATTGTCGTAGGTAAATGCGATGTGGAGGCCAATGACGATATTGCCATCGACTATGGTGTACGTAACATCCCTACCATCTTGTTCTTTAAGGGTGGGGAGTTGGTAGACAAGTTTGTCGGTTCCGCATCAAAAGCAGTTCTCGACGAAAAATTCAAGGCTTTGCTCTAAGCAAAGGCCACCTAAAAGGAAAGGCTTGAACATTTTTGACAGAGTGTTCAAGCCCTTTTTGCGTGAATAGACAACTGTGTTTAGAACTCCAAGATGCGTGTGCCGTCTTCTTGAGGAGTGATGGTGACCTTGACAGCGTCGTCGGGCAGGATGGGCTCTATGAGTTCCGGCCATTCCAGAAGGCATAAGTTGCCACTGTAGAAATAGTCCTCATATCCCATGTCGTAGACTTCTTCAAGTTTTTTTATGCGATAGAAGTCAAAATGGTAGATGGGGTCTCCTTCTCCTGAAGTGTATTCGTTGACAAGTGCAAAGGTGGGAGAAGTGATGACGTCTTCCACCCCGAGTTCTTCGCAGAGCGCCTTGATAAATGTAGTTTTTCCGGCACCCATCTTGCCATAGAAGGCATAGACACGTCCGCCGGGCATGTTGTTGATAAAGGTTTTGGCAGCATCATGAATGTGCTGCAAGTCGTTAATAATGATCTTCATCTCTTTCTTGAGCTTAAAGTAATCAGCGGAATAATCATCTCTTCCATAGAGATGCCTCCATGCTGAAAGGTATCTTTATAATAACTAACGTAATAGTTGTAGTTGTTGGGATATGCAAAGAAAGCATCACCAGTGGCAAAGACATAGGAAGTGCTGATGTTGGGCGAAGGCAGTTGTGCCTTATGGGGGTCTTTTATGGTGAACACTTCTTTGGCATTGTAGCTTAGGTTTTTGCCCAACTTGTAACGGAGATTGGTGTTGGTGTTACGGTCACCGATGATTTTGATGGGCTTTGTAGCACGTATGGAGCCATGGTCGGTTGTGACAATCACCTTGTAATCGGTTTGTGAGAGCATACGGAAGAGTTCTGCCAGCACCGAATGGCGAAACCAGCTCAAGGTGATAGAGCGGTAAGCGCTTTCGTTGCTTGCCAGTTCGCGCACCATTTTCATCTCTGTACGGGCGTGCGACAACATGTCGATGAAGTTTACCACCAGTACGTTTAAGTCGTTTTGCCTAAGGTTGTTGAACTGAGAAAGAAACTTGTCCGTGCCCAAAGAGTCGTTAATCTTGTGGTAGGAAAACTTGTCATGACGGCGATAGCGGTCTATTTGTGTTTGGATGAGCGGTCCCTCGTTGAGGTTCTTTCCCTCCTCCTCGTCCTCGTCCACCCACAAATCGGGATACATCGAAGCAATCTGCTGTGGCATAAGTCCGCTGAAAATGGCATTTCGTGCATATTGCGTAGCCGTTGGCAAAATGCTGAGGTAGAGGCTTTCGTCAATATCGAAGAGGTCTCCTATCTCTCTGGAAAGCAGGCGCCACTGGTCGTAGCGGAAGTTGTCGATGACAATGAGGAATACCTTTTCGCCGGCGTCAAGCAGGGGGAAAATCTTTTTCTTGAAGATGTCGGGGCTCATCATTGGCCGTTCGGTGTTGCCCTTAGCCACCCAGTCGAGATAGTGCTTGGCAATGTATTTGGCGAAACCGTTGTTGGCATCTTCTTTCTGCATGACAAGCATGTCTGTCATGCCGCTATCGGTGTTGCTCAGTTCGAGCTCCCAATGCACCAACCGTTTGTAGATGTCGCTCCAGTCGCTGAAAGTGCGGCAATCGTTGATGAGCATTGAAATTTGAGAATAGTCTTGCTGATAACCCGTTTGTGTGACTTCGGTCTCTATTTCCTTGCGATGGATGTTCTTCTTCAGTGTGAGAAGAATCTGATTGGGGTTGACGGGCTTGATGAGATAGTCGGCAATCTTTGAACCGATGGCTTGGTTCATGATGTTTTCCTCTTCGCTTTTGGTTACCATTACGATGGGGGTGGCAGGTTGGATTTCCTTCATCTTTTGGAGAGTTTCCAAGCCGCTTAACCCTGGCATCTGTTCGTCCAGCAAGATAAGGTCGAACGTTTGCTGGGCGCATTGGTCGAGGGCATCACTGCCATTGCTGACGGTTATCACCTCATACCCTTTCTTTTCAAGAAAAATGATGTGTGCCTTGAGAAGTTCTATCTCATCGTCCACCCATAATAAAAGTCCGTTGCTCATAGTGATTTAAAATCCGTCTAAGTCGTAATATTCGTCCTCAACATCGTCATTGACGGGCGAATCGTTACGAGTGTTGTTGTTCGTGTTTGTATTTCCTGTGCCGAGGTCATCGTCAAAGTAGATGCCCGTATCCTCGACAGGGGCTTGCGGTTCATCTATTGAGGGCTCCGGTTGCTTCTTTGGAACGGTTGTAGCAGGTTGTTGCACTTCTGGAAGTACTGGTTGTTCGGGCTCGGAACGTCTTTGCTGAGGCTCGGCTGGAGTGACAGGGGCAGTTTCTTCCTTTTTGGGAAGAACCACTTCGTTTTCAGGTAGAGCTGGTTGAGGTGATGGCTGTTCCTCAGGCAACTCAATGATGTCCTCGTCTTCGTTTGATGTTGTTGGAGTCTGCTTGGGAAGGGCAATGGTGTTGTCGTCTTCAATCGGTTGCTCTTTGGGCGTTTCTGGTTCTTCGGCAGGTGCTATCTCCGTAGAGATTTCTGTACCTTCCGGCTCTGTTTCGGGTTGGGCGCCCGGAGCATCGATTTCTACAGGAACGGAAATGCCCTCGTCAACGGCCTCGCTCTTTTTTTGAGCGTCAAGGTCTTCCTGTGTAGGAGCTTTGCTCTGGATTTCTTCTTGAAGATCGCGCTCCCGTGGCGTGGCTATTTCGGCAGGTTCGGAAAGCAGATATCGTTTGGTAACCCGTAAGGGAACGAAGTTTTTCCGGTAGAAAGCTTCATAGTCAGCATAGCTGAACTGTGTTCCAATGAGCTTGAGATTGTTGTCGCTGATGATGAGGGTTTTGGTGTTTTTATTGAGTTTGCTGACAACACTTTTGGTGTCGACAAGTTGTCGGGCATATTGGTAAGCCTCGTCGTAGCTGCGGAAGCCAGAGACTTGCATCTGATGGAGACCTTCGAGGTCTGCGATTTCCAGGTCGAAGTCGCGAACCAGGAAATTGGAGAAATTGAAACGAGCCATCTCGAAGAGCAACTGGTTTTCATTGACAGAGTCGGGATTGTAGACCAGCAAGAACTTGAAATCGGTGAAGCGTTCTTTAGAGAACGAAACGTTTTTGATGCTATCGCTATCGTTGAGAACAGCCGATCGTCGTGACCATACATCACCCAAATCGAATTTTCCTCCACGAAGTTTCTTTCCTTTGTTCACCCCGTTGACAATCATACCCGCCATTTCGCTGATGCGACTTTGAGGATATTTCTCTACAACCTCCTTCATGTCGCGGATGCACGCATTGGCATCACCGCTATTGAGTTTGCTAAGTCCGCCAATGAAGAGAAACTTGTCGCGGTTAGCTCCCAAAGGGAAACGCGTTTCAGAGATGTGTGCATTGGCTGCAACTTCTGCAAACTGGTCTTTCTTGAACGCTTCGTAGGTGGCTGCATAGAGGGAGTCTTCCAAGTGAACGCCAAATTTGGAGTTTTCCTGGAAGTAGGGATCGGTGAGAATAGTTGTCCATTCGCTTTGCGGATAGTGTTCCTTTAGTTGGGTGACATAGCTTTCGGCGACGTCCGGTTGGCCCATTCTGTTGTACAACAAAAACAGGTGATAGTAGACGTCGTCCATGTGTTCATAATCAGGATAGTTGTCCGTCAGTCGGCGCAGGCATTTTTCTGAAAGCGGCAGATTGTCCAGCCGGTCTTTGAAGATGACGCCACTATGATGGAGTCCGTCCTCAAGAATTTGGTTGCTGGCTTGTATCTGTTCTTCGGTGAAAGGTATTTGAGCCAAATAATATTCGCGTTTGTGTGGATCGTTTTGAGCACTGTCTGCAATGTTGGACAACGAATCGGCTATTTGCTCGGCACGGAAGATAGAGTCGCGTTGTTCGTCTGTAAGCTCTTCGGGATTGGCATCAGAACCGATGTTGCCCACTACGGTTTTGTTGACACGTTGCCAATTGTCTACATTCTCTCGTTTTCCCCATTGACGTTGGAAAGTTTGCTTGCCTTGGTTGACCGCCATCTGATTATAGAAATACCATAGACCGTTCTGTGTCTGGTTGTTGGAGGAAGCCTGCGTTTGGTTGTTGTTAGCACCGATGGCTCCATTTTGGGCTTGCTGCTGTTGGGCATCCTGCTCGGCTTGAGCGCGTCGTTCTTCCTTCTCTTTCTTCTTTAAGGCGTCTATTACACGGTCGATAGCTGCATTACGTTCGGCCTCGGGCATCTTGGCAAGTGCCTGTAACGAGTCTTGAAGGTGGACGGCATCGGTGTAGGGAACCAGTTCGTCGAGTATTTTCGAACGGTTGGAAAGTTGTTCATAGTCTTTTCGGTCCTTGTCAAGCATACCGATGGCAGCCCCATAACAACGTCGTGCATCAGAAAATTTCTCTTTAGCCCAATACAAATCGCCCAAGTGTAACAACAATACGCCTTTTTCGATGCCACTGCGAGTGGATTTCTGATTGCCGCGTTCGTATGCAGTAATTGCCTGCATGGTGTCTTTCTCGCTGAGATAGATGTTACCTATGGCGTAATAGACCTGATCGAGATAGTCTTTGTTCTTGTCGGAAGCAGCCATACGCTTAAGTTTGCCAATCATCTGCTTGGCGCGACCTTTGGCCATTACCTCGGTCATTGCGATGTGTGCATTGAATTCCAACTGGTAAGGAGGGTTTTGTCGTATGACGCGTTTGAAGGCTTTTGTGGCATTTTCTCTGTGTCCCAACGCAGCTTCGAGTTGTCCCAAAAGATACCATTCGCGTGCCCGTTGCTTGTGACGCATTTCGTGTTTAATGACTTTGCGTAGGTATGGAATTGCTTTTTCAAAGTCGCCAGTGTGTATGTAGTAGTCGGCATAGGTGTAATCCCATTCTTTCACGGCGCGCCAGTCCAGCGAATCGCGGCTCATGTTGCGGATAACATCTTCTGCATCGTAGGTCCATCCCTCTTCGATGTAGCATTTTGCCAACCAAGCACGAGCTTTTCCGTAGATGGCTGGTTGGGTGCGGTAGAGTCGACTCATGTAAGAGAAGGTGGCGGCAGCCTCGTCAAAAGCTCCTTTATAAAACTGCGAACGCCCCATCAGCATCCAGGCTTTCCAAAGGAACGGGTTGTATTCTCGACGATTGAGCCATTCGATGTCTTTCTCGGTCTTGCGTCTGCTTTTGTTCCATTCGGGACGTCGCTTGATGCTATGGCGAGCAATGGCCTTTTGGGCTTTCTCGATGGCCCTGTCAAAATTGGTTTTACCGAGTTCACGGCTACTCTTGTTGCCAACAGTGTAGAGGGGAATCATCTCGGTGAAATTGTCTTTGTTGCCCTGTTCTTTTTCCAAGCTACCGTCAATATACGCCTGTGCACCATTATAATAGGTGTTATACCGGGCATTGAAAGAATGCCACCAACGTGACTGTGAGGTGTTCTTGTTGGTAGAACACCCTGCTATGACCATTGAAGCAAGTGCCAGCAGGACAAGTACGATATGTTTGTTGTTATGCAAGTTCACGCTTAAATAACTGATAAGAGAGGGATTTTATTGCCTTGGCAAGGGCGTAAAAAACAACGGAGAAGAAAATGATGGCAGCTCCGGAGGGAACATTCAGCCAATAGGCTATTGCCAATCCGGCCAAACAATCAATCCATCCGATGAGAATGCTTGACCAGATGATGCGTTTAAAGCTGAAAGTGAAGAGGTTGGCAGTCATTTGTGGAATGGTGAGGAGGCTAATGGCAAGGACGATACCCACCATACGGAGAGTTGAGACGATGGTCATGGCAATGATGGCCATCATGAGATATTCAATGAAATGGACGGGAAGATGCTGGGAACGGGCAAAAGTGGCGTCGAAAGCCACACTGAGTATCTGTCGATAAAAGCAGAGGAAGAGCGTAGCTACCAATGCGGTCATTCCTAAAAGAAGCCAAAGGTCGCTATGGTTGATGGTGAGAATGCTTCCGAAAAGAAACGAAGGAAGGTCTGGCATGAACCCCGGAGTGAGGAAACAGCAAATGATGCCAATGCTCATGCCAAAGGTCCAAAACAAGGCGATGGCCGAGTCTTCCCTTACATCACCGTTGCGGGAAACCCATTGAACCCCCATGGCACTCAGAACGGCAAACACCATGGCAGACCAAACAGGATTGCAACCCAACAGAACGCCAAGGCCAATACCGCCGAATGAGGCATGGGTGATGCCTCCACTGATGAAGACCAGTCGGCGGGAAACAATATAAGTTCCGACAATTCCGCACAGAATGCTTGCCAACAAAGAGCCAATCAAGGCATTTTGAAAAAAATCGTATTGTAGTATATCCATATTGGGAGCAGTCTTAATATTCTTCTTTTTAGGTGGATGGAGAAGTTGTTGATGGGTTTTCAGCCATGAGGTAGAACTCGTCTTTGAGCTGGTTGGGCAAGTTAATGCCTCGTAAGGTGAGGCTGCGACCCCAGTCTTTTACCTCATTAGGAGGAAGCGTGTAGAGAACTTGTGAAAATTCGTCCACTTCACTATCTGAATAATTTTCAGCGGCTTTCCCATGGAACTTGTCCAATTCTTCATCGTCAAAGTATTCAATGGCTTTTGTTGCGGCTTCCATCATGCAGATCTGTTCGCACGTAGAACTTTTGCCGTTGCACGAAGAACAATCGTTGCCGGAAGTGACGCTTTCCTCTTCACAGTCAGAGTGATGAGAGAAAGTAGAGGCTAATGCAACGATGCATCCGAGAAGAAGGATGGAACCAAGTCCGATAATGATAATTTCCAAGAGAAATGCGCTTTTAGGTTATTCTGGAATTTTGGTAACACCAAACCCACAAGAAGCAAGATCTTCCCAAAAATGCGGGTAAGATTTTGAGACTACTTCTGGGTGATTGATGACAATGGGGCCGAATTTGAACGACAAGGGAGCGAAGGACATGGCCATACGGTGATCCTCATAGGTGTCGACGACGGGATTATCTTCAGGTGGCAACTGCTTGCCGTCCCATTGAAGGGTGCTATCGCCAATTTCATGAAGACAAAATCCGAATTTACGAAGTTCGGTGCGCATGGCGGAAATGCGGTCGGTCTCTTTTATACGAAGACTTTCAAGCCCTGTAAAAGTAAACGGAATGTTTAGGGCACAACAAGTGGCTATCATCGTTTGGGAGAGGTCCGGTTGGTTGACAAAATCATATTCCAGTCTTGGAAGGGTGTGACCGTTGGAAGTAAGAGTGATGCCTTCAGATTTGTTTGACGAAAAAGAAGTCTTCACCCCCAACATATTAAAAAGGTAACGTACGATAGCGTCTCCTTGTTGGCTTCTGTCCCATAATCCAGGAAGGCATATTTGGTTTTCTTTTTGGGCAGACAGGGCCAATGCTTCAAACCAATAGGAAGCTGCACTCCAATCGTTTTCTATGGTGTAGGCTCTGTTCTTATAAGGTTGTGGACGGACACTCACGGTGTCAATGTCTGTCCATTCCACGTCTGCGCCAAACTCTCGCATGATGTCGAGGGTCATGTCGATATATGGCCGAGAGACGATGGTGTCTGTCAGCTTGAGGGTGAGCCCCTTGACAAGTGTTGGTCCAATCATCAAAAGTGCAGAAATGTACTGAGAACTAACGTTGCCAGGGATTTCTAAGCTACCACCATCTAACTTGCGACCGCAAATCAGCAATGGAGGATAGCCCTCCTCGCCCAAATAGGAAATGTCTGCACCCAACCGGCGCAAGGCGTTTACCAAAATCCCAATGGGGCGTTGCTGCATACGTTTCGTCCCAGTCAGCGTGTGCTTGCCTTCGCTGACACTGAGAAAAGCCGTCATAAAGCGCATGGCAGTGCCGGCTGCCTTGATGTCGATGACGGAGGGCATCTCTTTGAGAGCGCGAACAATAACCTCGGTATCGTCACAGTCGGACAGGTTTGTCGGCTGAATGGTACCGCCAGCTAACGCATGAATGACCAGAGCGCGGTTGCTTAGGCTTTTCGAAGCGGGAAGGTGGATGGTGGTATTGAGGCTTTTGGGGGCTGTAATGCTATATTTCATCTTCAATAGATATTGCTTTCTGAATGTACAAAATTACGAAATATTATTTTGAAAGGCGAAAAAGAGCCTTAAAAGTTTGCTCCTTTCCAAACAAATGAGTAATTTTGCACTCGCAATTCGGGATTTAGCGCAGTAGGTAGCGCACGCGTCTGGGGGGCGTGAGGTCGCTGGTTCGAGTCCAGTAATCCCGACAACTTGCAAAAGAAAAGCCGTAAATATTCGAGTTTATCGATATTTGCGGCTTTTCTTTATGGTGTTTCCTTTAAAAGGAAAACACAAAGGGGAAACATCAAATATATGACATTTCCCCTTTGGTTATAAGCTATGAGACTTGTTTCTATTACTTACGCAAGCCAAGAGCCTTGATGATTGCACGGTAACGCTCAACGTCACGGTCGTAAAGATAGTTGAGAAGCGCACGACGCTTACCTACAAGCTGAGTCAAAGAACGTGTGGTAACAAAGTCCTTATGGTTCTTCTTGACATGCTCTGTAAGGTGTTTGATGCGATAAGTGAATAATGCAATCTGGCTTTCTGCTGACCCTGTGTCAGTGTTTCCTTTACCGAACTCGGTGAAGATCTCGGTCTTCTTGGTTTTGTCTAAATACATTTTGATAATTGATTAATACTGTTTGCTCATTACATCTTGCGGACGTTAGTCGCCTTAATCACAACGAGTTGCGTCTTTAAATGCATCGGATTTTCCGAAAAGCGCTGCAAAGTTACAACTTTTTGAGTGCATAGACAAGTTTTTCGGATATATTTTCGTAATTTTGCACCCAATATTAGAAAAGCTATTTTTTAAGGTATAAAGATGCAAGACATTAGAAACATTGCGGTTATAGCGCATGTCGACCATGGCAAGACCACGTTGGTTGACAAGATGATGCTCGCAGGAAAGCTCTTCCGTGACGGACAAGATGATAGTGGCGAGGTGTTGGACTCCAATGATTTGGAGCGTGAACGAGGGATAACAATTCTGTCAAAGAATGTAAGTATCAACTGGAAAGGTGTTAAAATAAATATTTTGGACACTCCGGGACACTCCGATTTCGGTGGTGAAGTGGAACGCGTGCTCAATATGGCAGACGGCTGCCTGCTGCTTGTAGACGCGTTTGAAGGCCCGATGCCCCAAACTCGTTTTGTCTTGCAGAAGGCATTGCAATTAGGCTTGAAGCCGATAGTAGTTGTCAATAAGGTGGATAAGCCCAACTGCCGTCCAGAGGAAGTCTATGAAATGGTTTTTGATTTGATGTGCGATCTCAATGCAACAGAAGACCAATTGGACTTCCCTGTTGTCTATGGATCGGCAAAGAACGGTTGGATGGCTGAAGACTGGCAGCAGCCTACGGACAATATTGACTACTTGCTGGACAAGATAGTAGAGGTGATACCTGCTCCACGTCAGTTGGAAGGTACTCCTCAGATGCTAATCACCTCGTTAGACTACAGTAACTATACGGGACGTATTGCCGTAGGACGTGTTCATCGTGGCACGTTACGTGACGGACAGAATGTCACTATTTGCCATAGAGACGGAACGCAAGAGCGTACCAAAATTAAAGAGCTACATACCTTTGAAGGAATGGGACACAAGAAAACCGATCATGTGGACTCTGGTGACATCTGTGCAGTTATCGGTTTGGAGAAATTTGAGATTGGAGACACGATAGCCGACTTCGAAAATCCTGAGCCATTGCCTCCTATTGCTGTAGACGAACCCACGATGAGTATGCTCTTTACCATCAACGATTCTCCCTTCTTTGGCCGTGAAGGTAAGTTCTGTACAAGCCGTCACGTGGGTGACCGTCTGCAAAAGGAATTGGAGAAAAACCTTGCTTTGCGTGTCAAGCCGTTCGAAGACACTACTGACAAGTGGATAGTCAGCGGTAGAGGTGTGCTCCATCTTTCGGTCCTCATAGAGACAATGCGCCGTGAAGGCTATGAATTGCAAGTGGGTCAACCTCAGGTTATCATTAAAGAAATTGACGGGCAGAAATGCGAACCTATTGAAGAATTGACCATTAATGTCCCCGAAGAGTTCTCGTCTAAAATGATAGATATGGTGACGCGCCGTAAAGGTGAGATGACAGGTATGGATACTGAAGGCGATAGAGTTAACATTACTTTTGATATACCTTCGCGCGGTATTATTGGTTTGCGTACAAATGTTCTTACGGCAAGCCAGGGTGAAGCTATCATGGCTCACCGCTTTAAGGAGTACCAGCCCTATAAAGGCGAAATCGTGCGTCGTACCAACGGCTCAATGATAGCATTGGAGAAGGGAACAGCCTATGCTTATTCTATTGACAAACTACAAGATCGTGGAAAATTCTTCATTGATCCAGGCGAGGAAGTTTATGGCGGAGAAGTCGTAGGTGAACATGTTCATGACAACGACTTGGTAATCAATGTGACCAAAGCTAAACAGTTGACCAACGTTCGCGCAAGTGGCTCGGATGATAAAGCTCGTGTTATTCCAAAGACAGAGATGAGTCTTGAAGAATGTTTGGAATATATCAAGGCAGACGAATATGTTGAAGTTACTCCAAAATCCATTCGTATGCGCAAGATTATCCTTGATCACTTAGAGCGTAAGCGTGCAGGAAAAGATTGAAAACAGTCGGGTTAGAGACCGGAAAGACTGTGATTGAAATAACAAAAACGAGGCGAGCGGTAGCAAATTGGCTATGGCTCGCTTTTTCTGTTGTGGCGTTTTAAATTATAACCAATTTCTTTATAGGGTGCAATAAAGTATGGAGAAAATTCGTTATAATGGAAAAACAAGAAGAAAAAGATGAAAAAATCAATAGTTACTCTTTTGGGTTTGTTGTGTGTAATGGTTGCTGATGCCCAAAACGAAGTGGGGTCTTGGTCTGTTATACCGCGTGTGGGAGTCAATCTCAGTAATTTGTCAAATGATTGCTATGCTATAGGAAGTGAAGAAACTCCTGGTACTCAAAAGTCCCAATACAAGGCAGGGATGAAAGCAGGTGTTGAGGTGGAATATCAAGCTACGGCCACTACAGCCCTTTCTGCTGGCCTTTTTTATTCTATGCAAGGTTCCCGATGCCCGGATATGCTTAAAAGTTACAAAGGGATGGACGCCAATGAGCCTGTTACCAACTATACGGCTATCAGCGATTTTACCAATGATTTGCAGTATTTAGCGGTGCCCATTATGCTTCGTCGTTACATTTTTAAAGGCTTTTCTGTTGGTGTGGGAGTACAATTGGGTTATCTGCTTAAGGCTAAGACCCATCTTTGTAGCCAACAGTATGTGGAATATACTGACGGCGCACACAAGTATGAACCCATCAATACTTATGATAATGATGTTACTTCTTCAACTAAACGTTTCGATTTTTCAGCACCTATAATTGGCATAAGCTACGAATACGAGAACGTAATTCTTGATGCGCGTTATGCTTTAGGTTTGACAAATACGAGCAAGATAAACGTTGTAAACACCAAGAACCGCAATTTTGATGTAACGATAGGCTACCGTTTTAGTCTTTAGTGGGGTAGTTGAGGCGCTCTTCAGTCAGGTGCTCTAAGGTTTCCTCTAAATATTTACGTGATTCCCAACATGCCATTGGCAAGTCGTGTAGTAGCCAATTGCCACAATCTTTTGGCGCAGCTCCTGGGATTTTCCCATCAAAATCGGCTACAAAGCGAAATGTTCGTTTCATGAGTTCAACGATGTCATGGCTTTCTAAATCACCTTTCAGAAGTAGATAGTTACCAGTTAAACAACCCATGGGTCCCCAATAAACGATTTTATCTTTCCATTCTGGGTCGTTGCGCAAGTAAGTAGCAGCCAAATGTTCGATGGTGTGCAAAGCTCCAGGGTGCAAGGCAGGCTCTCGGTTGGGCGCTTTCATGCGAATGTCAAACGTTGTTATGACTTCATTGCCTAAGTTGTCTTTTCTGCTCACGTAGATGCCTGGGAGCAACTTCTCGTGATTGATGGTGAAAGAAGGTATTTTGTCCATAGTTGGTATTTGCTAAATATATAATAAGGTGTGAGAATTTAATTACAGAGTTTTAAGGAAATTTCTTGTAACATCGAAAGAACCATCTGCCATAGAGGCCCAAAAATCAAAATATTGGGCAGCTTTGCAGTCTTTAAGGGGAACGTCGCTGATGATGCGGAAGGAAACGAAAGGCGTGTTGTAAAGGTAGCAAGTTTGTGCGACCGAGCAACTTTCCATGTCTACAGCCTTCGCTTCCGGGAAATGATAGATAATGTCTTGCATCTTTTCACGTGAGTCAACAAACCAATCACCACTAACTGTCAGACCGGCTCTAATGGTTTCTTTGCAAGTCATTGACAAGGCTTTATCTATTAATTCTTGTGAAGTGTCATATCGTTCAGGCATACCCATAATTTGTCCAAAGGATACATTGTCGCCACAATAGGCATCGTGATAGACACATTGTGTGGCAACGACCACATCTCCAACATTGAGTTGGGGGTCAGCACCTCCCGCACAACCGCTTGAAATGATTAAGTCTGGATGGTAATTGCGAATCATTTCAACTGTACCAATGGCAGAATTTACTTTCCCAATCCCGCATTTCTGTAGTACAATATCCTTTTCTTCTATGGAACCTAAGATGAATTCATTTTGTGAATGAACCTCTTTTTCTTGGTGGTCGAGAAGGGTGGCAAGTTGCGCAAACTCCTTATCCATTGCCACGATAATGCCTATTTTCATATATCTTGTTCCTTGTTATTTCTGCAAAAGTACGAAAAAATGTCATAATCGCCTCCTACAAATCTTAACTTTTTCGTACTTTTGCAGCGTTTATAACAAGAAATCTAACAGATAAAAGATGAATATTCTAAAGAAATATTGGCCCGACTTGTTGGCCATTGCATTGTTTGTGGTCATTGCATTTGCTTATTTCTTTGTGCCAGTGACCCAGGGAAAGGTGTTGTTTCAGCATGATGCGGCAGCCAGTGTAGGTTTGAACCATGAGCTAACACAGTTTCATGAACAGACAGGTGAGGAGACTTTGTGGACCAATTCGGTGTTTGGCGGAATGCCAACCTACCAGATTGCCCCATCCTATCAAAGCACCAAAGGTCTATCAGCTATAATGGGAACCTATCATTTGTGGCTACCCAACTATGTCTGGTTCTTGTTTGCCTATCTGTTAGGATTTTACATCATGCTGAGAGCTTTTGATTTTCGTCAGTCGTTGGCTGCTTTGGGAAGCGTAGTTTGGGCCTTTTCGTCCTATTTCCTAATTATTATAGCAGCAGGACACTTGTGGAAAGTGGCTGCTTTGGCCTATTTGCCACCGATGATAGGGGGTATTGTGCTTGCTTATCGCGGAAAGTATTTAGCAGGCTTGGCTGTAACGGCTATATTTGCAGCCTTTGAAATAAAGGCCAATCATGCACAAATGACCTATTACTATTTCTTTGTCGTTTTCTTTATGCTGATAGCTTATTTGTATCAAGCTATCCGCGATAAACAAATTTCCCGTTTCCTGAAAGCCACCGGCGTGTGTGTAGTGGCTGCCGGAATAGCTTTGGCAATCAATGCGTCAAACCTTTACCATACGTGGGAGTACCAGAAAGATAGTATGCGTGGGAAGAGTGAACTTACCTCTAAGGGAAATGCATCCAATCAAACCAATAGCGGTCTTGACAGAGATTACATAACGCAATGGAGTTATGGCATAGGAGAAACCTGGACCTTGCTTATCCCAAATGCAAAGGGTGGGTCTCATAACGAGAAATTAGGCAACAATAAGTCTGCTATGCAGGCCAGCGATCCTCAGTTGGCCGATGTTTGTTCGCAATGGTACCAATATTGGGGAGACCAACCCTTTACAGCAGGCCCTGTATATGTGGGAGCTTTTGTGCTTATGCTCTTTATTTTAGGGCTATTCATTGTGAAAGGACCTATGAAATGGGCCTTATTGGCCGCAACCGTCTTGTCGGTGCTTCTTTCATGGGGGCGTAATTTTATGCCATTTACCAACTTCTTTATCGATTATATCCCTTTATATAGCAAATTCCGAACGGTTTCTTCCATTTTGGTGATAGCCGAATTTACGATTCCTCTTTTGGCAATGTTGACTTTGAAAAAGATTGTTGACGAGCCAGAAGTGTTGACCAAGAAGATTAAGTTTGTATATCTTAGTTTTGCTTTGACAGCAGGTGTGGCTTTGCTCTTTGCTTTAATGCCAAATGTTTTCTTCGACTTTGTATCACAGTCGGATATGCAGAACTTGACAAAATCGGGCATCCCTCAAGAGTATCTTCAGGATGTTGCAAATAATATTGGGCGTATGCGTGTGCCAATCTTTACCTCAGATTGCTGGCGAACAGTCGTTATAATATTGATAGGAACGCTAATGCTATTGCTCTTTAAGGCGAAAAAGCTGAAAGTGCAGTACATGTTGGGTGGTATTTTTGTGCTTTGCTTGATTGACATGTGGCAAGTGGACAAGCGTTATCTCAACGATGGTATGTTTGTTCCAAAGAGCCAAGCCGAATCAGAACAACAGAAAACGCAGGCGGATGAACAGATTCTTCAAGACCCATCTGCAGATTATCGCGTTCTAAACCTTACCGGTGATACTTTTAATGAAAACAATACCAGCTATTATCATAAGAGTATCGGCGGTTATCATCCAGCCAAGTTGCATCGTTATCAAGATATGATAAGCACTTATATAGGCCCTGAGATGCAACGCTTGAATAAACTCAAGATGTCTCAAAACGGCAATTTGCTTCAAGTGACCGATGAAAACAATCAGATACCGGTATTGGATATGCTCAACACAAAGTATCTGATAGCAGGTATCAACAACCAGCCCACGGCTGTAAAGAACACAAGTGCCTACGGAAATGGGTGGTTTGTTAACAAAGTAAACTATGTGGACAATGCCGATCAAGAGATTGCGATGGTGGGAAAAATCAACCTTCGTCATGAAGCAGTTGCCGATAAGCGTTTTCAACAACAGTTGGGTGTTTCGCAAAACAATGACTCCTCAGCAGTAGTAACGCTTACCTCGTATGCCCCCAACCATTTAAAATATGATGTGAATTCAAAGAATGGCGGTGTTGTTGTTCTTTCCGAAGTTTACTATCCAGGATGGACGGCCACTGTAGATGGACAGGATGTAACCTTAGGAAGAGTCAATTACATTCTACGTGCCCTTAATGTGAAAGCTGGTAAGCACACGGTAGAATTGGATTTCCATCCTTCTTCCGTTCGCACTACCGAAACTATAGCTTATGTAGGCTTTGCGTTGCTTGTTCTGATTGTTGCTGGCGCAATATTCTTAGAATGGAAAAAGAATCGCAAGACGATAGCATAAACAGTATTTTACGGATGATTTTACAAGCATTCCCGGCAACTTTAATGTTGTCGGGAATATTTTTTGCTCGTTACTAAAACTTCGCGTTTTTGTCTAAAGAGCAAAAAGAAATTCCCGTTAGTTATTCTTCTTAGTTGGAAAATTCGTATTTTTGCAGTATTATGGAGTTTCGCACTATTGTCAATGTTTCCTCACTTGGGTTTGAAATAGCCCCTTTCGAGAGAATGCTTTTTGTAGGAAGTTGCTTTGCAGATGGCATCGGTAGGCATTTTCTGGCAGAGCAATTTGCCGCTAAGGTCAACCCTTTTGGGGTGATGTACAATCCAGCCAGTGTCTTACATACTATAAATAAGGTGGTAGATGGGCCTGAACAGTTTTGCCCGCAGACTGTTTTTGTCACGTTGGGCACCAATCATGTATATATATTGAACGCCACAGGAGAGATTGTTGACAATTGTCAGAAACGTCCTCAAAGCCTTTTCACCGAACGATGCTTATCTGTAGATGAGTGTGTCGACTATTTGTTGCAATGTATGTCAGCACTTTCTAAAGTCAATCCCACGTGTAGGGTGGTGTTTACGGTTAGTCCAATACGTTACCGTAAGTATGGCTATCATGAAAGCCAGTTGTCTAAGGCAACCCTCTTGTTGGCCGTAGAAGAAGCCATTAGGAAAGGTAAAGGTCGCTTTCCGCAAATGACAATGGCCTATTTCCCTGCTTACGAAATAGTGAATGACGAGTTGCGCGATTATCGTTTTTATAAGGAAGACATGTTACACCCTTCAGAACAGGCCGTCAACTATATATGGGAAAGGTTGGTAGCTGTTTGTTTTTCAGAACGGGCAAAATGTTTTTTGAAAGACTGGGCACCTGTTAAGGCCGCTTTGTCCCATCGCCCTTTCCATCCAGAAGCTCCCGCCTATAAAGCATTTCAGGCAAAAACTCAAGCTCAAATAGAAGAATTGGGCAAGAGCTATCCCGAACATGATTTTTCAAATTTCACAAACATCACCCTTTAGTTATGGACGAACAACAGGCAATTGTCTTTCTTCAAGAACACGGTGTGCGTCCTACGGCCAACCGCATTGTTATAGCGAAAGCCTTGGCAGCTGAAGATCGCCCATTGTCGATGCGGGAATTGGAAAGTCAGATTTTGACGATAGACAAGTCAAACATTTTCCGAACCCTGATACTTTTTCGGGAAAAGCATTTGGTGCATACGCTCGAAGATGGTTCCGACACCGTGCGCTATGAGTTGTGTCACAGTCATTTGGGAACTGAGGACGAAGATGCGCACGTTCATTTCTACTGCGAACGTTGCAAGCGCACCTTTTGTCTAACCGATATTTCCACGCCGTTGGTAGAACTGCCAATGGGTTTTACTTTGCATTCTGTCAACTATATGATGAAAGGTTTGTGCCCCAAGTGTCGCAACAAGCGTTGACAGATAGCGTTATTACCCTTCTGTTTGAAAAGTACGAATTGGTGTCGGCATTAAAATTAGTAGGTCTATCTTTTGGCACTTTGCCGATTTTCCCGTAATTTTGCAATTATATCTAATATTGCGTTATGAATTATTCTATAGAGAAAGTAACCACTCTCATAGGTGCACGCCGCTATGGTGAAACCGAAGCAACCATCGGTTTTGTCCTGACGGATAGCCGCTCGCTTTGTTTCCCCGAAGAAACGTTGTTCTTTGCATTGAAATCCGAGCGTAACGATGGACATAATTACATAGAAGACCTCTACCATCGTGGAGTTAGAAACTTTGTTGTTGAAGTAGTACCTAAAGACTGGCAACAACGTTTTCCCAAGTCAAACTTTTTAAAGGTTGTCGGCTCTCTTGAAGCGTTACAACGGTTGGCAGAACGCCATCGTGATGCTTTTAACATACCAATTGTAGGCATTACCGGATCGAATGGCAAGACCATGGTGAAAGAATGGCTATACCAATTGTTGTCTCCCCAAATGGCAGTGACGCGTTCCCCAAGGTCATACAATTCCCAAATAGGGGTTCCATTGTCAGTCTGGTTGCTAAACGAACAGTCGCAAATAGGCGTTTTTGAAGCAGGTATTAGCAAACCGGGTGAGATGTTGGCTCTTCGTGACATCATCCAACCCACTATTGGAGTGTTGACCAACCTTGGAAGTGCCCATCAAGAGAACTTCCCAAGTTTAGAAGCCAAGTGCAAGGAAAAGTTGGTGTTGTTTCATGACACCAAAGCTGTTGTGTATTGTCAAGATGAAGAATTGGTCTATCGTTGCATTTCACAATATGCCTATAAGGGCGAACAGTTGTCCTGGTCGGTGAAGAACCCGAAAGCAGCGTTTTTCGTAAAGAGCATTACCAAACAGGAACGAACGACAACAGTCCTGTATAGCTATAAAGGTGAAACAGAACAGGAATATACCATCCCCTTTATTGACAATGCCAGTGTTTCCAACTCAATAGTTTGTGCAACCATAGCACGCTATTTAGGCCTTTCTCCTGCAGAATTGGGCGAACGCATGCAACACCTTGAACCGGTGGCTATGCGTTTGGAGGTGCTCGAAGGACAACGTGGATGCACTCTGATAAACGATTCCTACAATTCAGATATTAAGTCGTTGGACATAGCCCTCGACTTTATGAACCGTCGCCCAGACCACAAGGGGAGAAAGCGTACCTTGATTATCAGTGACATCTATCAGAGCGGAGAAAGCGATGAGGCCCTTTACCGTGATGTGTCCAGCTTGGCACAGAAACGAGGAGTAGACAAGTTGGTTGGTATAGGCTCCGTTATTTCCTCTCAAAAAGACAAGATAACCCTTCCTGAAACATATTTCTTTGAAAATGTAGAAGAGTTTATAGCAAGTAGCGTTTTCAAGAATCTGCACGATGAAGTAATCCTCTTGAAAGGCGCCCGTCGTTTCGGCTTTGACCAACTTACTGAACTTTTAGTTCAGCGCGTGCATGAAACGACATTGGAAGTCAACCTCAATGCAGTTGTAGACAATCTTAATTATTATCGTTCCTTCATGAAACCGGAGACCAAGTTGGTCTGTATGATAAAGGCTGACGGCTACGGAGCAGGTGCGGTAGAGATAGCCAAGACCCTTCAAGATCATAGGGTAGACTATTTGGCGGTTGCTGTTGCAGATGAAGGTGCTACTTTACGTCGTAATGGCATCACCTCGAACATTATGATTATGAATCCTGAAATGACAGCGTTCAAGACTATGTTCGATTATGATTTGGAACCAGAAGTATATAGCTTCCGCATTTTGGATGCTTTGGTTAAGGCAGCCGAGAAAGAAGGAATAACCGGTTGGCCTGTCCATATCAAGTTAGATACCGGTATGCATCGTTTGGGATTTAATCCCCAAAACGACATGGACGAACTTATCTCAAGGCTAAAACATCAGTCGGCCATCATCCCGCGTTCTGTCTTTTCTCACTTTGTGGGGTCGGACAGTGATAGCTTTGACGATTTCTCGGCCAAACAGTTTGCTCTGTTTGATGAGGCCAGCCGTAAGTTGCAGGCAGCCTTTTCCCATAAGATATTGCGCCATATAGATAATTCTGCCGGCATCGAACATTTTCCAGACAGGCAATTGGACATGTGCCGTTTGGGCTTGGGACTTTATGGTATCAACTCTCGCAACAACCAAACCATCTTTAATGTGTCAACCTTAAAGACTACCATTCTGCAGTTGCGCCATGTTCCCGCAGGAGAGAGCGTAGGCTATAGTCGTAAAACCATTTTAAATCGCGATAGCGTAATAGCCGCCATTCCTATTGGATATGCCGATGGTTTAAATCGCCATTTGGGCAACCGTCACTGCTATTGTCTTGTAAACGGTCAGAAAGCAGAATATGTAGGCAACATTTGCATGGACGTTTGTATGATAGACGTTACGGGCATTGATTGCAAGGAAGGAGATTCCGTCGAAATTTTTGGCGACCATCTACCGGTGACCGTCCTAAGCGATGTGCTTGACACCATTCCTTATGAAGTGCTGACAGGCATCAGCAATCGTGTCAAGCGAATTTATTTCCAAGACTAATATCCCCTATTTTTATTCCCTGTTTCCACTTGATTTTTTCGGTTGAAACAGGGAATAAAAGTTTTTAAGCGAAATCTTTTGCAAACGTTTGAGTAAAAGAATTTCTTCCTTAATGCCATTGTTAGCAATAAAAATGTTATCTTTGCAAACCATCTATATCGAAACTACTGCGAAACAAATAAATCAAAAAGACTCATGGAACACGTGTTTAGTTATATCATTAGCCTTGGGGCAAGTGTGATGATGCCCATTTTGTTTACCGTTATCGGGCTATGTATAGGTATGAAGTTTGGCAAGGCGTTAAGGGCCGGCCTCTATGTTGGAGTGGGGTTTGTCGGCCTTGGCGTTGTGACCGCCCTACTGACCGACAATTTCAACGACCCATTGAAGGCTATCTCCGACATCTATCATTTGCAACTCAACGTGTTTGATATGGGCTGGCCTGCTGCGGCCGCTGTGGCTTACAATACGGCAGTGGGAGCTCTGATTATTCCTATTTGTTTGGGAGTAAACTTCTTGATGCTTGTCACAAAGACCACACGCACGGTCAATATCGATTTGTGGAACTATTGGCATTATGCTTTTATTGGAGCGGTGGCCTATTTTGTTATGGGCGAAAGTCTGTTGTGGGGCTATTTTGCAGCCATTATTTGTTACATCATTACATTGGTGCTTGCCGATTTGACAGCATCCAGATTCCAAAAATACTATGATTTGGATGGAATTTCCATACCCCAACCTTTTTGCCAAAGCTTTATGCCTTTTGCCATTGTTGTCAACAAGGCTTTGGATGCCATCCCTGGATTTTCCAAACTCGACATTGATGCCGAAGGCTTGAAGAAGAAATTCGGTGTGTTGGGAGAGCCATTGGTTCTTGGTGTGATAGTAGGTGCCCTCATAGGTTTTGCAGCCCAATTGAACATAAAGAAAATCTTGTTCCTTGGTGTCACGATGGGTGCAGTGATGGAACTGATACCTCGCATCACCAAACTCTTCATAGACGGACTGAAACCGATATCTGAAAAAACGCAAGAACTTGTCGACTCCAAGTTTCACGGCAAAAAAATTCACATTGGCATGAGCCCTGCTTTGGTGATAGGTCATCCTACCACGTTGGTAGTATCTATCCTTTTGATACCCATCATTTTAGCAATTGCAGTATTTCTTCCTGGCAACCAGTTTCTTCCCCTTGCTTCGTTGGCAGGAATGTTCTATTTGTTTCCCATTGTATTGCCTTACACCAAGGGCAACGTGGTGAAAACCTTTATCGTGGGACTGATAGCTTTGATTATTGGACTGTACTTTGTTACCGATATGGCTCCCGACTTTACGATGGCTGCCAATGCCGTTTATGAAGCTTCTAAAGACAAGGCTGCCCACATTCCTGACGGTTTCTCTGGCGGCGCCCTCGACTTTGCATCATCGTTGTTGGGGTGGACCATCTATAAGTTGACTTGTTATATTAAGTATGTAGGACCAGCCGTTCTCACGTTGTTTACGCTTGGACTCATGCTCTACAACCGTAAACGCATAGTGAAAGAAGATAATGCAAAGAAAAAATAGCTCTAAAAATATAGTTTATAAAGATACAAATATGAAAAAGAAATTATTGATATTCGCTTTTTGTATGGTGGCAACTGTTGGCTTTGCCCAATGCTCTCAAGGCTATGAAGTAAAGGCCGAAAACAACTACACCAACTATAATGTACGATATGCGTGCAATCCTAAGGATGCAAAACATTACACAACAGACCGTTTACGCAACGAGTTTGCCATAGAAAAGGTGTTTGCTCCCAACGAGGTGAATTGGACCTACACGATGTTTGACCGTTTCCTGATTGGTGGCGCAGAACCAACAACTACTCCTTTGAAGTTGACTTCCATCGCTCCTCTCTACACCGACAAGCTAAACGATCAGAAGAATTTGCTCGACAACCGCGAGTTGGGCATTATAAATGTTGGTGAAGAAGGTGTTGTCACTGTTGATGGCAAAAAATATACTTTAGGTTTCCAGGAAGCCCTTTATGTAGGTCGTGGTGCCAAAGACATTATTGTGGAAAGTAAGGATGCTGCCCATCCTGCCAAATTCTATATGAACAGTGCAACAGCCCACACTGCTTATCCTACAAAGAAAGTGACCTTGAAGGAGGCAAACAATATTAAAGCGGGTAGCTTGAAGGAGAGTAACGACCGTGTTATCCATCAGATGATAATCGATGGTGTGGCTGGCGTACACACTTGCCAGTTGCAAATGGGTATTACTGAACTGAAGGAAGGTTCTGTATGGAACACTATGCCAGCTCATTTGCACCTCCGCCGTATGGAAACTTATTTCTATTATAATGTTCCTTCGGGACAGAAAATTATGCACATTATGGGTGAACCACAAGAAACTCGCCCTATGTGGCTCAACAACGAGCAGGCAGTGATCAATCCCGAGTGGTCTATTCACTGTGCAGCAGGCACCAGCAACTATACCTTTATATGGGGTATGGCAGGCGAAAACCTTATTTATACCGATATGCAAGTGGTAAAAATACCAGACTTGAAATAAACGAACAAAACTAACCGAATATTATTTAAACTTAAATCAATGGCTCCTATAAAAACAACTAAGATGACCAATTTCAGATGGGTGATTTGTGGTTTGCTCTTTTTAGCGACGACAGTCAACTATATGGATAGGCAAGTATTATCGTTAACGTGGAAAGATTTTATCGCACCTGAGTTTCATTGGACAGATGCCGATTATGGAACAATCACGGGATATTTCTCTATTTTCTATGCAATAGCCAATCTGTTTGCCGGAAAGTTTGTGGACTGGATGGGAACGAAGAAAGGTTATCTCATCGCTATCTTTGTATGGTCGACAGGCGCTGTGATGCATGCAGGTTGTGGCTGGTTGGCTATGCAGATAGAAGGCTATGACAGCATTGAGGCATTACGGCTTGTTCAGCGCGGCAGTGAAGCCGCTGTTGCCATTGCTACTATCAGTGTGTGGCTTTTCTTGTCTTGCCGGCTTATTCTTGCAGCGGGCGAGGCTGGCAACTTCCCTGCAGCCATTAAGGTAACAGCTGAATACTTCCCTAAGAAAGATCGTGCTTTTGCTACTTCCATTTTTAATAGTGGTGCCTCAATTGGTGCCCTCGCAGCTCCTGCCACTATCCCCTTGTTGGCACGTGCAATGGGTTGGGAGATGGCTTTCATCATCATTGGTGTGCTCGGTTATGTGTGGATGGGACTTTGGATTTGGCTTTATGATAAGCCTAACAAAAGCAAGTTTGTCAATCAAGCTGAGTTGAACTATATAGAGCAAGATATCGACATTGCAGAAGTACAGGACAAGCAAGAGCCAAAAGAAGAAAAGACCATTAGTTTCTTGAAGTGTTTCGCTTTCCGTCAGACTTGGTCGTTCATCGTGGGCAAGTTTATGACAGATGGCGTGTGGTGGTTCTTCCTTTTCTGGGCTCCAGCTTACTTCTCCGACCAATATGGGTATGAGTCAGACTCTCCCATGGCCATTGCTCTTATCTTTACACTTTATGCCATTGTCACCATATTGAGCATCGGTGGTGGCTATCTTCCAACCTATTTTGTTGATAAGAAGGGAATGAATCCTTACATTGGGCGTATGCGAGCCATGCTCATCTTTGCTTGCTTCCCCTTGTTGGGCTTGTTTGCCCAGCCTATGGGCGCCTTCAGCCCATGGTGGCCTGCCATCATCATCGGCTTGCTGGGAGCAGGCCATCAGGCATGGTCTGCCAATTTGTATTCTACCATTGGCGATATGTTCCCGAAGTCTACTATAGCCACTATCACGGGTATAGGTGCTATGGCGGGTGGTATCGGCTCGTTCCTAATCAACAAGGGCTCTGGTCTTCTGTTTACTTATGCCGAAGGTCAGGGGTCGGCCTTCTCTTTCATGGGCTTTGACGGAAAGCCGGCGGGCTATATGATAGTATTTTGCATTTGTGCCTTGGCTTATTTGGTGGGTTGGATTATTATGAAAGCCCTTGTTCCAAAGTATAAACCAATCATTGTGGATTGAACATTATAGCAAACAAGCGAGCCAACCGGCTCGCTTGTTTTTTTGTCTTCATTTTTCATGTGTTGGCTCTTGCGTTCTAAAATGCCGTGTTTTACAGGCTAAAAGAGCCGCTTTTAGGGGCTAAAACACAGGGTTTTACGACGTAAAACGTGGGGTATTTGCAATTGCTTGAGCATCAATCTGTTACTGAGGGCTTTGCAGGCTGAATAAAACCTTGTTTTTTTAGGGCTTCAATCAGCCCTTCCGACATGGCTTCGTTGTCCTTGCGTGTGTATCGAATGTCGGTAAATATTTGTGCAAGGGTCTGCTTATGGTTTATTTCTACAAAGTGTTTGTTCTCTGGCAATGCTTCTTTTTCTGCATAAAACCGGTTGATGCTATCTGGCGTATAGTCGTGATAGGTTTCTTCGTGTATGACTGCTTCGAGCGACAACCGATCTGTTTGGTCCGGATTTTCGGCAGGCCATCCCAACGTGATTGTGGCAACAGGCATGACGAGTTGTGGCAAGTGGAGCGTGTCAATGATGAGTTGGGGTTGATAGACCGTGGTACCCAAAAAGCATGTGCCCAGTCCTTGGGCTTCGGCCAAGTTGCAAAAAGACTGGCAAAACAGTAGGGCATCGGTAGCAGCATTGAGAAATGACAGAAAGTTGTCGTAACCTGGAGTCGCTTGCCGGTTGTTGGCCCAAGTGGTGGTGCGTCGGTAATCCGCACAAAAGGTAAGCACAACAGGTGCTTCTGTTACCATCGGTTGGTTGAAATGGGCTGGTGCCAATTGTCTTTTCATCTCTTCCGAACGAGTTACTACTACCGAGTAGAGTTGTAAGTTGCCCATTGTTGGAGTGCGTTCGGCTTCTGTCAGAAGCTGGTGCAGCAAAGAGTTTGGAACTTCTTTGTCGCTATATTTTCTGATTGTTTTTCGGTCTTTGATGGATATCATGACGGTATGAATTTATTGGTTTATATGATGCGAAGTTACAACATTTTCCTTAATTGCCCAACTCAATGAGGTGAAACTCTGCCGACTTGCAGTTGAAATCATGAAATAAATGCCTCGTATGAAAAAAAATGTCAAAGGCTTTATCATCTCGAAAAGTCTTTGTAACTTCGCAAAATATAAGGTACCTATATTCAGCATGGAAAATATCAAGACCTATTCTTACGACGAGGCCTATCATGAAACGTTACTTTATTTTGATGGCAACGCACAAGCTGCCAAGGTGTGGGTAGACCGCTATGCGCTAAAAGACAGTTTTGGCCACATCTTTGAGAAGTCTCCTCATGATATGCACAAGCGTATAGCCAAGGAAATAGCAAGAATAGAAAACAAGTACGTCCACCCATTGTCCGAACAGGATGTGCTTTCTCTCTTGGACAGTTTTCGCTATGTCATACCTTCTGGCAGTTTAATGGCAGGCATAGGAAATGACTTACAAGCCATACCCCTTTTCAACAGTTTTGTTATAGGTTTGGAAGGAGATTCTGATTCGTATGGTGCTATTATGAAGTTGGATGAAGAGCAGGTGCAATTGATGAAGCGAAGTTGTCAAGTGGGGTTAGACTTGAGTGCCTTTCGACCCAAGGGCAGTTCTATAAACAATGCAGCGCAAGTCTCTTTAGGGATTGTGCCCTTCATGAAACGGTATCGTAATAGCGCTAAAGAAGTCAACCATGGAAGTGTGAACGCTGACTTAAAACTTAACATTAGCGTCCGACATCCCGACAGTGAGTCCGTTATCGAAGAAAATATTGCTTCTGAAGAGTGTCCAGAAACCCATTTGTCGCTAAAAATTGACGATGATTTTATGGAAGCGGCATTGGCCGACAAACTCTATGAACAATGTTTCCCGATTGACGCCAATCAGCCAAAGGTCGAAAAACGTATATATGCTCGGAAACTGTGGGAAAAAATAGTTCATTACATTTGGTCGGGCACGGAGATGAATTTGCAGTTTTGGAATACTGTCATTCGTGAGAGTCTAACCAGTTGTTATGCCGATTTTGGTTTTAAAACCATTTCAAGTTCTCCTTCTTGCGAGATACCTTTTAGTCCTTACGACAGTTGTTGTCTGCTAAGTGTGAACCTCTATTCGTATGTTAAAAATCCATTTACAGACATAGCCGAATTTGATTCGGACCTCTTTGCCCGCCATGCACGTATGGCACAACGCATAGTTGACGACATAGTCGACCTGGAAATAGAAAAGATAGAAGCCATACTTGACAAGATCTCACGCGACCCCCAACCAGAAGACGTGAAGGCCACTGAATATCATTTATGGGAAAAGATAAAACACAAGACCGTTCTCGGGCGTCGGACAGGTATAGGTACAATAGCCAATGCAGACACGATAGCTGCATTAGGCCTTCATTATGGCAGCAGGGAAGCTACTGACTTTTTGTCGAAGGTGCATCGCCAACTTGCCATGAATGTGTATAGGGAAAGTGTGAACTTGGCGCAGGAACGCGGTGCTTTCGGAATTTTTGAATTCTCTCGTGAACAAAATCATCCTTTAGTCAAGCGATTGCGAGATGCCGATTCTTCTATCGTGAAAGAGATGAAAGTATGGGGGAGACGCAACATAGCTTGTTTGGCTATCGCTTCTGTACCAGATGTGGCCTTGATGGCACAGACCACCAATGGCCTTGAACCTGTAGGCCAGTTGACAAGCATCCGTTGTAAGAAATTGAAGAACGACGAACAGACATCCAAGGGAGTAACTCCAACAAAGCAAGACGAAAGTACGGAAACAGAAATATTTTATCACCCAAGATTTAAAGACTGGATGAAGGCAAAGGGCTATGATACGAAAAGATGTTATTCTGCGGAAGAACTGAATGGCCTTGTTGCCAAATCGCCCTACTACAGGGCTACTGCTCAGGATGTGGAAGGCTTGACATTGGTGCGTGTGGCAGGGGCGGTACAGAAGTGGGTAGACCAATCTGTCTGTATGCCAGTTCGTGTTCCCAACGATACAGAGGAGTCGCAATTGGGCCGACTCTACGTAGAAGCTTGGCGAAACGGCTGCAAGGTATGTTCCATTTTCCGTAAGGATGCTTGTTGCGATGTACCTGTTTTAAACGGCAACCGGAAAGATCAGAACGACAATCCGTCAGAAACGCCATCGCTTTATACGCCACCTCAGGTGACCGAGGTACGTCCCAAAGAGTTGGAATGTGACGTGGTTCGTTTCCAGAACAATAAAGAAAAATGGGTGGCATTTGTCGGTTTGCTCGATGGCTATCCTTACGAAATCTTTACGGGACTGCAAGATGACGAAGAAGGGATATTGCTTCCAAAGTCAGTCACTAAAGGAAAAATCATTAAACAGGTAAATTCTGATGGAACGAAACGCTACGACTTCCAGTTTGAAAACAAGCGGGGGTATAAGACAACCGTTGAAGGATTGAGCGAAAAGTTTAATCCTGAGTATTGGAATTATGCCAAACTTATTTCGGGAGTGCTGCGTTATCGTATGCCGATAGAGCATGTCATAAAACTCGTTTCTTCGCTGCAGTTGCAGAACGAAAGTATTAATACGTGGAAAGTAGGCGTAGAACGAGCTTTGAAGAAATATATTGTAAACGGTACAAAGGCTTGTGATTTGCGTTGCCCCGTGTGTGGACAGGAGACCCTTGTCTATCAAGATGGTTGCCTGATTTGTACCAATTGTGGAGCAAGTAGAAATTGATGATGAAATTACAGAAAAGCTATGTGTGTTTGGAACACCTTCGTTTTCATGTCTATCATGGCGTTTTTCAACAAGAACGAAAGGTAGGTAACGACTATGATGTGAGTTTGCGACTGGGCTATCCGCTTGCTACTGCCATGCAAAGCGACAGGGTAGAGGATACACTCAACTATGCAACTGTCTTCCAATTGGTGAAAGAAGAAATGGAAAAACCGTCTTCTTTGCTCGAAAATGTGGCTCAGCGAATTGTGATGGTTCTCACGAAAACATTCTGCCAGATAGGTTCAATAGACTTGAAAATAACGAAAATCAACCCACCAATGGGGGCGGATTGTAAAGGGGCCGGCGTTGAAATTCATGTAATAAACGAAAAAACCGAGACTTGATGCTTCGGTTTCTCACAAGAAATAACTAACTTTGTGCCCTATGAGTATAGGTATCTGCAGAAAAACTACCCTTATTATAGTGTTGTTCCTCTCATTCTCATTGGTGTGTTTGGGAGCGGGACGTAAGTTTACACTCGTCATTGATGCGGGTCATGGCGGGCATGACTCTGGGTGTGTGGGCTCAGAAGCTCAGGAAAAGGACATCAATCTGCGTGCTGCATTGATGTTGGGAAAGTTCATTACTGACAATTGTTCCGATGTGGATGTTATTTATACCCGTACAACGGACGTGTTCATCCCGCTTCACAAGCGGGCGGATATAGCAAATAAAGCCAAAGCAGACCTCTTCATATCCCTTCATACCAACTCAGGCTCTAACGGAACAGCCAAAGGTTTTGAAACGTGGACGATGGGAATAAGGCGTTCCAACGAGAAACTAAGTGCTGCCAAACGTGAAAACGCGGTCATTTCTTTGGAAAAGGACTATAAGCAACATTATGAAGGCTACGACCCTAACTCTCCGGAAAGCAACATCATGTTTGAGTTTATGCATGACATGAATATGGAAAAGAGTGTGGAGTTGGCCCAAATGATTCAGAATAAAGTTTGCCGTACTGCCGGAAGAACAAATCGTGGGGTGCGCCAAGACGTATTCTTGGTGCTGCGTGAGACCTCTATGCCAGCGTGTTTGGTGGAGTTGGGATTTATCACCAATAGTGAAGAGCAGGAACTGTTGGCCAGTGACGAAACGCTTGAACCCACAGTAAAAGCTATTTTTAACGCATTTGTAGCCTATAAAGACAAATATAAAAACCAACAGTCAGCAGTGGCTGCTTCAACCCGCACGGCCAACATCACCGACTCGGTGAAAAACGTGCCTCCAGTTAAGACAATTCCAGCAAAGCCTGTAGAACCATCAAAACCGGCACAACCCGTAAAGATAGCTCAACCAAAACCGAAAGAAACAAAGCCTGGTGAGGTGATTTACAAGGTGCAAATATTGGCAGTGAACAGAATGCTGCGACCGGGTAGCGAACAGTTTCAAGGGCATGATGATGTAGATTACTATCGGGAAAGCGGCATGGTAAAATACACGATAGGCTCATCGGCCAGTTATCAGCAAATGGCCCGTCTCCGCAAAAACTTGCAACAAGATTTTCCGAATGCTTTTGTTGTAGCCTTTAGAGATGGACAAAAGCTCGACGCATCGGAAGTGTCAGCAGAACAGAAAAAGCGAAAATAAGAAATACAAGCAGTTATATGAAACCCATTAGAAACGAAATTAAAATTGCATTGGTTGCAATCTTTGGAATAGTTGTTTTGTTTTTCGGTATGCAGTTCTTGAAAGGGCTTAACCTTTTCTCGTCTGCCACCCACTATCAGATGAAGTTTGACAATATTAGCGGTCTTTCTTCGTCGAGTCCTATCTATGCCAATGGCTACAAAGTGGGAACAGTTAAGAGTATAGATTATAATTATGAAAATCCCAACGACATAACTGTTGAAGCCGACATTGATAACAATATGCGGATACCGAAAGGAACTTCGGCTGAAATTGTCAGCGACTTGATGGGAAACGTTCAGGTAAATCTTGTCTTGGGAGATGGTAGTAAAGGCATAGTGCCTCCCAATGGCATTATTGACGGGCGTATTAATGACGGAGCTATGGGGGAAGTGAAGAATATGGTGCCAACCATACAGAAGATGCTACCTAAGCTTGATAGCATCCTCGCAAGCGTAAATGCCCTTTTGGCAGACCCTGCTTTGGCTGCATCTTTACATAATGTAAAACAAATTACCAGCGATTTGACCACTTCTACGCAACAGCTTAATCTGTTGTTGGCAAGTGTAAACAAAAGTTTGCCCGTACTAACAGCCAAAGCCAACGGCTTGTTGGACAATGCGAACGGTACGATGATAGGTGTAAAGGGATTGGTTGGTAATGCCAATGGATTGGTTGGCACTCTTAATAATAAGGTGAATGGAGTTGACCTTGCCGGTACGATGGAGAAGGTAAACCTTACTTTGGCCAACATGCAGCAACTTTCTGAAAAGCTCAATAGCAACAAGGGCAGTCTTGGCTTGCTGATGAACGACCCGTCACTTTACAACAATCTTAATGCAACAATGATTTCAGCAGATTCGTTATTGACGAATTTGAAGGCTCATCCAAAACGCTATGTGCACTTCTCTCTTTTTGGAAAAAAAGACAAATAGCAGGGATATTTAAAATAGGTCTAAATAGACGAAAGTGTGTTTCACACTTAAATGCGATGTTGTAACGTGGTATGTAACAGGTGTTTCCGGAAGGTTACAGCGCTTTTTTGAACATATTGCGAAACAATGGTGAGAATTGACGTAACTGTCAGTGTGTCAAATATATGGAAATGGGCAATCGATGGTTTGTAACGATGAGCCTGTAATAATCCTGTAATAGAAGTGTTGATAGGCAGTTGCCCCTAAATTAGGCAATAAAAGAAAAAGTTATCCACCGAGTAAATTGCAAAAATATTAGTATCTTTGCATTTACGAATGTGGCAAAAGCTCATTCTTCTTGCACTTAGAAACAACAGTATATTAACTTACCGTATGAACGCTAAAACCCAAGCTCTTTGGGATGCTGTACTCCGCCTTATAGAAAAGAATGTTTCGGAGCAACAGTTTGACACATGGTTCAAGCCCATTGTCATCGAGTCGTTTAATGAAACGACTCGTGAGGTATTGGTGCAGATATCGAGCCAATATGTGTATGAGTACTTGGAAGAGAACTACGCAGAGCTTTGGAAGAAGGTTTTAACGTCCGTCTTTGGCGCGGGAGTCTGTCTCAACTATCGTATAGTGGCAGACAAGGCCCACGACAAAACAATTGTCTTGCCGTCTGATCCAGTAGAGGCTGTCGGTGTCAAGAAGGGTAGGGGAAGTGTGGAAAACCCTGTTCTTCCAGTTTCAAACGATATGGCTGTGCAGGAATTGGATCCCCATTTGGATCCTCACATGAGCTTTGAAACCTTTATAGAAGGTGACAGTAACAAGTTGCCTCGTTCTATAGGATTGTCTATTGCAGAACATCCCAATACTACCCAGTTTAATCCGATGTTTATTTATGGGCCTTCGGGATGTGGTAAGACGCATCTTATAAATGCCATCGGACTTCGTATAAAGCAGCTTTATCCTAAAAAGCGAGTGCTTTATATCAGTGCTCGTCTGTTTCAAGTGCAGTATACCAATTCGGTTCTCAATAATACGACCAACGATTTTATCAATTTCTATCAGACTATTGATGTGTTGATTGTTGATGATATACAGGAATGGGCTACTGCAACAAAAACTCAGGATACCTTCTTCCATATCTTCAACCATCTTTTCAGAAACGGTAAGCGCATTGTGCTGGCAAGCGATCGCCCACCCGTTGATCTCAAAGGCATGAATGAACGTTTGCTCACTCGCTTTGCTTGTGGATTGATTGCCGAACTTGAAAAGCCCAATGTACAGTTATGTGTGGACATCTTGCACAACAAAATAAAAAGAGACGGGTTGCAGATTTCGGAAACAGTCATACAGTTTATTGCGCAAACAGCCAATGGAAGTGTTCGTGACTTGGAAGGAACCATCAATTCCCTGTTGGCCTATAGTGTGGTCTACAATTGCAATATAGACATGCGTTTGGCAGAACGTATTGTTCGGCGTGCGGTAAAAATTGATGATGAACCACTTACAATAGATGATATCATTGAAACTGTTTGCAAGCATTATAATGTTTCCACCAAATCAGTTTCTTCCAGAAGCCGTAAACGGGAGTTTGTTGTAGCTCGTCAGGTGGCAATGTTTATGGCACAGAAATACACCAAGATGCCCGCAAGTCGTATAGGTAAACTTGTAGGGGGGCGTGACCATTCTACGGTAATTCACAGTTGTTCGCAAGTGGAAAAGCGTTTACAGGTGGATAAGGTGTTTGCCGATGACTTGTTAAGTATAGAGAATTCCTTCAAACTAAAAAACTAATTGTTTTTTAGAATTCTTGATGTTGGCTTGTAGCTTTTTCCTTTTTACAATAAAAGAAAAAAGCGCCACTGTCTTCACGACTGCAACGCTCATAAATAACTTTACTAAAATAAATTAACTCAAGTCGTTTACTCCTACTCTCACGAGCAATAATAAAAACTGTTTATCCTTAATTCCGCAACACTTTGATTTAACTTTATTTATAAGTTCCTGAGCAACAAA
>OIZT01000111.1_pt1 | contig 62788 bp, 90 predicted proteins | sample 1588611 | NCBI WGS metagenome assembly OIZT01 (sample SAMN03283278) | human gut metagenome | biome: human-associated habitat; material: feces | host: Homo sapiens | place: Peru | collected 2012
CAGATTTGAGATACGCGAATTTGAGATACGCGAATTTGAGCTACGCGAATTTGAGATACGCGAATTTGAGCTACGCGAATTTGAGCGACGCGAATTTGAGCTACGCGAATTTGAGCTACGCGAATTTGAAGGGCGCAGACTTGAACCATGCGGACTTTGAGGGAGCTGGTTTAAGGGGAGCTGAGTTGAAGGGAGCTGACTTGAAAGGGGCAAAGGGACTGTCGAGACTAGGCTGACACTTAACAACAAATCCGGGCGAAAAGCCCGGCGTAAAGAAGGAGAAGAACATGTGGTACAAACTTGAACAAATCAATTACCCCAAAACGCGCGCCGACATCATCTCTAGGGCGCGCGAAAACGGTTTTTCGGTCGCAGATAACGACCCTATCTGCGTGTACATAGATTACAGAACGGGCATGCCGGCCGATCTCATTTTCATAAAAACCGCAAAAGAAGTCATTGAAATGAATGACGATTTTGTACTAAACGGCGATTTGAGCGACTGGCCCGACGAACTAGAAATCAAAGATTTGACGATGTGGGGGAACCCTCACACAAAAACAAAATATTGAGGAGGACAAAATGTATATCTACTGCAACGGAATCAAAACCAACGTGGAAGGCGACCTCTTCCACGCAAAGGAGGTAGCAGACGCTAACGCCTGCTACAGTCAGTCAGACATATACATCATCGACGATGATGATATGTCGAACTCAATCGTGCGCCGCTGGCGCGGTTGCATGGATGGCGTGGAAGAGTGTGAAAACGCTATCCAAATCGGCAATTCCGGATTTTATGAGGGCTGGACTGATTGTACGCCGCGCGAAGCGGCATCAGTCGCAGAAAGTCCGGTTTTCGAAGAATACAACGAGTAAAATCAAAAAAAACACCGCGCCTTTCACAAAAACGGGAGGCTCGGTTTAAAACTGGAGAAAAAAGCATGAAAGGACAGAAGCTGTACAAAATCGCGTTTACGGAAGATAGCCCCGCGTTCGCCGAGACGGCATATGTGCATCTCTACAACCTTGCCGGGATGCACGTAATCGGGAACCTGCAGTTTTTCTACTACCGTCAACAGCTCCTTGAAAAGCTATCCTTTGAGGATATCTTCGAGGCATCGGGATTAACCTCAGAGGCTTTTTGCAAGGCGCTTGGAGTAAAATACTCAACCTTTACAGCCTACAAAAACGGTCGGCTGATTATCCCGCAGGCACGCAAGGAGCTTGCGCTGAACATAGCGGAATCCGCCATTGCCGTCCAGCGGAATGGCTTTTTCGTGGAATCGCCGCAGGAAAAAGCTGCAAAAGAAGCCGCAAAAAAAGAGCTGATAAAAAAAATTGAAAAAAGCTCCGCCGAAGACTTGAAAAAGCTGGAAGCGGTGTTAAATTAAAGAACAACAAAAATTCTCTTTTTGTTGTTGCCGAAAGGCTATTGCGACTTTTAGCTTGGAAGAGCGAAAAAGGCAGACAGCCGCCCCCTAAAAAGGGCGGCTTTTCTGTTTTAACGCGTCCCTGCGACCGCGCGTCCATACTCATGCAACGCCCTGTCAAGCACTCGCAAAAGGTGACAATCAGGCGCGCACTTGGTACAGTCGCCGTGGCAAGCAAAATTTTTGACCAGCTTTTTAGCTTGGCAATCAGGGCAAATCCCAGACCGCAGAGCGCACTTGTCACACCGCCGCCGACAATGATAGCAAGCAATCTTCCCGCGTTCTGATTCCCGCTCTTTCCGTTCTCTTTTGAGTGTAAATTTCAGCTTTTCGATGTGCCGCAAAGTGTACAAAAACCGCACGCCGCTTTTCTGCTTTTCGACCGCGTCCGGAGTGCCTAAGCGCCGCCGCGTGTAGCTGATGCTCTTCAAGCCGAGTAAATCTGCCGCGTTCCGGACGCTGTAAAATTCCCCGTTTTCGGACGTCCCAACCATTGTTTCAGCCATAAAAAATCCCCTCCCCGTTTTTGATGTTTTTATCGTATAACCTTAGTCAATACAACGCCGCCTACGACCTCTGGAACCGAGTTCAATTTTGCCCGTTCCTGTCGCATGCGCAACACCTTTTCCCGACGTTCCGTAAGCTCCGGAAGCGGGTCGCCGAGCGGTTCCGTCGGGTTTACGCGATTGATTTCTCCGATAAAGCGCATGTAGACTTCATGGAGTTCCGGAATTGAGTGTTTCATCCCGAGTTTCGCGGTGTTCCAGTATGAAAACGCCGGAACTTTCAGATCCCCGTCTCCCCGAACTTCCAGCTTAAAATCTTCCCCCGGTATCGCGTCCGGAAAAAGCATTGTGACCATTTTTGCTACGTCGTTCAGCGTTGCCATTTTGCAATCCTCCCTATTCTTTTTTTATTTTTGAAGTGACTGCAATAAAGATAAAGGCGCACCCTGAAAAGTTGAAACTTCAAACTTTCAGAATGCGCCTAAACGCTGATTTTGAGTTTAAAAACATGCAACAGTAATGTAACAGTAATGTAACAGTAATGTAACAGTTACTCTTTATGCCTTGAGATATAGACGCGTGCGGAAGTGTAATCGCGTTTCGCCTGTTCGCAATCGCGGATAAGCTCTTCCACGCGCTTTTCAAGGTGTTGCAGTTTGATACTGGATTCCGTCTGGACTTTGGTAATGCCCGTGGCGATTTCGACCTTGAGAGCGTCAATCTTGCTGTTGATGTACCAAAGAGAGCCAGCCACTACAAGAGCGCCAACCACAAAGCACGTGAGGCACGTTTTACCGCGCTCCGCGTTCGCGTTGTTCCGCTCATCAAGGCGACCGATTTTTTCTTCATTCCCAGCGTGACATCCCCCGACCGCTTCACTCATCTTGATTCCCCCCTTGTTGTTTGTATCATTCCCGTGTTCAGGCGTTTTGTTTTCGCCCGTAATGGTTTGTTTGGCGCGTTCAAAGAGCTTGGACGCTCCCGCGCACGGGAATGGACACGCAGAGCAGTTCCCTGAACACGCCATTTATTACTTATTCCCCTGTTCGGATGGTTTTTCTGCACTGTTCGCCGAATTTTCTTGAGTTTTTACGCCAGTGGGGCCGACTTCAACCCCTCCCGCAAAAAACGTCTTGATTACCGCGTCCGCGCCCGTGAAATTCGCTTTATCCTTAATGTTGACAATCGCGATTTTGCCGTTTGCGAACTTGGTAATAACACCCGGCGTGCAATTCTCTCCGGCTGTTGCGCTTGCTTCAAATCCAGCGTAAAAACCGTTGACAAGCATCAACTGGGATTTGGCGTTCGTGCCATCCATCACCCGCGAAAAATTGGTTGCTTCTTCAACCTTGATAACTTTGCCGTTTTCGTCGTAATGCGTTACCGTTGAATAGCATCCAGTCGCAAAAGCAACCAATCCAACAGCCGCAACAGCGGCGGCAATAATTCCACTCTTCTTCATGTTTTCTCAGTCTCCCGCTTTTTTGTATTTTGCTTCAAACTGTTCCGCCGGAACAACAAAAAAGTCATCGCCATCTTTGACGATATACTCTCCGTCACTTGCCAATGTAAGCCCTTCCGGAGTAACAACACGCAAGGCAAGTTGAGAGGGGAAATACTGCCCGTGTTTCCCCACAAATTCGAGCACCTTGTCCGCGTTTTTGCGTGTTACTTGGATTGCCTCAACAGGCGTTTTTCTCAGGTACAGAGCCATGTCGTTCACTTGCCCTGTTCCGGCGTGGATTTCGTATCTGCTCCCGCATTCACGTCGGAATCAGTCTTGCCGCCGTTCATAACCTCTTTGACCTTGTCGATTCCGAGAGGGATTGCCGCCTTGATTTTCTCCGCATTTGCCGCGCCGAGCTTGCCTTCCGCAACGAGCTTGTCGATGTACTCAAGGGCTTTATCCTGTCCCTTTGTCTCCAAAAACTCGATGATTGCCGCGTGCGCTTTGTCGCGGATTTCCGCTTTTTTGTCCGCGTTAAAGAGCTCGCAACCTGTCAGGATCATAGCGCAAAACGCGCCTGCAATTGCCATTTTCGTGACGTTTTTCATTTTCATTTTTTAGGGTCTCCCTAGCTTTGGTTTTTTTGTTTTATTATACCGACTTTTGCCGATTTCTCAAGAATGATGGATGTTGCGTACATTCGGCACGAAACCAGTCAGATTTTCAAGGTGTGCAATACGCGTATCGTTCTTTCTGATATCTTTCCAAACGTTCCGGATTTCCTCCGTAATCGTCCGGATTTCCTCGCAATGCGTGTCCATTGCCCGGTTACAGTCTTCTTTCTGCACAAACTTCTGCAAGTCTCGCCTGATGCCCGATATCGTGCCAGCCATCCAAGCCAAAATCGCAGTCATCACGCTCAGCGTAATGCCGAGCAGCGCGATTGCCCACTCCTGCGTCATAATAACCCCTCTGTCTCTCTTTTTTATTTTTTATGCCCTGTTTTGCGCCGTCCCGAATTGACATTGCGCCTTACACCAGTAGCAAAACTTGTCAACCTCTCGCGCTCTTTTGAGCTCAAAAAACGGTAAAGGTACTCTCTGATAATCGCCTTGCGATTCTCCCGCCATGCCACGCTGCCGAAAAGCCGAACGCCCCAGTAGACGCGCTGAGAGCGCATCCAGCTTAGCCCGTCCGCGCGGATGATTGCATAAAGCATTTTATCCGCGTCTTTCCGTGTCCAGCCGTCCGGTTGCTCCCTGTAGATATAATCGTGCGCAATCGCGCCGCAAAGCGTCCTAGGGTCGATACGAGGCGATACAATCGCCCATAAAAACGCCGGGACACTCATGCCGTCGCTCAAAAAACCTTTAGGCACGGTAAATTTTTCCCCCTTAAAATTGAACGGAAGCGGCTTCAGCAGCCGGAAAATATCCCCGTGCGCCGTCCGTTCTATAACCTCAATTTTCGGATTATGGTGACAATGTTCACTCATCGCGCTATTCTCCTTCCCCGTTTTTAGCGGTTTTTAAGCCGCTCTTCCGCGTCTTTTCGCCATTGCTCTATCTGATACACCCCCGCCCACTCAACCGCTTTCAGCTCTTCTTCTTTCGCGCGTTTTTCCAGCAAAGGACGCGCCAAGCCGAGCGCAAGCAAGTAAACAGGCAACGTCAACTTTCGCCTCTGATAGGCGTGATAAAGCTCGTGGATGTACGAGCCAAAGAGCACCGCGACATTGTCATCCGGCGCGAGCTCTATTGCGTCCGAAACCGCCCGATATGCCGCTTGTTTCTTCCCCTCTTTGCCTGTAATCTTGATGATAGGGATGTATTCCCACGCCAGCTTAAAAAGCCAGTCAGTATGCTTCTCGTACTCTGCCGCCAACTTCAAAACGGGTCTGTAAAAGTTCATGGTTTATGCCTCCGGTGTGAACTCGTTCGCAAGGGCGGTGATTTCCGATGCCGATATCGCCCGGTTGTAAATTCGGCACGCGGCAATATAAGCGTTGCAAGAGCCTTCGGAAAATGTATTAGCAATCCAGCCGCCAATGGTCCCATTGTTGTTTGTCGAGCTTAAATAAAGCGTCATTGTGAATGTCTTTACAAGCTTCCCGTTTGCGTAAATGTTGCACGTCCCATTATTGTAAGTCATGGTACAACAAACCCAGCCAGAAAGCGTGAACGTCGTGTCTTCTCGTCCGTTCGCCCGTTCAACCGCCAGTTTTCCGTCATGGTCTTGCAAAACACACGCCTTATACGGCGAATCATATCCCCACCCGAAAAACGACCGATAGCCGCTCCCCGAAACTTTGTAATACCACGCTGAAATAGTGAACGTTGTAGCAGGGAACCCGGTAGTTGGAAAATCAATCCTAGTAGCCTCCATTTTTGCACATGGGACGCCTTTATAGGTTGTATAAACTGGAGTTCCATTCGCCACGGTCAACGCCTGCCCGGTATCTGCCGAGCTTGCCTCCTCCTCAAGCGGCGCGTAAAATACAAGCCCGTCATCCGGAATTGCTGATTGCTCTTTCACCGCGATAAACAGGTTACCTACTCCCGCCGCCGTGCTCCGCACAATAATCCCCTTCTGCCCGGCTTGAGGCGTTCCGTAAGCTGTTTGAAGAGGGATAAACAGCGATTTTGTGGGGTTATGCTCTACGGTCATGCTCTGCCCCGTCGGTATCATAATTCCCTTGCGCCCCACGGACGGGACTTTATTAAACACGAATTCCCGCGCCAGCGCCTGTATTTCCGCGTCGGTAAGCGCCCGGTTGAAAATGCGAATTTGCGAATAGTTCGCGTTTCCTCTAATAGCATAAGTGGCTCGCGCCAGCGAGTTGATGCAAAAATTAAGCCCGCTCTGGAAACTGTATGACCGCTCCGCCGAATACGCCGCGTATTCCGTATCTCCGTCCATAACGGTCTTATATTTCTTGCTTGTCGCGTCATAGCAAAAATAGCCGTGATGCCAGTCAGTTCCAATCTCGGAATACAGGATTCCCGCGCGTCTTGCATCACTGCTGGAGCTCCCGCATGCCGTCTCAATATGGTCCGATTCCACACTTGCCCAGATTTCATCACCTCCACTCAGGCTGTAATTGCCGCGCCCTGCTGTAATATACGCGCTTGAGTTACTGTTGAGCCGCTTAAACCAAAAAGACATAGCCATAGATACATCCCCGGAAAACCCGTCAAGCGTGCCGCTCAGATACGAACCGGACGTTATTTCAAGGCACGGTATGCCGTCGACCGTCTTTGCGGTCACCGTCCCGGTTTTCGTCAACGACTGCCCTGTCTGCGCCGTGGTATAGTCCGAGCTGTCGCAGGGGAGATAGAAAACCATGCCGCTTGTCGGTATTTGCTCCGCTGGCGTTGGCGCTCCTGCCTCATAATTTTCGACAGGCAAAAACACGCCACCGCACATGATGCCTTTTGTCCCTGCCGTCGGATCCTGCTTTCTGATGTACAGATAACTCATACCGTCACGCCTCCGGTTTTGTAAAGTCGTATGTCACCGCGCCGGGAAGACTTAAAGTCCCATCCGATTTCAGCGCTTGCGCCGTCCCCGTAAAACTTGAAGCGTCCGTAACAGACGCAAGCACGCCCCACGTGATCGCCATTTCCTGCTCAGGCGCACTTCCTCCACCGGAACCGCTTGCCGAAACCGTGCCGAATTCCCCGTTTTCATCTTTATACCGCAAGACTTTGTCCCCGCTTGCCGTGCCGTCCGAGTAACCCTGAAAAATAACCCGAGTTCCAGCCGGAGGAGTTTGTGTCATTTCCGCGTCAGTGTAAAACTTTTCCGTAAAAGGCATGATGATTATTCCTCCCCGTTTTCTGCTGTGGTTGTAGTTGTTGCTTCAGTTGTTTCAGTCGTTGTTTCAGTCGCCGCCGGAGCCGGAATATCCACAAAAAGTTCATCCCAATTCCGGTTATTCTGAAGCAAGTTTAAGCTGATGATTGCAAACTTGCTTGTATACGAGGCAATGTCAGCCGCGCTCATGCCGTTCTCAATGGCAAAAGCGACCATCTGCTCCGCGTTAAAACCGCCCGATACGGGCAAATCTGCACGCGTTTTTCCTACTTTCGAGCACACTTCATCAACCGCCGCCCAGAATGTCGCTTTAATCACCTTGAACCGTTGCGCAAGTTCATTCACCGCCCCTGCCGCCTTTGGAAACGCGCTTCTGACCGCTTGCCTATGCGCCTCCCACACAAAATCGTCACGAAGTTCCGCTTGCATTTCCTGCGTGCCGTAAAAAAACTTTCGGATTGCCGCGTAATTCACAAATGCGAACTCATCTTCATTTGTCAAATCCTGCCCGGTAAAGGGTATAGGAACGTCGAAATAGCGATACGTGACAGTTATACCGTATTCGTCGTTTTCGTTCGTTATAGCCCTTACAAACGCCGGAAAATAGACCGTCATGCCCTCGCGTCGAATTTCCGGAGCGGTAAAAGATTCCGTCTCCCGGAAAAATTCCGCGTGAAAACCCGCCGGAAGCGTCTCGATAGTCTCAATCATGCTTCATAACTCCTATTTTTTTGCCCTGTTGTTTTCAGCACGCCAGCCGCCCGCCCGCGTATTTCAACGCCACCGAACGCTCGCCTAGCAGATAAACGCACCCCATCCCCGCCGCTCCTCCGGCGGACTGCTGACCACCACGGTAAATCACCCTTGCGCCCGTTTCTCCGTCGTTGTAAACACGGTCGCAAAGGTATGTTGTACTCGCCCCGCCGATAGTCAGAGGGAGAAAGGTTTTCTTGTCAAAAGTCTTGATAAAACCTCCCGAGTTAGGGAATACCTGATAAACCCAGTTAAGCGCGTTGCCCGTGTAGCCGGAGGGCGGGAAAACACCCGAAGTTTCGCCGACGGAGAGATTAGCGTTGAACTCGTTATACTTGCTTGTAGACTGTGTAAACCAATAGCCGGACGGATGCTTCTGGAAACCATCCTCAAAATACGCCAGCGCCCCGAACGGGTCCTCGATCCCGCGCCAGCTCCATTGCACAATCTTCTTCTCCGGCGTCAGCCCGGAAAGCCACGCGGTAATGTCCGCGTCCGCGCCCGAAACGTCCGCGACGCAGCTTCCCGTCGCATTGCCGTACCATCTCGTACGCCCAGTTTCGCGGAGCGCCGAATAGTCGAAAGCCGTGCAATTGGTGAACCCCGGCGACAGCGTCTGCGTGTCCAGACTTCCAGCGTCGATCGCCATCATCAGCACCGCCCACTGACCGAACAGGCAGTTCACGTTCGTCCCGCCGTTGTTCGCCGCGTGACCCGCGCGGTACTGCGCAAGCGTCGCCCCCGAGTGAGGCTTGTACATCGGCAGCGACCGGAACCGCATTCCATTGGAATACGCCGCCGCTTCCGTCAGCCCCGCCGTCGAAACCGGAGTCCCCGCGGCATTGCAGAGCACGCTCCGGAACGCCCCCACATACTGAACACGCGCCGTCGACCCGTCCGGTGAAACATAAAAGAACGGGTGAATCGAGGAACCGGGGAACGGCTTGTCAGATACAAGGTATCTGTAGTGCACATGTGCGCTTGCGTCTGTGTAAGTATCAACGCGCCAATGCGTAATAGGTATCTCAACCATAACATCGCCGTCCGCGCCTGTAAGCGTCGCGTCCGTGCCATCCTCTTTCAAGTTTGAGTTAGAGGGATGCAAGTAATAGGCAATTGTCCGCGTCGCAAGGTTGCTCATCACGCAACGTCTCAAGTTATGCGCTGGCATTTGCGAAAAGGAGGAGACCTCTGTATAAATCGAGCCATTGACCGCCTGTATCCTCTTGCAAGCAGTCGCCGCAGTCGCAATTGACGTGTCATAGTCAATGCCATACTGCCAAGTATCCCCGCTACTGCCAGCCGACGCGCCCGCCGCGAAATTGACTTGCCATGTGCCTGTGATCGCCTTGCCGATAGCCGCGATGTTGGATGCCATGTCAATGGCAACAGAGCCGCCGTCAGACGCGATTGTAGCCGTGCCAAACTGCAAGGGGTATGTCACGCCCGTATTGTCGCTGATTGATACAGGTATGCCCGTTTCCGCGATTGTAAGTGTCCCCGCCGTAACATCGGACGATGTAAACGAGTGCCGGAACGCCTTGCCGCGCAAATCCTCTAAAAACGCCTGTTCGGACTTGCCGGAGTTGCCGTCTTGCGCTTTCCAGACATCATACGCCGATTCTCCCTGCGCTCCCTTGAGATTGACCGTTGCCGGGTTAGGTCTTCCCCCGTCATTCGTCCATGACAAGTCGCCTGATGCCGAAACAGCCGGAGTGAAAGTCGTACCGTTCGCTCCGTCTTCCCCGTCCGTGCCATTCGTGCCGTTGATTCCGTCTTTCGAGCCCAGATACCAGAACTCATTCTGCTCCGTCGGAAGCGTCGGAAGCGCATTTCCGGTGTTATTGTCAACCTTGCTAACCCACTGACCGCCATTGCCACGGACCATGTCAAATTTAGCGTAAGTCTTTGTAGCGTCGTACACTCCCTTTGGATTGACGCCGCTTCCCGCCTCACCTTTGATACTCACTGCCGCCGGGTTAGGTTTGCCGCCGTCATTGGTCCACGATAGAACGCCATCTGCACTCACGGCGGGTGTGAAAGTCACTCCGTTTGTACCGTTCGTGCCGTTCGTACCATTTGTACCATCCTTGCCCTTAGGGATGCCAAAAGCAAATGCAAAGACTTTAGCCGTATTCGCGCCCGATGCCGTGATTGATACCGTCGGAGCCTTGCCATAATCGAGTGCCGTCGCTGTAGCTGTCGGTGTGCCGAAACCAGCCGCCGCTCCGGTTGCTCCAGTATTTCCTTTAGGTCCAGTTCCTCCAGCCGCCGCGATTTTGACGAATTTTGCCGAGGCGTTAGCCGGAGTTTCACCTTTGGATGTTGCCGTAATCACTTGATACGTTTCAACGGGCGTTCCGAATGTCACAATACTCCCTTTTTCATATCCAGCCGCGCTTGTATCGAGTGCCGCCGCCTCATCCATAAAACCAGTCTCACCGCGCGGAATCTTGAACGTAAACGCAAACACTTTCGCGTTGTTTTCCCCGCTCGCCGCAATCGCAACTTCCGCGTTGCTCCCCGCGTCAAGCGTCTGTACCGTCGCAGTCGGAGTTCCAAACCCTGCTGCCGTTCCCTGCGCCCCAGCCGGAATCGTAAACGCAAAATTAAACACTTTTGCGCTATTTTCCCCGCTTGCCGTCACTTCAACCGAAGGATTCCCCCCAGCCGCTCCCGCCGTCGCTGTCGCCGTCGGAGTTCCGAATCCCGCCGCCGCGCCTGTATCGCCTTTCGCGCCCTTCGGAATCGTGAATTTCAGTTCAGCTTCAGAACTGCTTCCGGTGTTTTCAACGCTCGCTTCCGTCCCCGCCTCGCCTGTGACAGCAGTCACGCTTTTAATCTGTCCTGCCGCACCACGGTATCGCTTTTTCGCCGCTCCCCATTCGCCGCCAAGCGTCTTCGGGCGCTCATGGTAATACTCATCGTCTTCCGTCGCTTCCGCGTGCCAGCCGGATGTACCATTTACAGAGTATTCAACCTCTGTAGTATCGCGCAAAAGTGACAGCACCCACAATTGACTTGCTATCCCCTGCGCGTTAACGTTAGGCACGCTTGCAGAGGGATTTTTAAACAGCAGAGGTTTTTTGATGTACATTTCCTGCTGGACGCGCTTGACCACCTCGCCGGAAATGGCTATCGCGTGCTCAAAACGCACGTCCATTTCTTCAGTAGTCTCAAAGTCGAAAAAGGACATTACCTTGTCACTCATCATCCAAAAATGAACGGTAAAAACACCCTCATCCTTGCGCGTATCGTCGACCCAGTTCAGCGCGTTGCTCTCTTCGTTGTACACGCCCTCCGCTTTGACCATCAGAGCTTCCGGAACGCCGACTGTATCACCCGCCGCGAATGCGTAAGTTGCCGCCGTTGCTGTAATCGTAAAGGTGTAAGTTCCGGTTCCTTTCGTGCGTGCAGTATACGCAAAAGTCTGCTCTTCTCCCGCGCCGTTTCGGAGGAGTAGGAAGCCCGTTTTCGGGACAAGCATTTCTTCAGCCGCAAGCGTTGCCGTGATACTCGTTACGCTGTCGCCCTTTGCAATCGCGCCCGAACCCGCAAGTTTCGCCTCAAACTGGTGTATAACGTTATTGTCAATGCCAAACAGGGACGCAACCGCGCTTCCCGCAAATCCTGTGTATTTATCCCACGTATCAGGCGTTCCAGCCGCTCCCCCGTTCGTCACGTAGTGCAATTCGTAGGTTTCGTGCGAATCAAGGTAACTTACAAGGCGATTGCTGTTCACAAACTGCCCGCCGCTCTCGCTGTAGCAATCCCCCGTGTTAACATCAACGTATATCAACGTAACCGACATTTTCAAGCCCTTTCCGGATATTGGTGGTTTTATGATTGACTAGTCGCTTCAAAACAGGGGAAACTTGTCAACCAGCGAAGGCGGTTACTGGTTTTCTTGTTGAGTTATCGCCGGGTAACACTTTGGGAATTTTTTATGCAATCTTTTAACCATGTACGAAGCCCATTCCTCCCGTTCTTCTTCCGGTACATAATCGTAAGAAAAATGTCCTTCAGGAGGGAGAACAAAAAGTCGACAATCTTCAACCATCCATCCGGCGGAAGTGTGCTGATTTGTGATATTTTTAAATGCTTCCGGATTTTTGCATATATAAAACTGGTCTGTTCCGATGAGTGGTGAATGATATTCCCCCTGAACCGGACCGGAATCAAAGAATACATTCCATTTATTCGCAAAATCTGCGACACCAAGCCCGTCGAACTCGAAAGAATTTCTTGTAAAACCTATCAAGATAAGACGATATGGAGCCTCGAATTCCGGTTTATAATTTATCTTAAGCTGGACATTATCTGTTCGAGTTGCCCTAATATCCTTGTAATTACCGTCCCACGTAATAGTCTGCCAGTTGCCGAAATTGACGTCATAATTATTGTAAAATTCTCCATAGTCTCCAGTTGGGGTTACGCCATTGTGATTAGTATAAACTTTACTGACGGTATCGCAAGACGCCCTCCCCGGCGTCATTATACCGTTGTAAAGAGCGTAAAGGTCGCAAAGTTCGTGGAATATCACTCCTGACGGTGTGGGATAACCCAACAAATGATATAATCTATCTGTATTTATCGTGTCCCAAGACCACGGTGTTACATTTATATGTGGCAAAGATTTATACTCTGCACCATGTACCCCAATGTAACGTTTTGTCTTTTCCAATTCACTGTAATCCGGAACAAACGGTGTTGCATACACTTGATTAACTGGATAGTCTTTTGCCATATTAAATAGCAAAAAATCCCTTCTTAACATTTCGTCTATAATATGGTTATGGTCAGCAATAAGCCAACCTTTTTTTATTTTTAATAAATCCTTAAGTTTCTTATACTTATAGGCTTCTTCCTGTGCAGATGTAAATTGTTTTCCTGGCCACAAGAATATGTAGTGGTCTTCTCTCATCTTGTCAATAAAATCAAGCCACTCTAACCAACTGTGCGAAGCAAGATAACGGTTAAAGCGAGTCAGCTTAAACTCTTTTTCAGTTTCGCTCATTTAGAATTATCCTCTTCTTTATCTGTGACATCATACAGTCTATCAGTAATAACAAGCGGTCCGTAATAGTGAGCTTGATGAGCCTTCCCATTGTTTACATATCCAATAAGCCACCAATAAGGGAACTCTTCGTTTTTTGCATCTTCTTCTGTTTGTTTTGTGGGTTCATCAGTATCTTTTAGATAATATTCGCTATTTATGTTGCTTTGCCCTATTCCAACCCTCAACCAAATGTATTTATTTTTGGATGATTCATTTATTTTAGCTTTGTATGTCGACGGTTTTCTAACAAGCACTCCTCCCCACAAAACCCGCCCAGCATATTTTGCATTATCATACAAACCGTTCGTAACCACAATGTTTGTTGCCGTAACTTTGCCTTCCTCGTCTCTTTCTGTCGATTCAACCCGAAGCGCGAACTCTCCATCATAAGGCGGTTTTTCTCCTACAATATATATATCACCGCTTACAAGCTGATATAAAACAGGGCTTTCATTATCGTCACCGTTGAACCAAGAGTAACTATTGAACATTCCTACAATGCCAAAAAAATAGCAATTTTCATCAAGTAGCTTTCTTGTTAAGTCGTCATATGTAGAAAAACGAATAAAAGTTCCTACATTTGAAGTCTTATCAATAGAAAGGACTATATATTTTTGAGCACCACTTAAAAAAATTCTCCCGCCATACGATCCTAACGGCTCGTTGTTAACATAAACTTTACCTGGTTTTATATCTATAATAATATCCCCTTCGCCTCTTTCTATTGTCATACGCCCGAGTTTATCGTTTATTTTAAACCGATCTTCGTAGCCTGTTCCTAACGTCTCAATTCTTGCAGAAAAAGGTCCAGAATAATAATTATAAACGACTTCTTTTGCGGAACTCAAAAATTGATTAATTCTGGAAACAAAGTTAGTGTTTCCAGATTCATCAACAGTCAAATCCCCCTTAATCTCTGCGACATGTATAAAAAAGTCTTCATATTGATCCTTTGGGACGCTTCCAATGGTAAATTCTGAAGTCAAAATACAATAATACACAGGAAGCCCAATTCGAATTTTAGAGACATCAATCCTTAATCTATCTATCAACTTGTTTCCGTTGTAGTTATAATAGGCAAAAAATTCTTTTCTCCGCTTCGTATACGATGTATCCGCATAAAAAATTCCTACAACTCCCTTATACATATCACCTTCCAGCACAGATTCCCGCCCCTGCCAAGTGATATCAAGATACCAGTTATTTTTATCTTCTTCTGTTGCCTCGGCGTTCTGGAAACGTGTTACAGAGCATTGCCACATACCACCTTCAGCCGCTTGCCTCCTCGTGCTCACATTTTGCACCTTATTTCCCGTGGGAACGTGGGAACGGCGCGGAACGGCGGTTAAAATTCTGTCACGCTCCGGCGTGCGCTTGTATACTTGTACGCTGTCAGCCATGATGATTTCCTCGCTTTCTCACTTTTTCGGGAACGACAATGCCGACCAGTCTTTAGATTCAAAATCCTTGTAGCATAGCCAGTTATGGATAACTTTTCCGTTCGCATCCGGAAGTTCCGGCGTGCCGTCCATTTTCAGCCAAACGGGCTCCGATACCTCTTCAACGCCGTTCTGATTGGAGGCGACCTTAAAACATTCTTCATACGAGCCAAAAAAGGGATCTGAATTCGTCTTTTTGCACTGGTGTATACGTACAGTCTGCTTTTTACTGCCAGAGCCTACAACCATACGCGTTGACCGATTACCTACAACCGTTGCAAAACCGCTAAGTTGCCCCCTCCCGAGCTCCACCCACGAACCGCCGGAATACTTGTAAAACTTTTCGTATTTATCGTAGTTTACGTCGACCCACGGAACGCCCTCAAGCTCAATTGAGACGTTGTAGTAGTTCCACTTTTCCTTGCCTTTATCGTCCGTGGTCTTTACGTTCGTTCCAGAAAGGTCCCGAATTCGCCACATACCCGCGCGGAGCTTGAATTTCTCCCCGAACCGCATTTCCTTTTCGTTGACCGTTCCGCTGTACTTCTCAATCCAGCCCGCGTCAAACTTCTGCACAGCATAGGTTGCACGCAAGATAACATGCCTTTCGTCATGCACCACCTCGATTCCCGTTCCGGACGTGGATTCAACAGGCGCTCCCGTGACATCACGCAACATAGGCTTTGCAATGACTTCGACCGACGTAGACAGGGACGAGAAACCGAGTTCCCACGGCTTCTTTTCCCCGTTTGTATCACTAATACTATCATCGCAAGAGTATTTGACTGTAACAACGGCGTTCTTTCCATCAGCCTCTTTCCGGACAGACTTTTCGCCTGTAGCCTTAAAAAGCGAGTTATTAGGATGTGCCGCGCCCTTTACAGGGATTTGAGGAGCAGACGCGTTCTTGTACAGGCGTTCCAGCTTGCCATAGTCCGCGCCTGTAAGCTCAAACACAAGCTCGCGCGTCAAAGTCGTAGTCCCGTTCGTGTCCGTGCTCCATGTGTCGCCGTCAACTGCGTACTTGTAGGTGATAGCCATGGTACCGATTAATCCCCTGTATAGCCGTTTTCTTTCGCGATTTTAAGCAACTCGTCATACACGCTGATGCGGTATGCAACCTCTTCCATGCCGAGCACAGAAATTAGCGTTTCCACATATTCTTTTGCGATTTCCTCGCGTTGCATGTACTTTTCATACTCAAGCAAAATTCGCCGGATTTTTTTGCCGCGTTCGTTGCGTTCCAGCGACGCAAAATGCTTGGCAACGTCAAGAGTGATGTAATACTCTGTAGGAGCAAATCGACCGCGATTTTCAACGTTTACGAGCTTTTCTGAGGTGTAATCTCTCTCTGCTTCAAAGTAAGAGATTCTGTCTTTAATCCAGTTCGCAAATTCCTGCTTGCTCCCCAGCGCTTTCCAAAGTTCGCGGGCGTTCAAAGATGCCTGTTCTTCCCCGTCAAAAATTCGCCCCTCAATCGCAAGGCAAGCCATTTCTTTTTTCGCGTCTTTCTCCATGTGCAATCCTCCTTAAAGTCGAAGTCGTTGTTACACTATAGCAAAACTTGTCAACCTACTGGCAAAAACAGTTTTCTGATTTTTGGTACAAAATGCGCGGAATTTTAAAACCGCGCATTCGTGCCAAAAAATGTCAAAAAAGCGCAACCGTTTGTCCCGTACTAGCCTCCGGCGTTTTCGCTATCTTGTCCGTAATTACAGTTAGGTATTTTTCGATTTTCGGAAGCGAATCAATCAGCTTCTTGTTTGCGTTCTGCTCGAGCATCTGAACAGTTTTATTCCCGCCGCTTTCCGAGCTTTTCCGCTGTTCGCTGTACGAGATTACTGCTTCATTTTGCGCGTTTTTTGCCACCTCCACAGCTTTTGCAAAAGCTTCAACAGCGGCGTTGCTTGCAATCTGTTTAGCTTCTTTCGTGCGCTCCGCTTCAGGGTCAACCATAACAGCTTCAAGTGCTTTGTCAAAGTAAGGCGTTAATTTTTGCTCTTCAGGGGTGTAAGACTTTGTATAGTCCACTTCCTCAACTCTTTTTTGCGTAGGAGTAACATGCGCTTTAATCTGCTCTTTGATAGCCTCTTTCACCGTCTGCTTTGCGGTATTTGTCTGCAATTTGTCATAATCCCCGTTTTTTACGTCTGTGGACCAGAGCGGAGTAGTCAAAAACTCCTTTACCATTGGCAAATACTCGTTAATCGTCTTGTACGACTTGTTGCGTTCTTGCCTATTGTCGCCGTCTTTGTCGTAAACCTTGTTTTGCTCCCTGTATGCCTCCATTGTGCCATAATGCAACGCCGCCGAACTTGTAACCGACCAGCCGGAACGCCGATTGCCGCTCATCATTTCATCAATTTCTTGCGCCCCCTGTTTATATTTTTCTGCCGCCGTGTTAAATGCCTGAATATCAGATTCTCCAATAGCCGCCTCCATTTCAGACTTATAAACTGCTTGCCGCTGCTTCATCAAGTCGATTTGCTCTTTGAGGCTTTTTGCGTTATGCATGTTCATATCAAACTGCATTTCAGAATACAGCTTCAAGTCATTTCGCCGTTCTTTGCTGATAACTTTTTCCTGCCGCTGGAGGTCGATAAGCTTGCTTTCTTCTTTCAGACGTTTTGCCTCCCAGCTTTCCGTCTGTCCCGGCTCAAGCGCAACACCAGCAATCGCGTTTTGACGATATTCCGTAATCTTGCTCTTTTGTGTGCTAATCCGGTCTTGGATTGCCGCCATCTTGTCAGCAGATGATTCAAGGCTGTCGAACTTGTACATCTCCTGCTTCAGCTTCAACTGCTCTTTCAGCCGCATTTCCTGCTTGGCAAATTCAATCGTTTTTTGAGCGGCATTTTCACCTTCGCTATCATCAAGTGCTTTGAGCTGTTCTCTGATTGCTTTAATACGCGCAATATTCGCATCTTGCTTCGATGATATAGCTTCAAGTTCCCGAGCTTTCTCTTTGAGCAATTCAGTTCGTTCCTCAAGCTCTTTGAGAGGTCTAAAATTCCACATATTGCCCAAATTCGCCACACTCTCCTTAAAATCAAGCCACAGGCTGCGCGTGAGACTTACATCCTTTTCCTTTATTTTTTTGTCCATTTTGTTGGAAAGCCCTTTAGCAACCGCCTGTTCTGACTTCAATTGCGCTTCAAGGTTTGCTTTTACCGCCTGTTTTCGCTTTTCATTCAGCCTGTTTTGCGCATCTGCCGCAAGCGTAAGCTTCCCCGTGTTTTCGTCGTATACCGCACCAAGGTCAATGTTTGCTTTTTTTAGGCTTTCAATAATCTCAATTGCCGCTTTTCGCCCGCGATTAGTCAATTGCTCTTCTTTGCTTAGAGCGGAAAGGACTTCGAGATTCTTCTGATACGTTGCAAAGGTTGATTTCATCGTGCGCTCTCTCTCGCGCAATGTTTCAAGTTGCCGCATATCCGCATCGATATTTTTTTGTGCCGTCTCTACAGCCCTAGCTCCCGATATGTCAAACTCATCATAAATCGCTTTTACCGCCTCAAATCCAATCAAGCCAAGCCCGACCGGACCGAGAAAATCAAGTCCCATCCCGATTCCTCGCCCGATTTTCCCGATTCCGGTTTTAAATCCATTTGTTGCCCTTTGTGCAAGCGTGAGTTTAACCGCCGTATTCTGTGCTGACACTCCGACTTTGTCAATCGCCGCGCCTCCAGCTTTTGCCGCAAAAGTTGCGTTCTGTAAAGCGAGTTTTTGCTTTTCAACAGCTCTTCCAGCCGCCGCAAGCGCATCATCAGCCTTATTCAGAGCATCCGTAGCCTTGTTGACATATGGCGTAAAACCTTTGTAATGCTCTTTTAACTCCTTGATTTTAGTCAGTTGTTCCCCGTATCGGAGCGGGTCTTCCGCTCTGTCAATCCCGCCAAGTGCCGCCCGAGCCGCGTTGAGATTCGCCAATGCTGTATCCTGAGCTCGATACCATCCACGCGCCTCGCGCCTTGCTCCTTCGTAATGGACTTTAGCGGCACTAAGCTTGTCTTCCTTGTCTTTAAGGATTAGCTCTTCTTTTTTTACTGCATTCTGTAACTGGAGAGCTTTTGTCTCAGCTTTCACCGCCGCCGTTTCGCCAGCCCTCGCCCGCACAGATTCAGTCTTTTTCCCCACACCGTCAGCCGTGAGTTTGTTGTTCAACGCTTGCGCAATGTTCAACGCCCCAGCCGCCGTTCTCCATGCTCCCATACCAGCAACAATCGCGCCCGTTTTTACGATAAATTCTTGCGTAGTCGGGTTGAGTTCGTTGAATGTTTTCGCCAGATCCCGAACGACATTAACGCCCGTTTTTACATCATCGGCAAAATATTTCCCGACGTTCTCGCGCAAAGCCTGGATTTCACTTCCGGCGCGTTTCATCGCATTTGCCATCGTATCCATTGTCGCCGCGCCTGAAGCGTTCGCCGCCTGTTTTTCGATGATTTGAATCGTAGCTATAGCCTTAGCCATGCTTTCAGTATAGCCATGCGAATTCATCAAGCTTTTAGTCAAACTCTGAAAATCTTTCGAGTTTTGGCGTATAACGATACCGAGCATTTTCGCCCGTTCCGTCTCTCCGAACATCGCCTGAGTTAACGCCATAGTCGCCCCTTCAGCTCCTCCGGCGTAACCGCGATATGCCGCCAAGTCCGCGCCGATACGCGCCAAAGACGTGGAGAGCTTCAGCGCTTCCGACTGTGTAAAGCCGAATCCAGTCAATAGATTTCCAGTCATTCCAAGCATTTTTTGTGCTTGTCCAGTCGTAAGATGCATCTCAGAGCGGAATTGCTCAAGTGCTTTTTTTGCGGTTATTGCATTATCGCGATATACCGCCGCGAATACGCGCGAACTGTTTTCAAGGGCTGTATAAGACGCAATGGAGGACTTCACAAAACGAGCAACAGCCGCAGTCGAAAACGCTCCGGCAATGGTTTTCTTGAACCTTTCCGCTGTCTTTCTTCCGCGCTCCATTTCTCCGGAAAACTTTTTCACACCGGAAATAGCGTCGTTCGTTTTACACTCAATCGCAAGCGTAGTGATGTCAGTAGGCATTTCAAATCTCCTCAGTTATTTTTAAAAGGGCAAATTGTCAACTTGCAAATATTCTCTGAACGTGCTATTTTAAAATAACCAACCAATAAAAAGGATAGAGAAAATGATTAAAATTTCATGCCCTCATTGTGGGCAAGGATATGACTGCGACGATGAATTCAACGGGGAAACAATCACTTGCCAAAAATGCTCAAAGAAATTCGAGATTTCAAATAAAAAGCCCGTTCACACTCCGGAATCGAAAGAACAGCAAAAAAATATTGAACATCAGCCGCAACAAGCCATACAAGAACAAAATTTTTCAACAAAATGTCCGTTCTGTCTTTCGGAAATACCGTTCGGCGCGAAAAGATGCCGTCATTGTGGCACATGGATAAGCGGAATGGCATTAACCGATAGGATATTTTCAATTATCATAAAAATACTATTTGCGTCATTTATAATAGCTATTATTGCCTTTTTTGCATCTGCAATTACAGTAGCAGTGATTCAAGCTATTTTTGATAAATAAAAAAGCGAGGAGCGCAACGAGGGGGAGCGCTCCCCGCTACTCTTCTTCATAAGGGGGAGAAGAGCATTGTAATATATCACAAGTCTTCTTCGATTTCAACCCACTCCTCGAGCTGCTTTACTGTCTTTTTGCCTGTCAGAACAGCTTCAACGCGCTCCTTCCGTTCCGCGTCGGAATATTCGTCCGCACGTTTTTTCCGGTGTGTCTTGATAAATTTCCTGCGCTCCGCAATCACGGAAGGCAAGTTGCGCTCATCAAACATCTTGTTAGTGTATTCCGCACGTGACAGGTTATCAATGTCAATAAGCATGGTGCGCAAATCCAGCCCTAACATGTACATGTCGCTGTAAAGAGTGCCGACCTGCTTCAGCAGGCAGTCTTTCTCCTTGATTTCCAGCTCTTTTTCACAAAAAGACGCCGCCCTCAGCCAGATAACATCACGGACCGAGAGCGGCTTTTTAAGGATACTCAAATCCTTGTATTCAGAGGCGAGTAAAATCAGTTCGGCGTATTCGTCTCCGTCACCGCCGTTCCGGATTTTTTTTTTGCCTCCTCACGTTCTGCCTTGACCTTCGCGGAATACTCATGGTTAAATTCCCACACCGCCTGAGAGATTTCAAGGGCGGTTTCCGGCGCATTGTCAAGCAGGAATTTCGCCTGAATTTCGGACATGTCAGCGCCATAGACAAGAGCCAGCGTTTCCAACTGCTCGCCCGCGCCCGCGAACTCAATGTTGAACTCATGCAGAGCCACTCGACCACGCCCCTTGAAAGGATGGATTGTGAGCTTCTGAACCTTTTCACCGACTTTGACGCTGATTTCCTTCGTGGGAACTTCCAGTGCCTTTACAGTAGACAAATCAATAGCCATATGTTTGTGCCTCCTTCGGTTTGTTTATGTTATGGCGTATTTTTGCGATTATTCTGTTTCCTGAGTCTTTGTGACTTGGTCACAAGACTTGACGATAAAGCCAATCGTGTGTTCCATCCCTCCGTTAGGAGCGGAAGACGCGTTGCCGACTTCACCAAAACCAATCTTGAAGGAAATTGAGCGCGCCGGAGACGCAGTTTTATGCGTGTAAGTGAGCGTTCCCTGTCGCCCGTCGCGGTTGTACTGGAGATATTTTGCGTGATTCTCCTCGATGTAAGGAACCGTGACTTGAACATCTGTATAATTGCCGCCGATTCCGCTTTCCTTGTAAAGCTTTCTGTCGCTTCGGAGCGTCCATGATTCGGGGTCTTCCATGCCCGGAAACGCAAGGTTCGTCCACTCGAGTTGAGTATCTGTGACAGCCGTTTGAGCGGTCTCAGAACCAGCCTCAAGAGAGAACGACACTTTCCAGTCAAGAGCGCGAGTCTCTTTGATCGAATTTGCGTCAAAAGTCGCATCTCCCGCGCTGTCGGTGGAAACATCCTTGACAATGAAATTCACAGTGAATTCAAACGCGCTGTTCGGGTTGTTTGAGTTGAAACCTATTGCGCCAACGCCGACTTTGTAGGAAGAAGACTTTTCAGTGTATTTTGAACTGAAAGTCAGGATACCTTCCTTGCCGTCGAGATTGTAGCCGAGAAATTTTTTGTAGAGCGCAAGGTCAAAAGGACAAGTCAGCGTAACGTTGTTCATTTCGCCGCCCATGCCTGTTTCTTTGATTCTCTTCTGGTCCGTAAGCATGCTCCACGATTCAGGGGATCCCGCGCCCGGGAGTTCCTCATTCGTCCACTCAAGCGCAATTGCATCGTCTCCGGTTGCCTTAAAAACCGCCTTGATATCAAGCGCTCTTGATTCGATTCCATCAGCTTTAGACATCTTTTTTTCTCCTGTCTTTGTGCTTGTTTTTATGTTCAAAAACCTTGTTTTCCCCTAAAAATCGAGGGGAGCGACTGAAGCAAGTACAGCCCCAACCGTGGGAACTGCTCCCCTCTAAGAAAATCAAGTCATATAAGCAAACCTTGTCAACCTTGCGCTAAATTTGGGCGGTTTATCACGCGCAAATAGAGCAAGACAGACTGGACATACCATGTATCTTCCGAGCGCGTATTTACGCCCGTTTTGTACACCATAATGTCAAGTTCCGGGTGGTTTGCAACGGTGATAATTGCTCCCTCTGTAAGTAGGTTGAACTCATTTTCAATTGCCAGTGCCGCCCGTCCGCAACGCAATGTTCCTGTATCCGCTTTTGCGTAAATATCATACTCAACAAGTGCAGTTGCCATGCGCGTGCTTGCCGTCGAGTAAATTTCCTCATCGCCGCCAATCCACGTTTCACGGACCCACAAATTTTTACCCGACGGGTCAAATTTCACGTTTTCAAACTGGAAATCGCTCTCATCAAAAATGTTATTCTTGATGATTCGCGCCCGCATTGCGTTTCTGATGATTTCGTCGTCAATTGCCATTTTATGGATTCTCCCTGATTGCTTGTTCCGCGTATTTGTTTACGTCGTTTTCCACGCCAGCAACAGTCATTTCCACAAACCGCGCGGGCGCTTGTTTACTCCAGCCCTCGTTCAATTTTTTGATGTAAGGCGTTGAGTTGGCGATATAGAGCGTATCACCAGCATTAACCCTGATAAAGGCTTGATTTGCACGCCCATAATCAATCACAAGGCTGTTATGCAAGTCGTACTTGTAGTCAATCGCCCCAATCGAGCACCACCAGTTCCAGCGCGCATTACCTGTATCAACGGGCGTTTTAATCGTAATCCGCCGGAACGCTTCAACCATTGCAATTTTGGCAAAATCCGTAATGCGATTTTTAACTCTCTTCTCAAACCGCTTTATCCCGTCAGGGTCTGTCATGTCAAATTGCATACTTATCACCCACGCAACGTAAAGTAGTAATCAGCTGGAGCGTTGCCCATCCACGTATCGCCACGCACCGCCGCGATGTGGTAAGTCTTGCCGCCGAATTCGAGCGTGTCCGTCGTTGTAGCAATCCCTCCCGACGTCGCGTTGTAAGGGCGCATTTCCTCCAGCGTTTTTGTCTTGCCGTTGTTGATGATTACAGGGTCGCCAACTTGCGCCGCTCTGGAGTTGATAACCTCTGTATAAGGCACGCGCATAATTTGGTCATCAGAAAGGTAATTTTTGCCGTCAACAAGCCGCTGATTGACCTGTTCGGGCGGGTAACATTGGATTTCCCGCGCAATCGTCGTTGTTGCGTCTTCGCCCGTTTCCCAGTTGTAAGTTTTAAAGTTGTACTTCAAAATTGCGGTATTCCGAAAAACTTTAGCCTTGACAAGTTTCCCGCTGATTTTTTGAAATGGTGTGAGTTTTGCCATGTTTCAACGCTCCCTTGTTATCTCTTTACACATAAGGCAAGATTGTCAATCCCGAACCCCAAAAGCCATAAAAAAGCCCCTGTTTTGTCATAAAGAACTGGTACAGGGGCGAAACCATAAGGGCGAGGAGGTAGCGCCCATTATTCCCGCAAAAATCGGATTTATCGTACAGTTCTGCCCTGTACAATACCTCCGTTATCGTCCGCGCTTGCGCCCGGCAGGATTTCCCCGCCCATCGAGCGGATCAAGTTGCGAACGGAAATGGTTAAAATATCCCCCTGAAAATCTTTGCTGAAAACAACGCCGTTAGCGGACTGGATACCCATTGTAAGCAGGCTGTTGGGCTCAATGATTGATTCGTCAAGCGACAAAAGGTAGATTGCCTCTTTTGCTGTTGCCTCTTTGAGCAGGTCTGGAATATCAAGCGTTCCGGCGGGGTCGTATGCAAACGCCTCCCCGCTGTCATCGTAAAACAGCGTAAACCGCTGAATAAGGTTAGTCGCTGTACACAATGCCGCGAGTTTCTGCTTGTCCGACGCGTCATCCCAGTTTGTAGCCCACAAAAAGGACGCAAAAAATGCGTCTGCCCAGTCTTTCGAGCAGTAGGATTTGAGTTCAGGGAGTGTTTCTGCCATGTTTTTTATACCCCTCTGATTGCCTTTTCGAGGTTGTCAAAATCGCGCTTGCCGAACTCCTCAATATACCGCGCTTTCGCCTGTTCCATTTTGAGTGTCTGGCAGTCGATCCCCTTGTCCGCAAGACGCTTTTTGACGGCAATCAGCAAGCGATTCCGGAGTTTTTTTTCGTCGACTGCCGACGGTGCGTTTTCCGCAGGCGGAACCGGAGCAGGAACGGGTTCTGTCTTTTCTGTTTCTTTCACGTCTCCAGCCGCTTCACGCGCTTTTATAGGCGCGCCCACATCGCAATTAGGGTCATTGCACTTATGCGCCGAAAACGCCGCAGAAGAGTAAAAAAAGCGGTCGCAATTCTGACAGAGCTTGAAATACATGTTTTTGTTGCCTCCTAAAAATCGTTTTGTAAAGAGATTTGCGGGCTTTGATGTTATCGCCGCCCGCATTCGGCTTATCGGGCGATATACCCGATTTTCGCAGTCACCTTGACGGCAGAAAGATTGCTGTCGGTGGTGATTTTGAGTTTGCCGTATTTCGGCGCGTCCGGTTCGGGGATAAACTGCACGAGCGGCTGTTTTTCGTCAGCCGTGATTGCGGTCCCGGTGGTTTCCGCTCCCGTAATCGTAACCGTCTTGTAGACAGTATACGTGCCGTCTTCCTTGTCGCTTCCGAGAAGTTCGACTTTGACGGTCTTCGTTGCCGCCACGGTTGCGCCCGTGATTGCAAAGAGCATGATTTTCAATGCTCCCTGCGTGCAAGCCATGTCAAACGCCTCAGATTCGATTGCTCCGGAGTTTCCGAGCGCCTTATCGCGGAAGGGCGCGTCATGGAAGAAAAACGGACCTTCTTTGATGTTTTCGAGAGTTCCAATGTCGTTCATTTTTACCTAGCCTTTCTCTTGCGTCAAGCCGCAAGGGTAGAAGTGAGAATTCCAGCCTCAGTTCCGGCGAGAATGTTGTAGTCTCCCACGACCGGAATACCTTTGATTCGGACGTTGCCTTCCGTGTCAACCGTAACAAGCGAGCTGAAGGAGTTGTCGCCCGCCGCGCGGCTGTACTTGGAAGCGAGGATATCTGCCAGTTCCGGAGATGCGTAAATACGGGCATTCGTGCCGTTTCCACGCACACCATTGGCGATTCCGATGAGGTCCGCATAGCTCGGCAGATTGTCTTCCGTGATGTTGACAAAACCCATGATGTACTTGGGGTTTTCGAGCTGGAGACCAATCATGGAGGTAACGTCAATTGCCCATCCAGTTTCACCGCCGGAAAGCGTGCCGAGATTGCCTCCCCAGAGGTTGTCCGTGGTGAAAAACGAGCCTTCAGCGCTTCCGTTCGTGCGGTTGTCGTTGTACAGGCCGCAGTTTTCGCCAGCGGACCAGCGGACCGCAACCATAGAGTAGTACTTTTTCTCGCTGGTGTCAGTGACTGACGCGGTGCAGGACTTGACGCGCTTCATTTCCATCGCACGCTTGAGCATGACATCATAATAGATTGCCTTGTCAAGGGACGCGCCCGCAAGCTTGAGGATAGCCGGAAGACGGCGACGGAGATACTCTTCTTTCCCGCGCATTGCCTCCGCTTTATCCTTGCCGATTTCGAGCTTGCCGCCAATCTTGAACAGCGGAGTTTCTCCGAGTTCGGTGAGCGCGGTAACGAGCGGAAGCGGCGCGTCAAGGTCAACCAGAGTGGGACCCGTAACGTCCTTCACACGTTCGAACACGTTCTTGATTCCATGAGTTGCCGCCTGAAAGGGGATCTCCTTCACAATGACAGCATCCTCAACGAGGTAGTCGATAAGCTGGCTCTGCTTCGGAGCCAGTGCGACTGCGACTTCATACATGTTGTTTTTCATGCTTTACAGCCTTTCTTTTGTTATGTATGTTTTCTTGTTTTTTTGTGTTTGTTTTAGCCCTTCAGCGAGCTCGCGATATCCAGAAAAATGTCTCCCGTGGAACCCGCTTTTTCAGCGCCGCAAGGTCCATTTCCCGGTTTGGAGCCGCCCGGGGTTGAGGCAACGTAGCAGTTAAAAAGGTCTGCTTTTGCCGGAATCCAGTCTTTGACCGCTTTACCCTTGAAAGGTGCAAGGTCTCCGACCTCATCGATCGCAAACATATCTTCGTAATCCTCAAGCATGGAGTAGATTTTGGACTTGTCGTATTTCGCATCAAGTGCTTCAACGATTTCTTTCAGCTTGCCGTGCACTTTTGTTCTTTTGTCGACGGCTTCCAGTTCGTCAAGGCGTTTCTGACGCGCTTCAAACTGCGTCTTGTAGCTGTCGCGCTCTTTCTCCGTCGCACGGAGCCGCTTTTTGTAATCAAGCAGTTCTTCGTTCGACTTGCCGCCGCTTGACTTGAGGTTCTCAAGTTCATCAAACCGCTCCCGGATGCTCTCCGAATCGCCGAATTCGTCCACAAATGCGCGGATTTTCTCTTTTGCCGCTTTGTGGTCATTCCGCTCTTTTTCAAGCGCGTTTTGCAGTTTCTTCACATCCTCATCTGTTTTGCCGGAGGGCATCCCTTCGACATCCAAATAAAACGCGCCATCGCGCTCTGTGTAAAGCTTCTTGAGTTCCTCTGCCACATCGTTCAGATTTTCGACCTTAAATTTCAATCCCATGATTGACACACTCCTGTTTTGTTTTCGGTCGCAAACCTCATGTTTGCAACTTTCTAAACCTAGAGAAAGTTGTCAACCTAACACCATTTTCATCACATCAACCCAGCCTTTTTGAAAGCGTCAATATCGCGCTTTTTGAGTTCAGCAAGCGTAAAAAGGCGGTCCGTTGCAGGGTCCATCATGTCGTTCAGGGACAACAAACCTTTTTGATACAGCTTGTAGCGAGTAGGCTTTAGCCAGTCCCGCTTAAACTGCTCGCTTTGAGACTCAAAATATTCCGCAAAAGTCATAGATCCGGAGACTTGCCGGAACGCGGGTTTACCCGTGCGCTCCTCATATGCATGAATTGCCTGATGATAATAGCGTTTTTTCGAGCTTTCGGCTAAATCATTCCATTGCTTGTCCGGATATTTTGCCTCATACGCACGCTTAGCCTCTGCCATAAAATCCGCATTTGCGGCGGGTCTAGTAACCTCTGACATATCAGAGAGCACAGTAACAGGGATATAACAGCAGCGACAACGCGGATGTACCGGAAGAGCTGGTATATCTTTTGCGTCAACCGCAAAGCGTAACCCCCCGATTTGGGCGCACGTGGGGCATGTCCTACCATCAAGCGTGTTAAGTATCTCAATGCCCTTAACAACATCGTCGTTTTGTGCAAAAGTGGCAAGCCGCGCGTCGTTTGATATGCCATTTGCACACGTCAAACCGACCGTTTTTGCTGTATAATTTGACACATCAAAGACGTGCTGGACCGCTTTTTTCAGGCTTTGAGGAGTGGACCCGGAAAGGATGTTTTTTGCTACTGTCGTGTAGATTTTGTCCGCATCCTTAACCGACATCGAGTTAAACATCTCCGCAAGCGTAAGCCCGTTGAAACGCCCATATTTGACGATGTTTTCAATTGCCCGCTTCCCAACTTGAGCAACCGCTGTTCCGGTCATCGCCCGGACAAGGCTTGCCGCATGCTTAGCTTCATTTTCAGCCAATCCAGCCGCCTGTGCGCTGATAGTGTCGTATCCTTGCGAATACGCTTGATTCAACAGGGATTCGATTTTTGCTTTGATGATTTTTAGGCGCTTGTTAGTGCCGGAATCAAGCCCAGCGCTCCCGAAACTCTTTTGCGCGGAAAGTATGTAGTCCATAAGTTCGGATTGCACATCGTTCAATCTTTCCAGCAAATCGCCCGACCAGTTCACACCGATACGCTGCAAATTGGCAAGGTGACTGTTAATGAGTTCCGAAAGTTCCTCAAGCGTTCTTCTCGTTGCCATTGTTTACGCTCTCTTTAGATTGTTCGTTGCCGCCGTTTCCAGCAGTTGCAAACGGATTCCCCGTTGCCGTGTTGCCTGTCATCATCTGCGACATCGCGCCCGCCATACTGCGCTCCGTATCGGCGTCTTTCTGGTCCAAAAACTCATCAAACGTAATTTTCGGGTTGCCGTAACCGTTATCTGTCCACGCCTTGCGCTTTTCCTCTTGCGTGAGCGATTCCGAGCTTTCAATGGCAACAAGCTCTTGTACAGTCAAATTCGCTTCCGCAAAGTCTTTGGACGGCGTGTAACGCGTCTCAAGTATCTCATCATCGGACAAGCCAAGCCAACGCGCCGCATAGCGCAGCTGATCTGTAATTGCATCTCCCGCTGTCGAGTTGATAATCTGCAAGGGGGACGTGTTGGAATCAACGCGCAATTGTAAGGCAACTCCGGACTCATTTGCCTGTGCGTCGCCGATACTCAACGCGTCATCTGTGCAGAGCTTTTTCAGCGTCTCAACCTCGCCGGAAATAGTCTGCAAGGAGCTTGCCGCCATCTCAAGATAGCCCGCATTAGCTCCTTCAGGCAAGCCCATAACAGCGCCGGATCCGACCTTTAGCGAACTCAAGGTCTTATTGATCTCATCGACCTTGCCCTTAAGCCCGGCGACAACAAGGGGCGTTTGTCCAGTCATAAACATGACTTGCCGGAAATCCGCGTAAAGCTGATAGAGCGAGATTTCCGCGTCTGCCACGTTCAAAATCGGCGGTTCCTGAAAGTCCTTTCCGGACAGGCTGGACGCTCCACACCACGTAAAAGGCACTCTGTCGAGAGGCTTTCCAAAGCAATCAGGGTAAACCACGTTGCCGGAGGGTTCGTCAATGTTAAATTTTGACCACTCTTCAGGCGAGATTGCCGCCTGATAGTAGTAGCCGCGCCCGTCGATTCCAAGCACGCGCATTCGATACTTGTACTCATCCTGTTTGGTTACAGGGTTGTAGTCATATCCCGATTCATCGAGGAGCACAAACTTGATTTCACTCTTGCCGTCGACTGTCACAAAATCCGTGCGCAAAAATGCGTTTGCATCGTATGTCTGGATTACAAAGGGACGCTCGTTATCGCCCGTAGATTCCAGCAACAGGCAAATCAGCCCGCGCGATAACTGCGCGGTATTGATACGTCGCTGTAGTGCTTTCAGCCCGTCCCCAAACTGCGTTGCCGTATCGCGCATAAACTCGAGCTTGTCGGAGCCTAAAGCAATATCAGGCTCCCCCATGTCAAGCATTCCGACATAGCGATTCAGCGCCTTGCGAGTGTAGTTAAAAAACAGCGCGCGGTTGAGATATGCCGCGTAATCCGCTGTGTGCTCTTTCTGCCACTTGTCGCGCGGGAGGTATTTATCTGCCTCACCTTTGACAATCAATTGCCCACCCAAGCAGTCAGCAACACGCCGACGACGTACCACAAAATCATCATAATCGCTAAACGCAAATTCGGAAAGTTTAGGCTCTTCGTCACGTCTTATACCTGCCATTTTTGGCTCCTTGTTTCAATGTTTTTTGCCATTTTGCCCACACTTAAGCTATCCTTGTCAACCATCAGCCAACGTTGCCAGCTGAGGCAACCACGATTTTTCGGGACGCGTATTCGCCAAGCAAGAAATAGCCCGTCAAGTCGTAAATATGGTCTTCCTGCGTGGTATCCACATCGTCAGGGTCTCTTTGTGATCGCTGTAAAACAGGGACCGTGCGTATAAAATTCCGGCAATGGTCAAACACAAACAAGCCCGCGTCCGCATCGCGCTCGATTGCGCCTGTAAGACGCTCCCTAAGTAGCGTCAACATCTGATGCCGAGTTCCCGGCGCTTTGTTGCAAGGTGCAAAAAACACGCCGTATTCCTCAAACTGCTTCGCAACAGTCACTTGCGCCGCTGATGTTGAGGCAAAAATTGCAGAATCGGCAATACTTTCATCAACGCGATAACCGAGCATAGCCTCCGTTTCCTTGATACGCTCTGCACGGTCTCTTATGCTTGACTTGTCGCCCTCGTTCGCCTTGCCTGTGGAACCGTAAAGCTCTTGTATTAAAAAAGCGTCACCTGCGATTGTTGGACGTTTTTCACCGTCCGCTGTTATGTAGTCAGTGCCATCAGATACAGCAAACCAGCCGACCGCCCATGGATGTGAGTTGCCATCGTCGTAACTCTTGACAATGTACCACGATTCCGGAATCTTGAAGCGCGGCATAACGTGAATTTGTTCGTTCCATAGGTCATCAACCGCCCCGCCCGCCGTGATGTTCCAGTCGCCTTCCAACATTGCTTTAATCAGCCAATCTTGCCCCAGTCCACGCAGGCGGTTCGCGTACTCTTCCTGATTCAGCGACGGATTATCTGACAGCTTCGCAGGCACAAATTGACGGAGCATGCCGCCTTCCGAGGCAGATGTTTTCCATATCGTTTCGGCTGGTTTAGGGTCAATAAACATCGATTTTACCCAGTTATGCCCCGGTCCGCCGGGGTTAGACCCGCACAAAATCTTAGGGAAAGTTAAGTTCGGAATTAACTTCCTGATAGCCGGGTCAATTGCAACTTGCTTTGACACTCGACAGCGACCGCGCAAAAACCGGTATTGATACTCTGTAAAGTGCGTCAATTCGTCAATCAACAGCACGCCGATTTCCGCGCCCTGATACTTCATGACATCTTTTTCGTACTGGCAATGGCACAAATGTATAGTGCTCCCAGATTCAACAAAACGGATTTTTGGCGGGTTTGTTGTAATGCGCACGCTCTTATGTTCCACCGCTTCAGCAAGCAACGCCGGAAAGCCTGTTTCCCCCTCAAAATGATTTTTCAAAAGGTCATCACTCAACCGCCGGAAAAGGTACACTTGCAAGCCCCGGACGTTGTCGCAGAGCATAATGGCAAAAATTCGCATTAAAAACGAGTTATGCGTGGGTATACAGCTTTTCCCGGCAAGATAACAGCTGGACGCGGAATCAACTTGGATGCACTTGACAGGCACACTCTTACAACGCTCCGCAGATACAATCATCCGCCGCCGTGAGTATGCATTCCGTGCCGTTTTTATGCGTTTTTTGTATCTGTCCAATTGAGTTATATCAGCTTGCCACGGGATAAAGCGCACGCGGTATTTTATGCCGCAATCTTTGCCATTTAGACGCGCTATACCATACGTAAGAGTTGCCTTAATTCCAAGCGAGTTAAGCAAAAAGCATACCGATACCGCAATGTCTTTGTTTATACTGGTGTACTCACAATGCCCATTCTCGCCAACTGTACCGTCCGAATCCATAAAACCGCGCAAAAGCTCCATACGGTTTTCAATCGTGGTAAAAAGATACCGTTCCGGCACATGCTTATTGTGTATCAGATTCAGGCGTTTAAGGAGCGGAGTTAAACCGATTATCCCCCACTTATATTTCGCTGTCCGTTTGGTAACTTCAAATCCGCAAGCGCGGATGTAAGGGATAACATCGTCATCGCCCGTGGAAAAGCCGCAACCGTCGGAGTTACCATCACCAAGCCACAACCCTAGTACATAAGGAGGGATTATCAGTTCCTCCCGCGATTCCGGCATTTCTACTGCCCTGCAAACCGCTACAGAGTGATTCAGCCGTCCACCCACTCGCAAAGTTGCCGCAATGGTTTCCGTCGTTACGACAGATTCAAACTTGCGGCCTTTGTTACAATACACGCGTTTTGAGTTTGCAACCGCCAAATCCGGACGTTTGCCCATGCCACGCAAGGGACGTTTTGCGCGCCGATTTGCGCGATATTCTGGCGTGCTTTTGCGTTCCGCTTCTCTTTGTGCGTCTGTCTTTGTCACCCACTGATGCAAATCGTCAGCGATGATTTTAGAGCCGTCATCAAAAACGACTTTCCGGCATGGTCTATCCGTCAAAATTGGCGTTTCTGCTATGACGTTGCAAGGCTTTCCGTTTTCGTCAAAAACAACATCCCCAACATGTACATCAGCCATTCGCTTAAAGCCGCAAGTGGTCAAAATTGGCGTTTCAACCCATAGGGCTTTCCCACCCCCCGCAGCCCCGCCGTACAAAATCTCTGTCGCGTCCGTTTTCAGCACGCAACCTTGCCGCGGATGCAACGCCGGAAGCCCGATTTCGTTCACTGCCATCATATAGCGACTACCTCCCTAGAAAAAGCAATAAGCGTCGTTTTTCAGGCGCTGTATGATGTGTGATTAGTTGTTCTCGATTTTGAGTGTAAAGCGGTCAACGACAGTTTGCACCGCGCCGGAAAGTTCGGTTTCCGAACGTTCGCTGTATCCGCGTTTCTTGCCAATTGTCTTGAGGAGGAAAAACACCGCGTCTTTGTCGCCTGCGTTAACCATGTTCAGCAGTTTGCTTTCCGCAAGGTCGATGATAACTTCACGTTGCTCCATAAAGGCACTTTTCGCTTCGGGGACAAGCTCAAAATACTTTTCAACCGTACGGCGATTAAGCCCCGCCAGCCGTGCGCAGACAGACATAATCCCGTTGCTTTTTTCAGCCGCCGTAATCAGTTTTTCGGCGCTGATTTTCATCCTCGTTTTCGCGCGCGTCTCGCCATTTTTTGCATTGTTTGCGCCGCGTCCGGTTGTTTTTGTGCTTTTGTTGCTCATCTTGTCCCTCACTTTCAACCCATGTTTTAAGGAGCTTTTTTGTTTGGTATTTTTGTGCTTATTTTCTGATTCCTTGCATTTTGTACCAAAGAGACATAGCCCATGCAAACGCCTCCCGAATCAGACTTTTTTACCTCTCTTCCGCGCCTCATGCGTGGGATGTATATGGAGAGATAGCGCTAAAAATACCGCGTGTTACAATAGAGGGATTCTTGTCAACCTTGAGGGATTTTTTCTCGCGTGTACGCTACGTGCGTGTGGATTTTAATTAAAATATATACAATATAGATTCATGCCATATTTTATTCTTTTTCCCTTAATCCCCCCATAGCCCCCCCTTTCCCCGTGGTTATTTCCATTTTGGAAAAACCAGTCGGTTTTCTGTTTTTTTACGACTGGTTACGACTGGTCAAAACAGGCACAAAAAAGCCGGACTGCCTAGACGATTTCCCGTCCGTGGCATCCGGCATTTTCAAGCGATTTCAATGTCCGCTTTATGTCCGCTTTTTTCAGGCTTTTTATTCTCGTTTGAACTCAAAAACCTAAAAAAACAATGTCCGCTTTATGTCCGCTTTTTTTAATTTTTCTTTCTTACAAAATCGCACCACTTTGAGCCTAAAGATACAGCTTCAAGCGCGATTTTCTTTCTTAATCCTTTCTTACACATCCTCCCCGCTTTCGCGCTCTTCAACAATAGGCAAGACTAGAAGGTTTTCCACTGTTGGTTCGTAATCCCACGCGATAGTTATAGTTTCCTCGAACTGTTTTACATCCGCTCCGACTTTTACGCGGATTTGGCGCTTAAAACGCTGTTTCCATCGCTGGTCAGTATCAAACCAAGGTTTTTCATCAATCACTGTATAAACATCGTTGGAAGCCTTAAATGTTTCCCCTGTCTTTGCTCCAATGGGGAAATGTCGCAGGATAGCCCGCGCGACCCGGACGCGAACGGCTTTTTGCGCGTTGCGTTTTTTTGCCTCTATAAGGCGATTTGACGGGTTTAGCCTTGCTACTTCATGCGCCCTTGCAAGGTTGCGTGCTTGGGCTTCAAGGCGGGCTGGTGTCGCTTTTCTTTCGTACTGTCCAGTTGGCATATTCTTTTCCTTTCTGTGTTTTGTTGTATATATAATATAATATATACCATAAAGCGCAGAAGTCAAGGAGCACCGGAAACTTTTAAAAAGCCGTTTTACGCTCAAAAATAATTTTTTTTCAATTTTTTTTGTTTTTTCATTTGCAATTTTCTTTTTTGCGTATATATTAACAACATAGACAGAAAACAACAAACAAATGCCGCAAGGCAAAAGGAGAAAAAAAATGAACGTCACACTCAAATACGGAGAAATCACCCTCGGAACCATCAACACAAACCGCGGAATGAACGTTATGGAGGCGCTCGACATCCTCGGAATTAACATGGACGATTACGCCGCCGCAGAAGGCTGGGACGGCTGGGATTTCGGCGAACTCGAAATGGTGTACGAGTGAGAAGGAGAAGAAAAAATGGATAAGGTAATTTTTGCAGGATTTACAAGCCCCGCCATTGTAGTGGACAGAGCTGCAATAGCGGCTAAAAGAGCAAAAGACCCGCATTTCCAGAAGATGGAAAAAGCGGAGCATATCATAGAGGATATCGAGGGGAAAATTAAAAAATATGCTTGGGGGTGGGACAAAAAAGCCGGAAGATACAGAGATTACAGCAAGAAAGAATATATTGCAACCAAAAAAAAGACAATCAAGGCACTTGCAACGCCGGGAAAAGCGTGGTAAATTGCCTTGATAAAAACGAAAACGAAAGGTATGAATTATGAGAAGCACCCGCAGATTTGAAACCCGCGAACAGAGCGTATATTGCGGCTTTGAGGGCAAATTTGTGCTCAACCGCACCGCTCGGAATCGGATGAAACAGGCACGCCGCGCCGCCTTGAAATGTGGCTGGACGCAGTGCCACTGGAACAACAACCATTTCTATTTTTACAACGAGGCTGGGCAGAAACGGGAAATCTGCCTGTACTACAACACTGCCACGGGCAAGCCGATGATTAGTTTTCTGCTCGATGAGGGGCTTTGGGCAGCGCCTGAGTGTCATATTACAGCGTGGCAACTGGAGCACGCCGTCAAGACGCGCCCTGTCGCGGAAACGGAGGTGTAAAATGCGCTGCTTAATCATCCGCGACCCGTGGGCGACCGCCGTTGTAGAGGGTAAAAAGCCCGTTGAGTTCCGCAAAACTGCCACGCGTATACGCGAGCGCGTGGGAATCATCGCGGCGAAAACAGGGACGGTTATAGGCGAGGTCGACTTAGTCGACTGTATCGACCGTTCGGATTACGATTTAGATTACTGCTTTGGCTGGGTATGCTTGCGCCCTCTAAAATACAAGCAACCTAAGCCCTACAAGCACCCGAACGGTGCTCAACAGTGGGTAAATGTACCAATAGAGCCGGAACAACCTTACAGCGCGCAAATCAGCGCAAAAGAGGCAAAAAGAGCTGAGACATACGACGATATAGATTGACGCATAATCCAAACAAAAAAAGCGCCCGCCGGAACTGTTTTTAGTATCCGACGGGCATTTTTATATCATGGCAAATCTTCTTCCGGCTCAAATTCGCCAATTTTCAAAAAGGCGTTAACAGTTTCACCGTCAACATGGCGTTGCAACACATCAAAACCAAAAAAATCACAAAAAGCATCTGATTCCGCCTGAGAGTTAAAAACAATCACCTTAAAAAAATCCGGTGAATTCTTGCCATTCGCTTTATCTTTTTCAACTTTTCGCTTCTCTTTTATCTTCTTGATTTCCTCAATATCAGCTTTGACTTGCTCATCTTCTTCATCAAATTTTGTGCCTAAAATAGCATCAGCAACGGGACTGTCAAAATTTGCCGCAATATCAAAAGCATTAAAGCCGACTTCTGCAAAATTGATTCCGTCTTTGAGTAACAAATCGCCAATTTTAGTTAAATCGTAACTTCCTGCCAAATTTTGATTGTTCAGGATAATATTCAGCTCGCGTTCCTCTTTTTCGTCTACGTCAACCGCGCTAACTGTGATTAAATAGTCGTTTTCGTGTGTTTCCGGATTGTATCTTTCCGCTTTGTCTAGGTTTCGTAAACGCTGATGCCCACCAACTAAAATTCCCGTCCGTTTATTCCACACCAGAGGCTCTACAAGCCCTTTTTTCTTGAGGATTTTCCGGAGCGTTTTATCACTCTGTTCGTCCATAAAACGCGGGTTATATGGCGCTTCTTTAATCTGACTTCGTCGTATGTCCATAACCTCAAAACGCTGGTATTTACAACGCTGGATTTCCTGTTCATTCGCCATTTTCAATTCCTCCCTGTTGATTATTGTATTCATCCTCAAGTTCCCGTTCGTATTCAGCTTCAGCCATTTTGCGTGCATTTTCAAACATTTTCCGATGTTCATGCGCCTCAATGTATGGGAAAACCTCTTTAACTCGCGCGTAATCTTCCGGAAAATGTGCTTTCAAAACGTCCAAGTTTTCCGGTCGAAGGTCGCCAATACTGCGCTTGCAGTAGCGATATTCCGGAGAAAGCTGTATTTTATGCATTTCAAGATACGATTTCACTTTTTTCGGGTTCCATTCTGCAAGAGGATATATTTTTTTGCGTATTGTATCAACGCCACCAATTCCCTTTAGCATAGCGTTTCTAGATATGGATTCACAAATCATTTCACCAGTAGCAATCCACTCACAGCCAAAAGTCAGCTTCAAATAATCAACAAGATCCTTTGGAGTTATAGCTGGACAATCATTGGTAAAACGGTTTGTATCTCTAAACATCCCCCCTAAATACACCAAACCAAGCATAAAATGAGGAACTCTCAATATTTCAATATTGTACCGTTTTTCTAGATAGTGTATATACGTTTCCTGAAAATTCAATCCTTTAACGACATACATAAAATACGGGTAAACATGTCTAAAGTTTTTACAACACAAATCAAGTGTAGCAATACTATCTTTGCCAAGCGACACGCCAACAATAACACTTTGCGTCAAGGTGCTTGCGTACCTAACAGCGTCCATTAAAGCCATAACAAAACCTCCTAAAAATAGTAAAGCATACCCACAAAACAATAGGTATGCTTCACCAACCACGCAAAAACAATCAGCCACCAGCCAGTCCGAGACCGTTCCGAAGCCGTCTGTATGCTTGCTTTCTTGTCGTTCCGCGTCCTTCGTAATTCTCACCGTCAATAACAACTGCGGCGGTAAATTTTTCTTTTCCGCTCCATTTTGTTCTGACGTATGAGATGTCATTCCGCAGGATACGCCTTGGATTACCGTCCCGATCCACAATAACACCGCGTTCATACTTAAAAGAACGGTATCGGCTCTTTTTGGGCACTGTCTCACCGCGAAAAGACGATGTTCTACCAAGACCGCTTGGCGGTACACCTCTGGTATTGCTGTTAGTTCTCCTTGCCATTACTAGCTCCTATATTGTTATCCCCACGCTCCCCATGAGTGCGGTTCTACTATAGGGAAACTTGTCAACCGCTAGCTATCAGCGGCTGTATTCCTGCTTTCACACCCGATTTTTTTTGATTTTTTTATTTCATGGAAGAGTCGGCGATAACCCTTTTAACGTTTTTGAACTCATTTTTCGATACCCCCCCTTAGTTTTCATAGAGTGGAGAAGCCGAATAACTCTAGGTTGTGATATTTTCATTTTTTCTGCAATCTCTCTTGTCGACAATCCCTTTAATTTCAGCTTGTACACCGCAAATTCACGCGGCGTGAGCTTGAGCAATTTCGAATCTGACGCTTTTTTCTGCCCAACGCCCAGCTCACGCGCTATATTTTTGTGCTCTGCCTGCTTTGAGCGTCCGGACAAACGCGCAATGTCTGTAATGCTTTTTGCGCCTGAGAGCTTGAGGGCAAGAGCAATAGCCGCCTCCCTGTTTTCGCTTCCGAACTGGAGCGCCCAAATGATACAGGCGAGGTTGATTTCCGACGGCTCTATTACACGCCCGTCGGGGAGCTTAAACGTGCGCTTTTCGGAGGAGATTACAGTCACTTTCCGCGCGTCATCAAATTCGCGATACCCGGCAAATTCGTTGTCTTTTTTTTCCTGCTCCATTGAGTTTTTCTTCGAAAAATAGCAACTTCGTTTGAATTCGCAAGCGGGGCATTTTTGCGATTGTTCATACTTTCCCCAGCAGTCGGGGCTGTGGTTTTCATTGGAGACACTGGACAAATCGTTTTTTTTGCACTTTTTTTGCATTTTGTTTCTCCTCAGCGTTTGATTTTTCAAAGACACTTGATATGGTACGCTTTGGAGATTATGCAAAGCCGTTTGGTTTGTTGTTCGGTTCTGTTCGGTTTCCTTTCTTTTTCTTCTCTCCCGCAGGGGTTATTCCTTTACCCTGCGGGAGCCTCTTTTTTAAATCCTCACATTTTTGAGTTAAAACGGGATATCATCGTTCATCTCCGTTTGCATCTGAGCCGGAGCGGCGGCTTGAGGTTCGTCTTCGGGGCTGTAACGGTGCTCGCCGTTATTTGCGTTTTGCGGCGCGTTATACGCGTTATTTGGCGCTTGCCTGTAGGATTGACGCGGTCTGTTGCCTTCGTCGCTTCTAGGGGCGTTTCCTGCATTGTTTTGCGTATTGTAATCGCCGCCGTTGCCGTGATAATTCCCAGGCTGATTTCCATATTCTCCCCGATTCCCGCCGCCGTTGCGGTTGTCGCTGTTGTTCTTGCTTTCCGCAAAAGCGACCGTTTCTGCGGTAACTTTGAGTGCAGAACGGTTTTGTCCCTGCTTGTCGGTCCATTTTTCAAGCGTTAAACGCCCTTCAATCAGGATCGGCGACCCTTTATCAAAATACCGTTCGCAAAATTCCGCAGTTTTCCCCCACGCGTTTACGTCGATGTAGGTAACCTCTTGCTTATCATCCTTGCCAAGTCTCCGATTTACAGCCACGCTCATATTGACAATAGCCGTTCCGCTTACGGTGTGGCGCATTTCGGGCTTACGGGTCAAGCGTCCAACCAAAATAACCTTGTTGTAATCCATGCTTTTCAAAGCCTCCGTATTTTCTGTCTTTGTTTCAGTTCGTTTTTTTAGTTTTTGCCCGTGGACCCATAACCGCCCGCGCCGCGTTCCGATTCAGAGAGCTCATCTGCCTCTACATATTCGACGCGCGGGACTGGTTTTATGATAAGTTGCGCGAATCTGTCTCCGGTATCATAGGGGAGTTTGGTTCCGCTATGGTAAAAAATGGCGCAAATTTCGCCACGATATCCGGAATCAATCGTCCCAACACCATTGGATAATATTGCTTCAGATTTGTGAATACTGGAACGTGCTCTAAGCTGCCCTTCGTACCCTTCGGGGATCTCAACAGCAATACCGGAATGCGCCTTAACTCTGCAACTGTCAAGGCGTTCAACATAAACGGCTGTGAGGTCAAATCCGGCATCGCCGGGTCTGCCTTGCTTCGGGGCTTCAGCCTCCGGTGTGAGTTTCTTAAACTTGATTTTCATGCTTGTCATGGTAATATAACCTTTCTTTGCTTTTTTGCTAATATTCAAGCGATTTTTGCGGACTTTTCTTCAAGGATACAGGCGATTACGCGCTCTCCTTGATTGCGGATTGTCTTTGCCCGCCGGATTATGCGTTTTGCGACGTTCCCATTTTCGGAAACGATTGTCAAAACCTTGCCTTTTCGGGCGTTAAAGGGTTTGTATTCAAGAGGCAAAAGGACGATCCGACGGTTTTTAAGCTGTATCTTTTTGTACAGCGAGTGGGGTACGTGAAACACGCCGTCCGCGATTTCCTTCGCCTTGCGCTCCGCTTCCTCTTTTTCGCGCTTCTTTGCTTCGCGCTTCGCCTTGCGTTCGGCTTTTTTGCGTTCCTGCTCTTCGTCAAGAGCTTTCCCCATGTACTTTTCCGTGGTTCCGACAGGGTCTTTCAGATACTCTTCCTTGACGATTTTCCGGATTGGCGCGGCGATTCGGGACAAGTCAAACGCGCCGGGTTCAAACATTTTGTCCTCCCGCCCCTGAACGACGACGTACATTCCGGCGATGAACGCGCATTGCGGGCAAACCTTGAACGGCTTTTCTTTGGTTGCGATATTGGTAACAGCTCTTGCATCAACCATGCTATTACAGCCGATGCAACGGACTTTTTCAGGGGTCATTTTCCTTCCTCCTTTTCGTGGAAACACATGTCCTTAAAATTTCGATATTTGGTTTTTTCGGCATTATCCAGATACAGTGTAAGGGCTTCCGATACTATATGCTCAATCTCCCTTATCTCTTCCGATTGCGGAGCATGTACGCATACCCGCAAAATGTCGTTCAGGGCTCTGTGAAAAAATTCCTCAAACTCGCTCGTTTTTGGCTCCTCTTTTTTCCGAAAATAATCTGTTGTATTTCATCAAAAGTTGGAAGTTCCGGATCAATGCGGAACTTTTTGCCTTCGATTTCTATTTCATGTAAGCAGTCTTCAACGGTCTGTTTTACAAGTCTTTCCCGTTTAGCTTTGGCGACAGCCTTGTCGATTTCATCCCGAGTTGGAAGCCCCGGTTTGCGGGGCTCGTTGCGTTCACGTTTTTCCTGTTCAGTCATTTTTTACCTTTTCATGTTCCAGTTTCAACCATTTGACGGTGTGTTTGAGACAACGCTTGCTTGCATCGATACGATTGTAAATACCTCCCTCTTCTGCGTATCCTTCAAATACTTTTCCGTCTGGAGCAACGCAAAAGCGATCACAAATGTCAAAATCAACTAGTCTTTTTGCCAGCTCCTGCGGATGTTTGCAAAGCCAGTCTAGGTTTGTAACCGGACGTTCAATCAGGGAGTTTTTCCAGTCCGTCGCGTCGAACTCTCCACAATACCGATCATAGGCGTACATCCAGCGCCCACGGACAGCGTCATAGTCGGGCTCTTGGTCGTAATAGTACGCAGTTCCGTCCCTGTTTACTGCCGCGTAACGTGCCCATTTCGGGCACGATTTACGCTTGAAAGCGGCGGTTGTAAGTTTCTTCCGTTCGTTCATTTCCCTGCCTCCTTTGCCGGTTCCATGTTCAGAAATTCACGAATGGAATCGGGGGTAATACGAACTAATCTATGCCCCAGTTTTACGGTGTGAAGTTGTCCGGTTTTTATATATTTGTACAAGGTAATGCGATGTACCTGCAACAGGGCGCATGTCTCCTTTATCGTCAGCGGACGTTCAATGCTCAAGTTTTGCTCCGGTTCGTCAATTTCATATTTTTTCAGTGCTGCGACAAGTCTTGCTTTAGTGAGTTTCGGTACTGCCGACCTAAGTAACGCAACAGCGCCTTCCAATACCGTGGGGTTAATTTCAAGGACTTTCATTTTGTTTCTCCTGTGTTAGTTTTTCTTTTCGAAGTGTTCAAACTCCGGCACTTTGATTTTGTCTTTCGGAAAATCTTCAAGCTCAACGAGCTTTTGCATGATGTAGCGCATCTGCGGGTGCGCTCCGGGCGCGAGACGGAGCTTGAGCATATCTTCCCATTGCTTGTACATCCCGGTGACATACAGCACGGTCGCGGTTGAAAGGGGCAAAACGGCGCGGGCTTCCTGCGGACGCGCTCCCTTGCGAATCATCAGGCGATATGCGGCTTCCGCTGAGACGCACTCCATATACCACGCGTCGCTCAAAACACCGAATTCATCCCATGCGAACGGAACGGGCTTGATAAAGTCGATACAGTCGGACATGTTGCAATACCGCGTCGAGCGCTCCATAAAGGACATCTGCCTGTGGCGTATCAGCTCGCGTGCCACGCCGATATCAACCGTAAACTTGACGGTCATATAGTCGTCGGCTTCCGGCAATTCTTTCAAGTCTTCGAGTTTTCCTTCCAATGTAAGATAATCTCTAACATTGACTGTGAGGCGTTTTTCCAAATCCCCGGTTGTTCCAAGTCGATCCCAAATACCGTAAGATTTAACCCAAAGACTCAGAATGTCCCAGTCCGCCGCCACTCTCACATGCTCGAACGGCGTTTCATGGCGATTTTTCCAAAGGTTTTCGACAAAGCCGGGCTTGCTTCCTACTTTGTCTTGCGTTCCCGTGCAAACGCGGGCGATTGTCTCAATTTTTCGGAAGTGGTCGTATTCGGTGTAGATTTCTACGGACGGTTCAATGATTCTCATTTTGAGAGCTCCTTTCTGAATGCGTTTTCGAGTATGTTGATTGCGTCAATTGCGGAGAATTTGTCCATAGTCAAAATCTCCTGCAAAACGTTGTATTTTATGCGTTCTATTGAGGATTTTTCATCCGGAATACCCAATACTCTAAACATTGCGATAGCGGGCAAGTTCATTTCCGGGTCAAGCACGCGGGCCATATAAAACTTCGCTTTTTCGCAATCTTCGATTGCTTTTTCCGGTTCTCCCTTAAGTCCAGCCCTCCAAACGTACTTAAATGCATTGCCCCTGCAAAAGTCGAGATAGCGCGCAATGTCAAGACACTCTATCTGTCTTGCCTCAAAGATTGGCGCGTAATGCGCCGGATGGTTTACTGCGTCAGCCATAATTTTCTCCTTATTTTGTGACTGTGGTTTTAAAATTTTTGAGTTCATCCTTCAAGGCGCGGTCGATTGCCTCAACCCACGCCCTATAGCTTTTCGCGGTCTCATCATCGGCGCTTGCCATGCCGATAATAAGTCCCTCCCTAAACATCGTCAGCAAGTCGCGATATCTGGAAAGCGTGGCGTTACAAGTTTTCAGCATTTTGAGCGCCCTTTTTGTTTGGTCAACCGACTTGCCCCACATGTCAAAAGTCCAGTTCATGCGCATGTCGACCAGCCGCAAATACGCGATAATCGCCAACCCAAAGACTGTTACGATGATTCCGACTGGGTCCGCTCTTGCAATTGAGATTGCCACAAGAGCCGCCTGAATCGCAAGACAAATATCTGTTATGGGGCTTTTAAAAAAGGTTTTCAGGTTCATTTTCCCTCTTCCTCCTCGGTTTTGATTTCGTCCGCATCTTCCGCCAGCCAGTCTTTCCAGCATTCGCAGCAACGATTATCGACACAGTGGTCCACCATGCACGCGCCAACGTCGCAAAGCCACCCCATCAGTTCCTCGTCACTCATTGCTCGAATCCATTCAGCGTTCGTCATTTTCCATTTCCTTGTTTTTTCGTCCGCATCTTCCCCCAGCCAGTCTTTCCAGCATGTGCGGCAGTCCTCGTAATCATCACAGCGCCAATGGTCGTAGTCCATGCACGCGCAGGTCAGACCATCCAGCCACTTCAGCATTCGCAGCCACTCCAGCAGCTCCTCGTCCGTCATCTGTCTAACTTTATCCGCATTTGTCATTTTCCATCCTCCTTTTTCTTCAAGTTTCGGTATCATCAGCCCGCCCGCGTTATGGTCGTCGATGTAGACATCCGCGTAAACCTTTCGCGGGTTGTTTCCCCACTGCTCGACGCGTTCGGGCAGATTGTCGTTTATCGCCGCCGGAAAGCACTTCCGGAGCACTAAAAAAGTGAGTGCCTCCCTTAGACTTTTTCCCTCGCGCATGGTGAGGAGAATCCACTTATCGCCGCGCTTCTGGATAGCGCGGATGAACTCAATTGTAGCCGGAATCGGCTTGCCGATTGCTGGGTATTCCTCGGTTACAATTGTACCGTCAAAGTCAATCGCGTAAATCGTCATTTCTCACCTCTGACATGTTTTAGCAGGATATCTATCAACAACGCAACACCCTGCCTAGCAACGTAGGGATATTCTTTTTCTCTCAAAATCCCTGCAACATCCTTGAGGACCTGATACATCGTCGGTGCGGCGGCAATCAGCGCGGCGTTCTCCTTGTAAGGGAGACTTCCTCCACTTGCATTCCATACGTGGCAAATGTCCCTTCCTCCTGTTGTTGTTACAGCCAATCCGGTTAAGCAGTCTTCATAAAAATTCTCCAACTCTTCAGATACTTTCCACGGTCCCGGTGTAAAATTCTCTTTGTCCATTTTATCTTTCCTCTGTGTTATGATTTTGCGCCGTGCGTGTTAGATTTTTGAGCACGGCGCGTGTTATGCGTGTTACGATTTTGCTGGTTTGTACGACAGGTGTTATGCGCTGTGTTACAAAACCTCATCAAGCTGATTTATTCGTTTTCTTTCCGCTGTAGGCGGACTTTTTCGATTTTCTTGTCGAGTTTATTAAGATCCTTGCGAAGCTTGTTGATGTGTTCTTTCACGATTTCCACTCCTTTTATTGGTGCCGTCGTTATATCCCTTAGATCGTAATACTTGTTATACAGAGCATTCAGCTTCAGGGCAATTTTCCCCCGCTCGGCTTTCAGCTCCTCAAGAGGCTTGTAAACGGGTCTTCGGCTGGAAACATGTACACATCTGCCGCAATACTGACATTGGAACGTCCTTATGTTGTAATTGTCCCTAAGCTCGTCATCTTCAAGAGGGCAATTGACAGCGATCTCGCGAATGTTATTTCCTCCGCAAAAAACGCACGTCCTTTCAAGCTCTTCTTCAAATGTTCCCATTTTGGTTCCTTTCTCCTTCAAGTTTGTTCAGTTCTTTTGTCAGGGCGGCTATTTCCTCTCTTGCCGCCTCTATGTCATCTTCCACATCTTCGCCGTCATCTCTGTCAATCAACAGGATTTCTAGGCAATCGTTCAAGCGCTCCAAATTGCGCCGAATGCGGCAATAGCGCCTCGCCCACTCATCCCAACTTTCTTCCATCTTAATCACCCTCCTTCTTTTCTTGCTTTTCGTGGAAAACCAACATGCTTCCGCAGTATCCGCATTCTAATTCGTGACGTATCCATTCTCCGACCTTGCGCTTTTCGTGGAAAACCAGTTTGCTTCCGCAGTTTTCGCAAGGCTCCTTAGCAAGGTCTTTGTGCTTAATCACGATTGTCGCACCGCAAGTCGATTTCATCTTCGTCATCCTCCTTATGTTTCTCTTCCCATTCCTCTGCTTTCAGGCGGCGAAAAACACACAGCAGGTCGTCAGCATTGCGTTTGATATCGCAGAGAATCGTTTTGAAAGTCTCAAGATCGTCGATTGTTGTTTGTCCGGTAATCCCTTTGTACGCGTAATTTCCAGCACATTGTGCACCAAGTATAACTCTTGACGCAGTTGATATGATTTCCTGCCAGCAAATATCAACTTTAGATTGCGTATTGGTGTCCACCGCTTCCGGCCACGCATTTCCGCAATAGCCGCATTGATAAACAAGGTAATCTCCACCCTTGAGAAGCGTTCCTTCTTTTGGAACAGTGTAGTGCCCACAATGCGGGCATCGGCGCATTACTGCTTTGTCTTTAATATTCATCGTTCTTTCCCTCCCTCGAAATTTCGCCAAAACTCCATGTCCGCGGGTGATTCAAACCACTTTTTCCAGCAAGCCGCGCAATCATACGCTTCTCCGCAACTTCTAATCGGCGGGCAGTCCCATTTCGCGCAAAAATAAGCCAGTGCGAAATTGTCCAGCGCTTTCAACCGTTCTCCATTCGTGCCAAACGCTTTCGGGCATTCCCCGTCCACGCGCCGGAAGCCGCCGAAACGGTCGCAAACAACGTACTTGCAATCGCCCGGAAACTTCCGAGCAAAGTTACATTCAAGACAGTTCATTTCAGTTTCCTTTCGGTTAATTCAATGCGCATTCCAATCCAGCGCATTACGTTGACGCACATTGAGTTTCCGCACGCCTTGTATCGGTGTGAATCGGGACATTCTTCTTCCGGCTTGCCTCTCCACGGAATACGCGTCCAGTTGTCCGGGAAGCCCATCAGCCGCTCACATTCGACGGGAAGCAGGATGCGGACGGATGTGGCATAGACTAAAGGAAGATTGTTTCCTCCGGTCCCGGCGTTTGCGGAGATAACCGGGGCACAATCGACTCTCTTAACTCGGCTGTCCTTCGCATGATTTTCATAGCATACCGCCTGTTCTCCGTCCGAATTCGCCATCAAAGCAATCGGAGCCTCATGGTTACATGTTATCGCCGAGGGACAACCTGAAGAGATTTCCGCATTGCTCTGTCCGGACGCCATGACCAACGTCGGCCCGTTCACGTTTTTGCGCCGTGTGTCCACCGTCGCGGACACACGTCCGGTAATAGCCCCGTTATATCCATCGCATCCAAGCACATTCAGAAGCTCGCTGTCTTCGCCTGTTCCTGCAATGCTTCTGCCAGCTCTTTCGGCAAAGCGTTTCCTTTTCGTTCTGCGCGGCGGAGTATTCCGGAACACGCTTTCCGGCTCAAATAATACTCCTGCGGGACATCGGAAATCGGAACCAAAATGTCCGACAACGAACACACGTCGTCGTCTTTGCGGAATGGCACGAGGGAATCCGTCCACTCTGACGTACTGAGCGTCCAGCACTCTCCATGCGCAAGAATACCCGATTTCATCAATTTTTCGCAGGAACGCCCGGAAGTCATCCCCTCGATTTGCACTGAAAACACCGGGGACGTTTTCCCACACGAACCATCTGGGACGCATAGTCTCAAGAAGTTCGCAATAGGCGAGGCAGAGGGCGCTTCGCGGGTCATTAAGTCCATCCCGCTTTCCCGCGACGCTAAATCCCTGGCACGGGGTCCCTCCGACGAGGAGATCAACTCCTCCGGGAACAACGACATCTGCTCCAGATTCATTTTTGAACCGCTGAAGTTTTCCTGTCTCATTTTCGATTGTCTCCACTTTGATTTTTGTCATATCTCCCAAGTTCGGAACTTCGGGAAAACGATGTTTCAGGACTGCGCACGGGAACGGTTCAATTTCGGAAAACCAAGCTGCTTTCCATCCGAGCGGCATCCACGCAAGGCTTGCCGCCTCAACGCCGCTGCATACTGATGCGTAAATCATGTTCATTCCTCACCATTTATAGTCAGTTTCTGCGGGCTGGACTTTTGCGTTTTTCGTCCAAACCACGCCCATCGTAAAGGCTAGGTTTTCCACCAAATCGCGCTCTTGCTCAGGCGTTGCACGATAGTCAATGCCCGCAACCGGGAAAAGGATGTGGTTGTAAAACCACGCGAACGGGTCGCCGCCCGGCTTGATGTTTACCTCAAACAAAATCTTCCGGACTTTGTCTTTGTGCTCCTCGCTAAAACGGAGCTGGCTCACGCGCTCCGGATAGTTCTTTTCAGCCATTTTCATCACCGTCGCTAGAATGTCGTTGCTTGCTTTTTTGTACCCATCAACAGCGCGATTAGGCTTCCCATTTACGCATTTTTTCATACAATCCACAGAGCAAAAACGGCGATAATAATGCGACTTCGGAATCTCAAACGCCTTGCCGCAACACTCGCAGTATCTCGTAATCTTAATACCGCTTTCCGAGCGTTTTTCCGTGCACTCAAAACACGTCTTGCGCGCATATTTGCTTTCAAACTCCGCACCGCACTTTTTGCAAATGCAATGCTTCATCTCCTTGTTTACTACGTATTTTTGGCGGTATTTCTCCTTCCAAGCCGCACTTGAGCATCTTTGCGAGCAGTAGATTTTCCGGCTCTTGTAGGAGGGCGCCTCAAACTCTTTCCCGCAATGGACGCAAGCTTTGGTAACCGTCTTTTTCGGTTGCCCGTACGGGTCTTTTCTGCAAGTTGGACACTTCGTTTCTTTCCGTGAGTAAAACGTCTTGCCGCACTTGGTACACACCCGCAACGTTGCCTCTTTTGCCGCGCTCATTTCTTGCCTGCCTCCTTTCTGCGCTTTTCTTCCAGTTTTCGTTCTCGCGTTGCCCCTGCGGAGCACTTAGGCGAGCAAAAACGCCGTTTCTGGTATATGGAGTAAGATTCCCCGTTCACGGGTATCCGATTCCCGCAAAATTCACAGAAACGCGCCTCTACGGGCTTTTTCGGTTTGATACATGTCTTCATCCGTCTTTTCCTTTTTTGTTTGTTCTAGGGGCTTTTCAGCCCCTTTATTGGGGTCGTTGTTATCTTGACCATTGTTCCATCTCGTATCATCCTGTCAAATCGCGATATTACCGCCTCTGCGATATCGCGGTTTTCGTACACCTGCAAAACCTCGCGTAATGGCTTGTTTGATGTCATCCAGAGGCGTTTCCCCGATTCGTACACGCCGTTAATCAGCTCATACGTCAGATCCTCCATTACCGGAGTAGGTCGTCTCTTGCCAAAATCGTCGATTGCCAGTATGTCAGTACCAAGCAAATCAGCCTTAAAGTCATTGGCTTTAGTCATGCCTTCCGCTGCTTTTGCCACGTACAGCTCGCACAGCCTTGCCCAGTTATAAAACTGCGTTCTCAAGCCCTTATCAGCGATAATCCAGCGTGTAAGGCAGTAGGCAAGCGCGCGGCTTTTTCCGGTATCGTAAGGTCCAATGATAAACATCGACTTGTTCCAGTCTTGCTTCATCGCCGAAAAAAGCGCTGTATTGCCCCTAGATTTGTCGTAATCAAGAAACCCCACTGGAATACCCGCCTCAACACTTAACGTGCGATAACGGGCTTCCTTTTCGCGTTTCTCGGCTTCCTGCTTAAGACGCTCCCCACACTGGTCGCAAAGAGTAGGGCGCGGAATGATATCAGCCGCAAAGTCCGGAACGTCCATCGCGGAATGGAACGTCTTACCGCACTCCTTGCAGGTGTAGTCGTATTTGACGTGAACGAGCGGTCCGTCAAATGTCGTATTTGTCCAGAGCGACATTTCTAGGTCTCCCCCCATAAGTTGGAAGCGCCTTGTTGCGTGCCCGGTCGAGTTCAACATCAAAATTGTTCAGAAACGTTATAACGTCCCGTCTCCGGTATTGGTATCCGGAGTTATAGAGCGTCTCAACCTCTGTAAGCTCATCAAGCACGCCTTCGCGCTTCGCAACGGTTTTCAGTTGCTTAGTCTCCTTATCACTCCACGCCGTCGATTCCCGACGGTTGAAGAGTACGTTAATCCGATGCTTCACCTCCTCGACAATCGCCGCGTCAGCGGCATTCCCCCTTGGGGGGGATATAAGGGGGGAAGAATCATTTCTTATATCTTTTCTTATTATTATATTTTTATTTCCCTGCAATTTTTCAGCAACCAGTTCTTCAGTTTTTTCAGTCAGTGTTCTGCAATTTTTTGAGAACTTGTTCTGCAATACTTCTTCGCAGATTCTGAAAAACCTTTTTGCCGGAAGTCCCATTACTTTTGTTTCGATTATTCCAGCCGCCTGTAGCTTTGAAACTGCCTGTCGTTGCTGGTAATCGGAAAGTCCGGTATCCTCCTTTATCCTGTCCACTGTCGCGTAAAAAAAGCCATCTTGCAAGTCTTCCTTGAAATATTCAAGCTGACTTGCGAGCGCCCCTAAAACGACTGCGCATTCAAGTCCGAATTCTCGGATTAGCGTCTTGTTCACCACAATAAAATTGTTTGAAGCGATAAGTCCAATTATGCTCATTTGCAAGCCTCCTTTAAGCTGTCAAGGTTGTTTATCGTGCAACAAAAAGGGCTAAACGTTGCACTATCCGGTTGTAGTTTTTCCCTTTTGTAAATGTTTCGATAGACGTTGGGCAAGCCATAGTGATATCTCTCTTCTTTTTCGATTAGTCCTAGCTCAACAAGTCCAGTCAGAGCATCTATCAAGCATCGACGCGAGCAATTCAAGATTGCGCATAAATGTACAAGCCCTGTATCAAAAGTTTTCCCTTTTTGATAAAGAGCATAAATCACAGCATACGCGCAAAGTTGAATACCGCTAAGATGCAAATCGTCAATCATCCAGCGATACACGAAAAAGCCTTCTATTTTGTCCATTTTCCATCCTCTGTTGTTTGTTTTCGGTTGTTTTTCTCATGCCATTACATACTTCCGCTTTGTGTAATGGCTCATTAGCTCATCAACATCCTTTTCCGCGCGTTTCAAAGCCGCTTCAAGAGCTTTCAGGCGCGGGTCCGGTATCTGCCAGTGGCAAGCGAGTATCTTGCGCATAAGCGCATCATCAACCGCCGCGAATCGGTGATTGACTGATACTCTGCTTTTTGGTATTTTTGTCAAGTTTTCTGCGTTTTTGCTCGTAAATGCCAAACAGCTGGTAAACTCGCCGGAAAGATATCTTTCTACCGCCCGTGCCAGCTCTTGTGTTGCAGGGGTTTTAAGTCCCCGCAACTTCTCGGCTTGCGATTCGTACAAGTAGTAGCTCGCCATCTTTCACGCCTCCGCTAAGACTTGCCGGGGCGCTTTCTGCTGTATCAACTCGCCCATAGCTTCCGCAAACAGCTTCTCGCCGTCCTTGAGACTTGCACATATGCCGTTTTCTTTCATTTTCGCGGCGTATGCTTTACGCAAGGCGGGTTCCGCTACTTTACAGTAGGTCAAAAATTCTTCAGCCTTAAACACGCTGGAAAGGGTATTAAACGCCGCGTTGATATCGGGGATTTCCTTGCCGCCGGAAGTCGTCTTTAGAACGTAATTTCCGCATGCTCCTTTTTCCGCGCACCGCGCCTTGATTTCCTCTGTCACACGGTCGGCAAATTTGGCAACAACCTTAAACTTGCCCGCCAGCTCGCACAAAAAAGCGTCCGGGACTTCTGCAAGCGTCGGGAGCGCGTCAAGCTTCTGCGATACAACCATCACTTTTGACGCAAACTGTGCGTATGCAGGGCATGTTCCGTAATAAGCCGCCTTGCAATATCGGCATTGCTTTTCCCCTGCCACAGCGGGCGCGGAATCGCGCTTGCACTCAGCAATCACGCCCATAACGTAATCCCTGATACCCTCCATGCCCTCAAAAGTGTAGTTGCTGTGCTGATGGATAACCGGGTTGTAAAAGTGTACGTCAGCGACCTTGCGGTCAAACTCTTGCATAGCCGCCAGCGCATAAGCCGCGCCCTGCGGGTTGTTCGCCGCCTCCGTAACTTCCCGATGCCCAAATTTCCAGTCAATCACAATCACCTTTTCAGGCGTGACAATCACCACATCTGTGGTTCCGTTGTAAACTTCTAAGCCACAAAACTTGTAGCTTAATTTGCGCTCAGAAAAAATCTGAAAGTCATTGCCGGAAATTCCCGAAAGTCTCACTACTTCCGCGAACTTGTCAAACGCCGCCATAACGTCCGAATCGTCAACCGACGGAAGCGGCTTGCCCTCAACGAACGCAGTAATCAGCTCTGATGTAGCCGCATGTTTGAGTGTCCCCTCTTTCGAGTTTTCGGTATCAAAGGAGGGCAAGCCCTCCTCTAACTTGTAGCTTGCCGGGCAAGCCTCGCGCCGTTCGAGCGTGGACGGTGAAAAAACATGATGCTTCGTTTCTGTCGTTTCCATTGTCATTTTCCTCCTAAAATCGCTTCGGTGATTGCGTCAAGATTCGGTTCAACCATCGAAAAAGAGAAGAACTCGCCGTTCTTTTCAACGAACGCTTTCACCTCTTCAGCCGAAACCGGAATTCCTTTTCTGTCAATCACTTCAGCCAGCTTTTCAAGGTCACTTTTTTCGGGCTGTTTCGGCGCTTCTTCAGCTGGTTTAGCGTCTCCGTTTTCGGGTTCAGGTTCCACCGCCTTGACTGCCTCCTTTTTTCGTTTTTCGAATTTTGAGGTAACAGGCACGGATTCAGCGGAAACAGGCGTAACGTCGATAATTTCATCCTGCGTCTGAATGCCCATCGTGAGTTCCGGAACGTACGTTCTCGCGAAAAATGTCGCCGCGCGGTATCTGAGCATAAGTTCCGGCATTGTCTTCCACTTTGAGCCCGTTTTGCCGTACCAGCCTTCCGCTTTTGCCATGCCGATGGTGACTTCAGGACTTTCCAGTTTTTCGCCGTCGCGGTCAATCGCCCACGCGATACAGCCGTAAGTATCCGTTCCCTTTTCGCCAGTCATGCGATACCGGAGAGGCGTAAACTTCCGACTTGCGTTGATACACGCAATCAAAAATGTGCTTGACCACGCGGGCTTGCCATGCACAATGTACAGATTCTGCATCACCATCATCGGAGACGCTCCTATTCTTTGCGCTGTTTCGAGCGCAATTAGGCAATTCGCCGGGCGTTTCTGGAAAGTGACAGGGACAAGGTCGCTTTCCGAAAGCGGTCGGATCATTCTTTGTGCCGCTTCAAACGCCTGAATGTTCATAAAAATCTCGCCCGGCTGGAACGTAACCGGAGAAAGCTTCGCCTCCGGAGCCGCCGGATTGCTGTTCAGAAGTCCGTTGTTTGTGTTCGTTTGCTGGTTGTTCGTAACTGTGTTCATAAGTCATGCTCCTTTCTCGTTTTTGAGCGTGTTTTCGTCTTCTTCCAGCTCTTCTTTTTCGAGCCGTTCGTTCTCTTCTTTTTCCGCGCATTCCGGGCATAATCCGTCAAGGTTAATGTCGCTTACAGCGCACACGTCGCCGCAACCATCGCACCTTGCAAGTTCACCGGAACCGCCGCAGTCCTCACAGATGTATGTGAGACTGCAACCCTGTTCTAGGTAGTGATAGCCGCGCCCGCGGCAATAGGGACATTGGTATATCATTTTGCCTGTTCCTCCTTGTTATCTTCCTTTGAGGCTTTTTCTGCCTCTGCTTTTTCTTTTGCTTTTCGCGCGTCCATATAATCAGCAATCCCGATTTTGGAGGCGCAAGCCCGGCAAATATGGTGATTATACATATGCAAGTTATTTTCAGAAATGAATACCCCGCAACTACAATCAAGCGCGTACATCGCAGGCTTTCTGCAAATATCGCAAACGACTTTAACCATCTTTTCATTCCTCCCTGTTTTCATTTTCTCGTTTCACCTGCAAGGCAAACTGTTCCAGCTCAACAATCAGCTTGTCTTTGTCAAGTGCTCTGATGCCTTTCATTGCTTCGTGCACCGCGCCCATTGGCGTTCTTCCATGCCCATGCAGATAGCCCATTGGCGTATGTACCGCGCACTGATAAGGGTAATTCTTGCACTTTCCAAAATAGTTGATTTTCATGCCGGAACTGCTTTCAAACAGTGTGTAAACAACAGGGTGCTTTTCTCTTCTCATCATGCTTCAAACTCTTTCTTCTTGATGTTGTAAGCTGGATTTTGTTCATACTTTTTTGACCGCGCGGAGCAATCATCAGTAGCTTCTCTTCTGCGTCTTGACGCGTCGCAAATGACGCCATTCCAGCGCTTGCAGGATAAGCATATGCCGCGCCAGCTTATATGCTCGGTTTCCGTGTTACTCATTGCACACCGCCGCGATCTCGGCAAGCCGCTTTTCGGACTGTACAGTCATCTGTACAAGTCCAATCATGTAGCCCATAGCCGCGCCGAAAACCAGCGCGGCGGCGATAAGCTTGAAGTTGATTTTGTTCATATTCTCTGTTTCCTTTCAGTTTTTCAGATTTTCCCCTGTCTTACATCAGGGGAAGTGTGTTCGCTTCTTTTGCAAAGAGGTTTACAAAGTAGATTTGCCCTTTGCCCGTGATTTTCGGCGTTCGGGTGATAACACTCACACCCTCGCTGTTAATTCGCGTGCCCTCCTTGACTTCAAACCATCCGGCGTTTACACTTCGTTGCGTCGGGAGATTCTTCTGACTGCCCTTGCTGTGGAGATAGCCTTTATCTCGCAGGTAATCAAAAAAGCGGTTCTGCCCGATTTCCACGCCCGTGGACTGCTTGATAAGTTTTGCCATCTCGCCGACAAGGATCGACGTTTTGGCGACCGCGATGCTTTCGGCAAAAACGACTTTCGGCTTGTCCATTTCAATCTGTTTGCTCGCTTCAGCGATTTTCTTGTCCTTTTCCTCAAGCTGGAGTTTCTGGCGGTTGATTGTTTCGTCGGCCAGCTTGATTGCCCGCGCCATAATCATTTCCGGCGTTTCGTCCGCTTTTACCGCGATGTAGCCGCCGGATTTGCGGATGGAGGGGAGAACCTCTTCAAAAACCCACTTTTCAAACTGGACCGCCGCCGGAAGTTTCGATTTGCAAATCAGGCGCATAACGTCAGATTCAGAGATAACTCTGACATCCTGAGTTCTTCCGAGGCTGTCGACGATGGGGTTGTATTTTGCAACCCCACGGCAATGAAGCCTCATTGCGTTTACAGGCTCCTTATAGCCAAGGAGTTTGCAGACATCTTTTGCCACAAACCACGGGTTGTTGTTTTCGTCGGTGTTCACGCGGACTTCCGCGCCTTCAAATTTGAAGTTCATAACTTCTGCACTCATTTTTGAGCCTTTCTTTTTGTTTATGGACGCGGAACCATTCCGCGTCCGTTGTTTTTTGTGTGGAATCGCCGTTTTTTGCTAAAACGGCTTGTAGCTCGAACTGCGTCAATCTGCCGATTCGAGTAAGGGAGATTCGAGTTCAAATGGAGTTGTTTAGATAAGCGTACATTGTCAGTCCCCTTGTTATAGACCTTTTTGTTGTTACGCTCAATTTGTGCCTTTCTAAGGGCACAAAAAAAGCGGGTTTGGTCGGAAGTTAGAAACATGTAACAAGCCATGCCGCACGGATTACGCCAATGCGCTTCCTCAAACCCGCAAAAATACAAATGCGGTGAGATAAAATTTTTCGGGAATCGTTTGTCGAGTTGACGGAACGACTTCCGCTTGTTACGTGGGTTTCTACGCCCGACGCATTTACAATACAGCCGCCGGGCAACTTTTGCAAGCGCGATTTCAAAAAATCTCGCATTTTTTTTGTTCAGTCAGTCTTCCAGCCAGCCTTCCGGCACCATGCGCCAAGGATCGCTAAGGGGCTTTAAGTTGGCCGCTAGGGCTGCTTTATCAGCAGCATCCTTAGCGACCTCTTCCGGTGTCTCATACCGGAACTTAAGGAAAGAGACTGTTTTAATCGTATCCTCCCCCTCTTGGCGCGTCCCAATTACAGGAACACGCCACTGAAAAACGTGCGTTTCGTGAAGCCGACGGGGTTTTCTGAAGTTACTGAGAAACTTATGGAATTCCTCAGCGGTAAGACGATCTTCGCTTCGAAAGCCAAAGTAGGAGTTGTGGCTATGTTCATAGTCAAATACGATTCTTCCCTTTTTCTCAGTATCCATTTTCATCTCCTTTTTTTTACCGGACAAAGCCCGGTACGGAAACAATCTGCCCTTTCTCGTTCCGCACGGCTTCCGGATGCCCGGTCGCCGGAGCGACCAAGTCCGCACGTTTTGAGGCGGCGAGAACAAGCGCGGAAACGATGTAGAGTATGTTTTCGGCGGGTTCCGGCAGGTTCTGGACTTCGCCGAAAACGACCTTTGCCACGCCATCTTCGTCAAACGCGGTAAAGGAGCTTGTCACACGTGCGATTGTGCCGCTTGCCGGGAATTCAACGCCGGAATTGAGCTTGACAGCGTGCGGGGTGAGGTTTATAAAAGTCTTCATAGCAGGTTTCCTTTCTTTAGGGTTTGTTTTTTGGTATTTTTGCTATGTTTTTATATTAAGCGCATTTTGTGCCAATTTTCCGCGTTCCAGCCGTAAACCGGAGCGGGGAAAACTGGTACAAAATCAAATTTTTCTGCGTAAAGACCTTAAAAATCGCAGTTGCATTTCGACCGGGGGTTAGTGCCGGGTCAGGTCAAGCAATCTTCATGACTGCCACGCGCTTCTCGCGCCTTTTTCCTCTTACAAGGAGCACCCCTTCTTTTTCAGGTGTAAGGGATAACACCTGTCTTTTGAGCTTGATTATGCCTTTGGTAAGGCAATCTCAAGCCCCGCCGCTTGCGCGGCTCTGTAGGCTTGTAGCTTAGCCACAAACCCACGTCGCACGCCCTCAGGATAGCACGTGCCAAACAGCCGCATCGTCGCGGCTATCATGTGCTCGCCCTGCGCTATGCAACGCAGAGCCATCGCCTCACCCCAAGAGTAGTCAAACTCTTCGAGGGATTGAAAAACGGGCAGTTCTGCTTCAGTTTTCTTGCCCATAATACGCTTCTTTCCGTACGCCATTCAGCGTACTTTTCTCTAAAATTTTTTCGTATTCCTCTTGCACGAGGATACGAATAAGATGAGCGTTGCTCGGAAACTTCCGAACACGTCTAATCAGGTTAAATTGAGCCTGCTCTTCTTCGCTGGCTCTCAACCCGATGACGGGACAAGATTTTAAAATTTTATGATTTCTCATTGAACACCACCTTTTTCGGTTTACGCTATACAATGTACACCATAAACCGTAAATTTCAAGCCGCAAAATAAAAAATATTTGATTTTTTTTGCTTTATGGTGTATTTTACCTCAAGAAAGGAAACGAAAGGAGGCTCCTATGTTGGCAGAAGAAGCACTGAACACACTCAAAAAAGAGTATTTCACCGAGGACCAAACGCAAAAGCAGATTGCCCAGAGGCGCAACATCGACCAACAGACAATCAGCAAAATTTTGAACGGAACCTGCCAAATTGGCAACATGGAAGTTTCGACTTTCCAAAAAATGTTCCCGCATTCGACAATCAACGAAGGCGGGAAAATAACAACAGGAGATTCAAGCCTTGTAATAGGACACAATAATTCAGGGAGCGCAAATTACAACATGTCCGGAGACACACAAAAAAAAGACTTGCTCCTAGACATGCTGGAAGAAACGCTCAACGATAATTCGTTGAGCGCAGAAGACAAGGTTAAACTTTGTCAAGTTACGCTAAAACGTAGAAAAAGCTAACAACGTTTACCAAAGGGGGGAAAACAATGGGTATAAACATAAAGCGCGACAATCGGGGGACTGTCACGCTGAATGAAGCTCTGGACGGAGGTTGCATTGATAACCGCACTATTATCAATCTGCCTCCTTACGTGGTGTGGGCTGCGGCTGGAATTGCGCTGGCATTTTGTGCTACTGCAATAGGTTGTCGCCTCATCCCGCAAGAGGTACACCACACATTCGACCAAAGCGCAAATGTGCATATTTCTAGCACGGGGAACGGAGGGTTGAAGTAATGGCTTTACGCTGTATAAAAGGTTGCTATTACGCCTATTTTAGGGACGTTGACGGGCGGCTCAAGACCCGTACGCTCAAAACCAAAGACCCGGTAGACGCTATCAGACTGCACGCAGAATACATGTCTTTTGTGCTCAAACGCAAGCAAACGCATGTTATAGTCAAGGACTTCCCCGAGTTCTTCCCGCAGGCTCATTTAGCTGTAACACCGCTTCCAAAAACCGTTCTTCCCCTCCCTAAGGAGGGGGAACATAGCCGAAACGGTTTGCCGCTCGCAAGCATGATTGATGAACTGGAAAAAATTCAGCCATTGCCTGTCACAAGCCGCCGAATCATAGCCAGATTTTTAAAAAGTATGACTGTTAAATACATGGATATGGTAACTCCGGAAATGGCACAAAATTACCTAGAACAAAATTTCTCCCACGGGAGAAACTACAAGTCCTACAATAACAATAAGGGCGTGTTAAACAAGGCTTTCCGGCTATTGCTTGTCAAAGCAAAATTGACGCGCTCTCCGTTCGAGAGTATCGTATCACGCAAGATAAAAAATGTGCTTTCGCATCGTCCGATTACAGCAACAGAGTTCAAGCGCATTTACCGTGCCGCCAACCTTCCGACGCGCGTCGCCGCCGCTTTAGGCTTTTTCGCCGGAATGGACATATCAACAGCCTTTTCCATACCTTGTAACGCAATTTACCTTAAAGAGCGCCTGATACGCTGGAAACGCCCTAAATCTGGGCAATGGTTTACATGTGGTATACAGCCGGAATTACTTCAAATCCTTACAGAGCTTAACTTCCCCGCAGATTCCGAAAAACCGCTCCTAAGCCACTTAAACTCAAAAACAGCCCATTCCGCTGGAGTGGACTACAAAAAGCTTTTCGAAAAACTAAAAATTAAAGACACAGAGGAGGGCAAAGCAAGTTTCCATAGCTTCCGCGCATCGTTCTTCACGCGATGCGACGCGGGCAATCTGCACAGACGTACAACATCTCTTGCCGGAGGACACAAGAGCGATGCGATGAACGACCTGTACAGCCATGACGTTTCAGCCGCCCACGAGGTCGAAAAATTGCCGAAAATCGGGCTTTTTTCGTGACTTGCGGCTGTATGTAACTGAGTATGTAAAAATCAATTTTGTAGCGGTTTTAAAAGGTTCGACTCCCTTCACCCGCTCCATTAATTCCACTATTTTGAACTCAAACTTGCAAATGAAGCACTTTTTTAAACTGCCTCTCGAGCGTGCTTTTGTATGTAACTTTGTATGTAACTTTTCAAGCAAAAAACCGCTTCCCTCCACTAAAGAGGGAAAACGGAAAAATTTTTCAATTTTTTTTGAACAGAGGGGAAATCTTTTACTTAAAACGCCCCATCGAATCGCGCGAACGTCCACGCCGTCCGAACTCATCAATCTCAATACGGGGAAGTTCGCTTCTGCGCCCATCCCGTTCGCCATTGCGAAAGCGTTCACGCTCTTCATAGTCGTAACGCCGCGACGGAGAAGAAGAGTAGGAGCGATACGCTCGATTCCGCGATTCATCCCCGCTTTCGCCAAACATGCGCGCATACGTTGAAATCGCGTCAACTTTCGCCTGATATTCGACCTCTTCAGGGATGTTGTCTGTCAGTCCTTTCATCGCCATTTCGAGCTCGGTAAACTCCTTCACAGCTCCGTAATCCTCGCATTGCGCGAGTTTCTTGATAAGTGACGCCGCCTCGGTTACAATCAGGCACTTGATTTCATCGTCTGAAAGCTCATGTCCGACTTTTTTGCCGATTTGCTCTTTTGCCTCACAGATACGCTCATCACCAGCATAACGCGTATAGCGCCGCATTCCAACGCCCGCGCGGTACATATGCGCGCCGTCATAGTACGTGCCGTCTTCGTCATAACCGTCGTATCCATACCGCCCGGAATCGTGCCGGAATCGCGAATCTGTGTAATGTGCGCCGGAGTAGCGACTGGATTCGCCGCGCTCCCCGCGTCGCATTACTTCATCCGCCATATTCTGCACGATGTAAGAGAGCATTACCCATGACATCTTGTCGGGACTTTCGCTCTTTTTCAGCTCTTCAATAAATGCTTCTTTATCGTACCGCTCCGGATAGTTTTCACGCTCTCCGGATTTCATCATTTCCGCTTGCTTATCCATGATAGATAGCCTTTCTTTTTTGCTTGTTTTGAGTTCAAAAAGCGGCGTTCAAATCATCGCCCGCCGCCCATAAACATGTTCATCGGGTTAAAGCCGCCCATGCCTCCCATTGGCATTCCGCCGCCCATAAACCGCTGGAACATCTGTTGCATAAGCCCCTGTGGGTTCTGCCGTGCCTGTTGCATCATGCCTACAAAGTTAGGGTCCCGCATCTGATTATCGAGACTCAAAATGTAGTTTGCAACCTTTTGGTCTATCCTACTTCCGTTTTTTGCCTCAGGTTCGACGATTTCCATCTTGTAAGACGTGCCATCATCGCCCCCGATAATCTTAATCGTGGTAAAGCCCTTCTGATTAGCGTTTTCTGCCATTTTATTTTCCTCCATTTGAGTTAAAGTTCAAGCCATTCATGCCATTCCCGTTGCCGCCTCCCCTGCTCAGCATTGGCGGCAATGTATTCGCCGGAGCAAAGCTGGGAGTTTGTATAAAAGGCAGGGGCGGCGCAGGCATTATCGTCGACGTTTGAAACATAGGCGGTGTGTAGTAAGGTTGCTGGAAAACAGGCTGGAAATAGGGTTGTACGGGCTGTTGATACGCGTTTCCCGCGTTCCCCTGATTCTGCTGTTGTACCGCCTGCGCTTGCGCGTTATTCACCGCTTGCGCCTGCTGGTTTTTCATAAGCTCCTTGAGTTCGCCTAGACCCGTTTTCAACTCGTTAACTTCGCCAGAAAGCCGCTTTACAGGGTCTTCAGGCTCCGTTTCTGCGCCCGCATCCGGATACTTTTTGCGTATCTCTGCAATCTCATCCTGCAACGCTTGGAAATGTCGCTGATACGCCTCGTTTTCAAGTTTAACACGCTCGGAATTGACGCTTTCAGCTGTTGCCGCAGGAACCGGAGTTTCAACCGGATTTTCCGGAATCGGAGCAGGAGTTTCAACTGCCTGTTCATCCGTCTTTGGCATATCTTCCGGAACCGTCGGTTCCTCAACTTCAACAACTTTCGTTTCTTCGCTCATTTTTGGACTTCCCCACGTTTATTTTTCCTGTTTTCTGCACTATATCCCCGCCCTCCGATTTCTCAAAAAATCGAGTTTTCAAAGTCCGCATACGTTCCCCGATTTTCCAATATTTCAACTTTCCAAAATCAGTTTTTATATTTCTCCCTGTAATCGTCGCGGAGCTCCGGAATCCGCGTCTTTTACACTCACTTTTCAACAAAAAACTCTAAAAGACACGAGGTAAAATCATGGAAGCAGTTCCGATTTACAACGTCAATCCCGCCGGAAATTCTGGTTTCAACGGATGGGAAGCAATGGCACTTTTGAACAACAACAAAAACAACGGCGGTTGGGGCGATTGCGGCGGCTTCGGCGGCGGCTGGTGGGCTTGGATTATCCTGCTCTTCTTCGCCTTTGGCGGATGGGGCGGCGGCTTCGGCGGCTTCGGAAATCGAGCTGGAAACGGTTGCGGCGGTTGCACGTCCGGAATTGGTGCGCTCGGCGCCGACCTTGCAATCACTGACGCAACCAACATCGCCGAACTCAAAGCGGGTGCAAATTACACATCCCAGACTGTCAACGGCATCAGAAACACGCTCAGCGACCTTCGCTCCAATCTTTTTCAGTCCTTCGCTGACACCAACGCGGCAATCACCAACGCCGCGTACCAGAATCAGATCGGACAGCGCGAAATCAGCAACGCAGTTACGAATTCCGCGTATCAGAATCAGCTTGGACAGCGCGATATTCAGGCGGCTATTGCCTCCTGTTGCTGTAACACTCAGCAGAGCATTCAGTCTCTTAACGCCAACATTTCCCAGCAGTTTGGACAGCTCAACTACAACAACGCCATGCAAAATTGCGAGCTCAAAACCGCGATTGCGGCAGAAGGCGCGGCAACACGTGCCCTCATTCAGGCGCAGTATACAGCTGATGTTGAGCGCAAACTCGCAGAGGCAAAACAGCAGTTGTTTGTCCTTGAGCGCTTCGGGCAGTACGCCGCCGGAAGCGGATGTGCCGCCGCGGGTCTCAACGGTAGCAACCCTGCTTGCTGACAAACCCGTAAAAACATCCCGTTTCAGCCTCAAAACTGGAACGGGACAACCTAAAAAAACATTTAAGGAGATTTAAAAATGGCTTGCAGATATGGTTATTTTTGCAGATATGCGCTCGGTGCTCCCGTGGTCGGGACTACCAACGTCATATACTCGCTTCGTTCCACACTTTGCCGTCTCAGACAGCAGGATATTTTCATGCTGACAGTCCCGGCAACAACAACTTCCACTCTTTCCCCCGCCGTTCAGCTCTGTAACGGCACGGTGCTCCCCATTGTCTTTTCAGGATCAAGTGCGGCGGCTGAAGCAAGTGGACTTGTCGGCGAGCGTGTGTATCTAGCCACAATCATTTGCGTCGCGGGTGTTGCAACTCTCAACATCCTCAACGCCGCAAATCCGGCTACTACTACCACGTAACCGAAAAATTACACCGGTTTATCCTCCCTTCCTGTTTCCCCGCCCTCAAAAGCGGGGTTTTTAGTATCATCCACCAGCCGGAAAGGTCTATAAAATGGCACATCACGATACAGGCGATAACAAGATTTTTGCTTGCTCCCTATACTTTGATACTCTTGCGCGTGAGTTAGCTGTACCAGTCACCATAGCACGCTCTAGGCAAGGCATGGAGACAGGCGCGGACGCGGTAAGGAGCTGTAAGGCTATCTTTGACACAGGCGCGACATCGTCTATGATATCAAGCGACATAGCGCGCGCCTTGCACTTGCAAAGCATCGACACTGCCCTTGTCACTGGTGTGCATGGTACAGAGCGCGTATCTATATATACTATAGATGTACGCTTTAAGGGAGGCTTTACACTCTCTACTCTGCAAGTAGCAGAGGCTGGAGCTGATGCAGGCTTTGACCTGCTGATAGGTATGGACGTGATAGCGCGTGGCGCGATGCTTCTGTCATCGCATGACAGGCGCACGCTCTTTGCCTTTTTTTACCCGCAAAATCGTCAATAATCAATAATTGCTATCAGAAAATCAAGAAAAATTGAGTTCAAAACAAGAAAAATGCAAAAATTTTTATATTTTCGCTTGTAAAGTATCAGATATGGTATATATTAAGCACTGTAACAGGGAGAGCAACCCTGAGACAAAAAAAGCTCTTTGAAAATTAAGAAAGCGACCCGGGCGGAACCACCCCCGCCCAAAAGCAAACGCGGTTTTAGGTCTTTACGCAGAACAACCAACCAAACGACAAAAAAAAGAAAAAAATTACCGCCCGCCGGAGCGGGCAAGAGGGAGAAGAAAATGAAATTTACGGAAGAACGCCTGTTTGAGATCGCCGAAGAGGAATACGCCACCGCCGGGCTGGATGCCCACAATGAGGGCACAGCCCAGTGGGCGTACGCAAGCGCCGCGCAGGAGTACGCGGACGAAGAAGAGGTCCGCGCGGAGTTGCGCGGATTTATTGAGCAGGAAAAGGATTTCGCCCGCGAAATGGGCGAGTGAAAAAGAAGGAGAAGACAAGATGAACGTCGAAAAGATGATGAGTGAAAAACGCGAAATCATAAGATACCCCTTCAGTCGCGCATACATGCGCGGGATAAGAAAAGGGCTTCGTATGAATTTGACGGAGCTGAGCATGGTCATCGAAGAACGCCTGCCCCGGTTTCGCGGATGCAGTTTGTCGGACTTTACGCCGCTCGCAGAGCGGCGCAAGCGCGGCAAGATCTTTTTTTTCGAAGGGCTTTGCACCGCGCACCGCGCACGCACAAAAAAGGCGGGACCGCGCAAGCGCGTCGTGAGGCACCGCCAGTCGCCAAGGCCCAAGGTCAAAATCACCCCAGCCCCGCTTGTCCCGGGGGTTGATTACGATGAGAACGCAAAAAGCGTTTCCATCGTGACCAAAGACATGGGGCTCTGCTGGTGTGGACCTTGCAGATGCCGCGTCTTTGAGGATGGTACCATACAGTATCATGGTACTACAGAGTGGCAGAGCTCTGACCGCCAGCGCCCGGATTTTGAGGAGAAACGCCCTTATCACTCTACGATAAGGGAAGAGGACTACAAAAAAGCCCTTGAACGCCTCAAAAAATCTGAATAACCACACCGCCCCGCTTCCGGCGGGGCAAAAAGGAGAAGAAAAATGGCTAAAAAGACTTGGACTATCACTTACATTGATACCTTCACTTAAAATCGAGGCTGAAAGCCTCGTAAAAGCCCTTGAGAAGGTGAAACATAAGCTATCCTATGCGAATTTGAAAGGAGTAAGCTTGAACTACGCAGACTTGAGCTGTGCCGACTTAAGAGGTGCAGATTTGAGATACGCGAATTTGAGATACGCGAATTTGAGCTACGCGAATTTGAG
>OIZT01000119.1_pt1 | contig 60788 bp, 65 predicted proteins | sample 1588611 | NCBI WGS metagenome assembly OIZT01 (sample SAMN03283278) | human gut metagenome | biome: human-associated habitat; material: feces | host: Homo sapiens | place: Peru | collected 2012
TAAATTTTGCCCCCCCCCCAAGTGCAATATTTTGTACTATATTATTGTTTTTCATTTGCATCCACGTCCTTATTTTTCTTGAAGATTTGCGAATTTAAATGTACAAAATTCGTATATCTTCTACTATTAAAATAATATCATATTTTAAAGTTATCTTCAATTATTTTTTCTATTTTATTTTTATCATTTATATTAATATTATTTTTCAAGTTTACTAAGTCATCATATAATTTATTTAATCCTAAAGTTTCTTCTAACTCAGTAAGTTTACTCTCTACCTGTTTTAATGTCTTACTAACTATAGTCTTACTAACTTCAAAGTTTTCAGCTATTTCACTTAATGATAAATCTTCATAGTAATAATTTTCAAAATAATCTCTTTGTTTATCAGTTAATAAGTTTTTATAAATTTCATAAAGTCCAATTATTTTATCTCTTTCTAACATTTTATCATATCCTTATATAGAAAATAACTTATAAGAGTTTTAGGGTCAGTTACCACCCTGTTTTTAATAAGTTCTTCTATTTCTTCTAAAGTATAAAAATTCACTTCATCAACATCATCTTCATCTTTAGGTTTAGTATCTGCTGTTTTAACATTTATTAAGTAAATATGCATTTCTCCATCAGACATATTTTCAATTATTTTATAAGTTAGAACAGGTTCATCTGTTATAGATATAATATTTTCTCTAGGTATACCACATTCTTCTTCCAACTCTTCAATTATAATTTCTTTATTAGATATACCTTTATCTAAAGTACCTGCTGGAACTTCTAAAGTAACTGAACCAATTATAGGTCTATATTGAGTAACTAAAGCCATTTTACCTTCTTCATTTATAACAATTCCCGCACTTGCGCCTCTTAAATGAACTTTAGTAAATTTTTCAGTAACACCATTTCTTTCTCTTTTAACATCATATATTTTTACATATCCATCATATATTAACTTCTCTTCACTCACTACTACCACTCCTTAAATAATCCATAAATATATTTTTCTATATCAAACGGAATCATATCACTTGCTTTTTCTCCAAAGCCAACAAACTTAACTGGAATTCCTACTACATCTTTAATAGAAAGCACTATCCCACCTTTAGCGGTACCATCTAGTTTTGTTAAAACAATTCCTGTAATATCACATATTTCTTTAAAACTAACAGCCTGACTTATACCATTTTGTCCAGTGGATGCATCAATTACTAAAAGTGTCTCATCAACTTTTCTAGTAGTTTTCTTTTCAATAACTCTTTTAATTTTCTCAAGTTCATTCATTAAATTTTGTTTATTTTGAAGTCTACCAGCAGTATCAATAAGTACAACATCAGCATTATTACGAATAGCTTCTTCTAATCCATCAAATACTACACTAGAAGGATCAGCTGTATCTTTACCATAAAACATAGTACCAATTCTATTAGCCCATTCATTAAGTTGTGTAACAGCTCCTGCCCTGTATGTATCAGCGCCTATAAGCATTACTTTTTTGCCTTCACTAACCATTTTAGAAGCAAGTTTAGCAATACTAGTAGTTTTACCTACCCCATTAACACCAACAAAAAGTATAGTTGTTATCCCTTCACTATTATAATTAATCTTACTAGATAAAACTTCCCCATTAACATAAATCATAAATAACTCATCTACAATAACTTCTTTTAAATAATTAAAATCAGTAATATGTTCTTCTTTAACTCTTTTCCTTAATTTATCCATAAATTTAAAAGTAGTCTTAGTACCTAAATCAGCCATTATAAGTATTTCTTCTAACTCTTCAAAAAACTTTTCATCAATTTTAGTATATTTTATACCAAGTAAGTTAAGTTTATTAACAAAGTCTTCTCTAGTCTTAGTAAGCCCTTCATCATACTTTTCTACTTCTTTTTTCTTATCACTTTTTACTATATTTTTTAATTTATCAAGTATTCCCATCACGCACCATCCTCTTATCCATTATAACATGAGTTTTATCTTAGTGCTAGACAAATAAGGTTTTTTGTAGTATAATTAATATTACTTTATATTTCATTTTAAAAGAAAACGGAGGAATTTTTATGATAACAGAAGAGAAAGAGACTTTTGTGTTCGCTTTGGGTGGACTTGGAGAAGTCGGAAAAAATATGTATGCAATTATGCACGATGATGAAATAATAGTTATAGATGCTGGAGTAATGTTTCCAGAAGATAATTTACCTGGTATAGATTATGTCTTAGCAGATTATACATTTTTAAAGGAAAATGAGTCTAAAATTAAAGGGTTATTTATAACTCACGGGCACGAAGACCATATTGGTGGTATACCTTATTTACTAACCCATGTTAATATACCTATTATATATGCTCCTAAAGTAGCAGCTGAGTTAATAAAGAAAAAACTTGATGACAGAGGTGTAGCTTATAATAATGTTGTTATATTTAATGAAGATACTAAGCCAAGTTTTAAACATTTTAAAATAGAGTTCTTTAGAACTACCCACTCGATTCCTGATAGTTATGGAATAAGTATATTAAGTCCTAATGGAAGAATAGTTACAACTGGAGACTTTAAGTTTGATTTAACTCCAATCGGTCCAATTGCTAATTTTAGTAAAATGACTAGACTTGGAGATGAAGGTGTGAAACTTTTATTAAGCGATAGCACTAATGCATTAGTACCTGGTTTTTCTACAAGTGAAAGTGATGTTGATGAAGCATTATTTGATATCTTTAGAAGTTGTAAAGGTAGAATAATATTAGCAACATTTGCTTCTAATATTTATAGACTAGTTCATATAATTGATACTTGTATTAAAAATAATAGAAAAATAGCAGTATTTGGTAGAAGTATGGTTAATAGTATTGAAATAGCAAAAAGTTGTGGATTAATTACAGATAAGAGTGTATTTATAACAAGCGATGAAGCTAACAGAAGTAAACCACAAAACGTATGCTTACTTTGTACAGGAAGTCAAGGTGAACCACTAGCTGCTCTTTCAAGAATAGCTAATGGAATTGATAATAATATTAAACTTATGCCAGAAGATACAGTAATTTTCTCTAGTAGTGCTATTCCAGGCAATGCATTAAGTATCAACAGAGTAATTAATAAATTATATTTAAAAGGCGCAACTGTGTATACAACAAGTGATGATGCAAATGTTCATACAAGTGGACATGCTAAACAAGATGAATTAAAATTATTATTTAGATTAATTAGACCAGAATACTTTATGCCAGTTCACGGAGAATACAGAATGCTTAAAAGTGCAACTGAACTTGCAGAAGAATGTGGAATAGATAAAGAACATTCATTTATATGTAAAAATGGAGATATGCTTGCAATAAGTAAAAATGGTGTAAGACGTGGTAAATCTATACCTATTAATGATATATATGTTGATGGTAAAAGAATTGGAGATATAGGTTCTTCTATTATAAGAGATAGAAAAATAATGAGTACTGATGGTGTATTAGTTGTAATATTAAATATTGATACAAATAAAAATAAGTTAGTAATTGACCCTAATGTAACAACTCGTGGATTTGTAGTAGTAAATGAAAATCAAGAATTATTAAATAGTATACAAAATAAAGTTAAAAGTATAGTTAATTTAGAACTTATTAAACCAAACTATATTTTAACAGATTTAAAAAATAGATTAATACTTGAACTTAATTCATATATAATTGAAACAACAGGAAGAAGACCAATTATAATGCCAATGATATTTGATATAAAAAAGAAGTCACAAATATAATGTGGCTTTTTTTATAGTTTTAAAAGTGTAATAGCAATGCCAGTAGCAATTCCCCATATAAATGAGATAATTAGACTTAATCCTACTACATTACTAAATCCTGAACTCCAATTAAATTTAATCTCTTCACTTACGTTACCTGAATCAAATAAAGGATTTTGTTTAACAAGTTTAGAAGAAGAACTTTTTCCAAAACTGCTTAGAGATTCTTCATATCTATCTAATTCTTCAATAATACTCTTTTTGTTAACAGGATTAATAGATGTATTAAGTTCCATTAAATCAATAGAAATTTTAATAACATCTTCTTTTCTAACTGCACCTATCATAAATGACTGACTAACATATTCTTTAAGAGCATTTAATGTTGAAGTTAAAACTCTTATAGTTTCACTATAGCTTTCTAAAGATTTTTTATACCTAAGCAACTTAAAACTTTTTACATAGGCGTCTATTTCAGTCAAATGTGTTACCTCATCTAAAGCAATCTCATTTTTTTTAATATGTAAGGTACCATTATAGTTTATTTCATTATTAATTTCTTCAAGTATATAATTTTCAACTACTCCTGCTTCACTTACTTTAGGTATTCTATCAAATATTTTATTAAGGAGTGAAAGTGAATACGAACTATATGAAGTAAGTGTTTTTCCTTCTCTTGATTTATATATAATATCTAATTTTTGATTTTGAAGTCTACTTAAAACTGGATTATAGTTTCCATTTACAAAGTTAATATTAAGTCCACTTAGAAGATTAATAACATCTTCTTTTTGTTTAAAAAATTCGCTAAATAGATGTGGATTATGACAGTCAAGTCCAGTAACAACTTTTACGTTTTCTTTTGATGCTATTTCCCAAAATGTACGAATATTTTTTCCTATTCTAAGAGCATATTTAACATTTAATTCAACAGGAATTCCATATTCTCTAGCAGTTTCACAAATCATAATAGAAGCTTTAACAGCATTTTCCATAAATGCACTTTTTTCTTCTTCTGTTTCCAAATTATCTATTTCTAACATAAATATTTCGGGATGCGCTACAAAGTCAAAGATACCACTTTCAATACCTTTAACAACCATTCTAGCATAAACAAGTGGATAATCAGAGTTATTTTTATCTTCATCTTTTACAAAATGTTGTCCTAAAATCATATAGTCAACACTACTCTTTAGTCTTCTTAAATATTCTTCATATGAAGGATCAAACTCAGACTCAAATCCAACAAGAATTTGCATATCATAATTTTCTTTTTTTAGACTATTTATAGATTTAATATAATCATCAACATCACTAGAAAACATTCTCAATTCTTGGTCAGCAAACTCTATGTTTGGAAGTGGAGAATGATCAGTAAAACCAAGTCTAGTTATACCATTAATTCTTGCATAATATACATACTCTTTATCTTCATAAATCCCCGCATGTCCACATCTTTTAGTATGAGTATGAAAATTGTAATTTTGATACATATCCTTCATATTATCCCTCTAGTATAAGTATACCAAAAATAAATAAATTTTGCCATAGAAAAAAGTAGGTTTCCCTACTTTGCAATTTCTTCTGCTCTAGTCTCACGAATAACAACAACCTTAATAGTACCAGGATATTGCATTTCTTCTTCAACTCTATCTTTAATATTTCTTGCAATTTTATAGCTTTCTAAGTCATCAACTTCTTCAGGTCTAACAATAACCCTAAGTTCACGACCAGCTTGCATAGCAAATGTTTTCTCTACTCCGGGAATAGAATTACCTATTTCTTCAAGTTTTTGTAAACGTTTAATATAATTTTCCAATGAGTCATTTCTAGCACCAGGTCTAGCAGCAGATAATGCATCAGCTATTTGAACAAGTTCACTTATAATATGAGTTGGTTTTTCATCTCCGTGATGGCTTAAAATAGCATTTAATACTACTTCATTTTCTCCATACTTTCTAGCAAATTCATATCCTAGTTCAACATGAGAACCCTCAACTTCAAAGTCAATGGCTTTACCAATGTCATGTAATAGTCCAGCACGTTTAGCAAGAATAACATTTTCTCCAAGTTCACTTGCTAAAAGTCCAGCTAAATTAGCAACCTCAATAGAATGTTGTAAAGCATTTTGACCATAGCTAGTTCTAAAGTAAAGTTTACCAATTAATTCAACAAGTTCAGGATTAACTCTAGTAATACTTAAACTAAATAAAGCCTCTTCTCCCTTTTCTCTAATAATAGTTTTAAAGTCTTCACAAACTTTATCATAAATTTCTTCTATTCTAGCAGGATGTATTCTTCCGTCTTTAATTAAATTCTCAATGGTAACCTTAGCAATCTCTCTTCTAAGAGGATCAAAACTAGATAAAACTATAACTTCAGGTGTATCATCAATAATTAAATCAACTCCTGTAATAGCCTCAATAGTTCTAATATTTCTTCCTTCTCTACCAATAATTCTCCCCTTCATCTCATCATTAGGAAGAGTAACTGTAGAAACCGTTTGCTCACTCGCTACATCAGCAGAATACTTTTGCATACTATTAACTAAATATTCTTTAGCTTTTTTATCTGCTTCTAACTTAGCATCATTTTCCCTTTCTCTTAAATAAACTGCTATTTCTTTAGACATATCGTCTTCAACCTTTTTCATAACAAGGTCTCTTGCTTTTTCTTTACTAAATCCACTAATTTTTTCCAATAAAGAAATTTGTTCTTTTAATATAGACTCCATTTTTGCGTCTTTTTCTTGAATTTCTTTTTGTTTTGCTAATAAATCTTTATCTCTTAAATCGAGATTCTTTTCACGTTCAGACAAAAGTTCATCACGCTTATTTAAACTATGTTCTCTATTTTCAACAAGTTCTTTAAGTTCTTGAACTTCTTTTTTCTTTTCTTTTATTTCTTCATCTGTTTCTTGTTTAAGTTTATAACTTTCTTCTTTAAGTTCTAAAATTTTATCTCTCTTTAATTTTTCAGCCTCTCTCTCGGCTCTTTCTTTTAATTTATCAGCTTCTCTATGAGCATTTAAAACTCTAAATTTATTCATTAAAAGTATTAATGATGCTCCAACAAATAGTCCAATCAATACTAACAAAATGGAGAATAATGTGTTATCCATATCTTTTCCTCCATTACTATATATTTTCTTAGATAGAAGTAATTATACTTCTAATTCTATTTTAAGGTTATTTTAGTTTATTGTCAAATAAAAATTAAGATTTATATATACTAATTTAAATGATAACTATTTAGTTAGTACTTTTTAAAGTTATTTATAAAAAAATACCTAGAATAGTATTCTAAGTATTATTATTCACTTTTGTTTTCTTTATTAAAATTATAATGACTTCTTACTTTCTCATTAATTTCATCAAATAATTCTTTATTTTCTTTTAACAATAACTTAACATTCTCTTTACCTTGACCAATTTTTTCACCATTGTAAGAATACCAAGCACCACTTTTTTCAATGATATTTAGATTAGAAGCAATATCAATAATTTCTCCTTCTTTACTAACACCTTCACCATACATAATTTCAACTTCAGCAGTTTTAAATGGTGGAGCTACTTTATTTTTAACAACTTTAACAACAGTTCTATTACCAACAACCTCAGTGCCTTGCTTAATTTGTTCAGCTCTTCTAACATCAAGTCTAATAGATGAATAGAATTTAAGTGCTCTTCCACCAGGAGTTGTTTCTGGATTACCAAACATAACTCCAACTTTTTCTCTTAATTGGTTAATAAATATACAAATTGTATTAGTTTTATTAATAGCACCAGATAATTTTCTTAATGCTTGACTCATTAATCTAGCTTGTAAACCAACGTGTGAATCGCCCATTTCTCCTTCAATTTCAGCTTGTGGTACAAGAGCCGCAACTGAGTCGATAACTATAATACTCATTGCTTCACTTCTAACAAGAGCTTCACATATTTCTAGAGCTTGTTCTCCTGTATCAGGTTGGCTAAGTAAAAGCTCATTTATATTAACTCCTAAATTTCTAGCATAAACAGGATCAAGTGCGTGTTCTGCATCTATAAACGCTGCTCTTCCTCCAGTTTTTTGAACCTCCGCAATAGCGTGTAATGCAAAAGTAGTTTTACCACTAGATTCAGGTCCATATATTTCTATAATTCTTCCCTTAGGGTAACCTCCTACACCAAGCGCAATATCAAGAGCTAAACTACCAGATGAAACAACATCTATATCTTTAACTCCATCTTCTCCTAATTTCATTATTGCACCTTTACCAAATTGTTTCTCAATATCAAGTAAAACTTGCTCTAATGTTTTATCCTTTTCCCCGATTTTATTTGTCTTTGCCATTTGTTTTCCTCCTACGTTCTATATACATTTTAAAACATTTATTCTTATTTGTCAACACTTTTCTCAAACAGATGTTTTCAAGAACAAATATTTTTAATTTAAGGACAATTTTTGTAACATAATTTTATTTTATCAAAGTTTTAAAATATGTCAATATAAAAAGAAGCAAAGAAAAAAAGAACTTAAATTAGTTCTCTAAAATATATTTTTTATTATTTACGTAGTACTCTACTCCACTAACTACAGATAATACAGTTGCTATCATAATTAGTAAATCTGCTACTTTAAGTCCCCATATTTCAAATGGTAAATTATAGAAAAGCATTAGTGTTACACCTGTCATCATAAATACAGTTTTAATTTTACCAGTTTTAGAAGCTCCTACTGCTCCAACTTTATTACCAACTACCATCTTAATTGAATCAACAAATATATCTCTTGAAACAATTACAACAGGAATAATTACACTAATAAATCCATTACACGCAAGGGCAATTAACACTCCATTAACAAGTATCTTATCTGCAACTGCATCCATTACCTTACCAAAATCTGTAACTAAATTATATTTTCTAGCAATATGACCATCAATAAAATCAGTAACAGAAGCTAGTAAAAATAAACATCCACAAATAATGTATTTAACTGGCACTCTTATAGCTGCAGTAACCTCAACTGGTGGTAAATCAATACCAAACTTTTGAAGTGGCACTATAAGAAGTACTATACAAATTATAGATAATACAATTCTAGTAATAGTAATTTTATTTGGTAAATTCATAAATTTCACTTCCTATATAATTAAATTCTCTTTGTTTATTTAAAAATATGTTCAAAAGAATAAAAGTCACACAAACCAAAATAACAGTAATAACACTAAAAAAGTAAACAGGTTTCATTTTTGCTTTTCTTACTTTTTTTCTAGTGTAAGGTGAACTAATTTTCTTTCTAGTTTCCTTTTCATTTTGAGAAACTATTTCTTTAACCTTTTCTTCAATTTCTTCAACAGGTATTCTAGATGTAAAATCAAATACAAAGTCATTAAAGTCTTCCATTATTTCATTCTCATCTAAATTAAGATATGTTGCATATTTTTTTATGAGTTCTTTTAGAAAAAAGATATCTTTAAATGCATTAACATTACCATCTTCTAAATTCTCAAGTTGCGCTACTGTGATATCTAAATCTTTAGCAGCTTCCTCTAACTTAATTCCAATTTCTTCTCTTTTTTCTTGGAATTTAGTCCCTATATCTTTCATAAATACTCCTTTTTATTTATATAAATATCTAATAAGCCATTTTCTGTACCCTTACGGGTGGTAAACATTTATCTAGCTTTCGCTCCCTCACTCTTTTCATTTCATTTATGAGGACTCCCCTACCAAATTTGGGTTTCTCGCTCGTGGGGTTTACCGCGTTCCACTCGTTTTATTCCTAAAACGCATCGTCACTATGGCACTTTATGACTAATCAAGAAAGGTCTTTCCTTTTTCATCGCCGTTAGAATAATCTACCTAGAGTTATTTTTTCCTCTAGCACGAAACACTATAGTCATCTCAGACTATGCGAGTATGGACTTTCCTCTACATAATTATATGCAGCGTTTACCTAAGATATTTACTCTTCTCCATATACTATTTTTTCAAGTTCCCCAAGTCTTCTTAGAATATCAACATTGGTAACTCCACGACTATTTTCAGCAACACTAAGCGTACTCTTAAGATTTCTAAGTTCACTTTTAAGTCTAGAATTCTCATTAACCATCTGAGTAAGTTCAGCATTATACCTACTGATTATCTTTTCATATTCAGTATAGTCTTTAATTATAATATCTAGAAATTTATCTACTTCTTGAGGTCTATAACCTCTAGCATCGATTTTAAACTCTTTTTCTAGAATATCATTCGCTGTTAATAATATTTTATCCTCCATTATAACAACTCCCTTTTACACTATAATTTTACAATGAAGAAAGTGATTTGTCAATTAGAGAAATAGTTTTGTCATATATTGTTAAATACCAAAAAAAATAAATAACTCACAACACTTAGTAAGTTATTTAAATTTCTCCTTAGTTTCTAAAATTGAAATAGTTAATTCATTTATCATATCATTAAAAATTTCATCAATCTTTTCTATTTTATCTCACCTCTATTAGTAATATAAAATATTTCTAAAAAGATTTCATTCATTTCGACAAAACTAGCAATATTTTTCTAGATTAGCTTTTCATCTATCCAGCTAGTATCAACTTTATCAGTCTTAGTAAATTTAACTTCATAAGTAACTTTAGCCTCTTCCTTTTCATAAACCAAATTATATAAACTAGTTAAATCAAGCGTAAAAGAAAGAGTATCATTAGTAAGGCTATAATCAAGTACTACATAGCTTTTATTAGGTGCAAAATAATTTGTTTTATTAATATCATTATATATATTTAATACTTCACTTAATTGATAAGAATAAGGTACCTTTACATTAGCAGTATCAATATCCAATAATCTCTTTATATTATCTAAATCAGTAAATGTTTTATCATAAACAAATTCATCAAAATTATCTAATCTTGTAATTTCATCATTTACATATTCATAATAAACATCATTCTTTTTAATATAGTTAGTAATTTCATTATGATAGTTTCTTTTCCCTATAACAGTATCTCCTTGTTTTTCGTAATCTAAAAGAATTGCATCTCCACTTAAGACAATATGTACAGAACTTATGTAAGCATCATCCATGTTATCAATAAATTTAAATACATCACTCTTTTGAGTAGTAGTATTAGTAGGATTATTTTTTTCATTTTTAGAACTTAATCTAACTACTAAAATAAGCACTAATATGAAAAGCACATAAAGGGATAATTTAATTAAATCTTTCTTTCTCTCACTCATTACTCAAAAACTTCCTTTAATAATTTATCTTTACCTTGACCATTAACAAAGTCTTTAGCACTCATTTCTTTTTTACCACTAGGTTTAACTCTAGTAATAACAACGCTTTTATCAGCACATCTAACAACAATACCATCATTATTAATATCTGTTATTTCTCCAGGATTACCTTTAGTACTAAGTGATAGTTTACTTTCAAGTATCTTAATCACATTTCCATTTAAAACAGAATAACCTACTGGATATGGATATAATCCTCTGATATGATTAAATACTTCTTTAGCAGTTTTATTAAAATCAATCTTTTCTTCTTCTCTAGTTACATTATAAGCATAAGTTACTTCTTCTTCGTTTTGTTTAATTCTTTCATTAGTGCCTTCAAAAATACTTGGCAATGTTTTTATTAATAGTTTTGCACCCATCACACTTAGTCTATCGTGAATTTTGCCAACGTTATCACTATCTAATATTTGCGTTTTTTCCTGACTAATAATATCTCCATTATCCATCTTTTCATCCATATACATAATAGTAATTCCAGTTTCTTCTTCGCCCATCATTATTGCTTTATGAAGTGGCGCTCCTCCTCTTAACTTAGGAAGTAAAGAAGCGTGTACATTAACTGCACCATATTTAGGTAAGTCTAGAAGTACTTTAGGAATGATTTGCCCATAAGCACACGTAATAATTATATCTGGGTTAACATTTAAAATTACCTCATAATCATTTCTAATTTTAATTGGCTGAAAAACTTCTATACCATTTTTAACCGCAACTTCTTTAATTGGAGTAAATTTAACTTCTCCGCTTCTTCCCACAGGTTTATCAGGCTGAGTAACAACTAAAACTACGTTAGTAGATTTAATTAGTTCTTCTAAAACAGGAACCGCAAAATCAGGAGTTCCCATAAAAACTACTCTTTTATCTTTCATATAAATCACCTCTTGTAATTAATATTATAACATATTTAAAGGATTAATATTTATATCAACTTGTACTTTCTTAGTAGTATACATATCATTAATAACTTTTAAAGTCTCAAATAAATTAAGTTCATTTCTATACTTTATTATTATTTGAAAATAATACTTATTCTTAAGTTTAACTAAACTAGCAACAGAAGGTCCTAGAATTATAAAGCTATCATTTAAATTTTTAGATAAATAATTTTTAATCTTAACCGCTTCTTCTTTAGCAATTTCATACTTTTCACTAATTATCTTAAGAGACACTAAGTAATAATATGGTGGATATTTAAGTACCTTTCTAATAGGCATTTCTTTATTATAAAACATTTCATAATCATTAGCGCATACACAGTTTAACGTATAGTTATCTGTATTATATGTTTGAATAACAACTTCTCCATCAAGATCATATCTTCCAGTTCTTCCACCAGTTTGACTAAGAAGTTCGAATGTTCTCTCACTACTTCTAAAATCAGGAATATTTAATGAAGCGTCAGCATTTACAACACCTACAAGAGTTACATTTTTAAAATTCAGTCCCTTGCTAATCATCTGAGTTCCAATTAAAATATCATATTTATTATTTTTAAAATCTTCAATAATTTTCCCGTGACTACCTTTATTTCTAGTAGTATCTAAATCCATTCTTACAGTTCTAAACGAAGGAAATTCTTTATTAAAAATTTCTTCTAGCTTTTCAGTTCCCATTCCTAAATCTTTAATTGCTTCTTCGTGGCAACTCGGACACATTTTAGTCATCTTAGTCATATATCCACAGTAATGGCAAGATAAGTTACCCGAACTCTTATGATAAATAAGAGATATATCACACTTAGGACATTTCCATACAAAGCCACAAGAAGAACAACTTAAAAATGTAGAATAACCTCTTCTATTTAATAAAATAATAACTTGATGCCCATTATTTACTTCTTTAGTTATTTTTTCTTTAAGTACATCACTCAAAACAAAATTTCTTTTTTTAATTTGTTCATTCATATCTACTAGAATATATTTAGGTAAATTTTCACTAACTCTTTTAGTAAGTTTAACAAGTTTATAAACTCCTTTAATTCCTCTAGCAAATTGCTCAAGAGATGGAGTGGCACTACCCATTATAACTTTTGCATTATGAGTTTTTCCTCTCCAAAAAGCCACATCTATTGCATTATATTTAGGATTTACATCTTGCTTAAAAGATGGACTGGAACACTCATCAACTATAATAACACCAATATTTTTAAGCGGAGAAAAAATAGCACTTCTAGCACCTACAACTATTTTAACTTCTCCACTTGCTATCCTTCTATATTCATCATACTTTTCACCTTCTGAAAGTGCACTATGAAAAGCAGCAACATCGCCTTTAAAAATTGATAAAAATCTATTAACTATCTGTGGAGTTAAACTAATCTCAGGCACAAGCATTAAAGCAGTTTTACCTTCCTTAAGAGCATCTTTAATTAGCTTAATATAAATTTCAGTTTTACCACTTCCAGTAACTCCATAAAGAAGCACTTTATCATTATCACTATTTTTTATTTCTTCATAACACTTTTGCTGTTCAGGTGTAAGTACAACACTATTTTCTTCTTCCTTAATATATGAAGGCATTCTTTTAACTTCAACATTTTTAACAAGAACAATACCTTTTTTAATGAGATTTCTAAGAGAATCAGAGTTAATAGTACTTCTATCTACTTCATTTTTACCAATAAGTGTTAATAAACTGACTTCTTTTTTATTTCTACTGTTATTAACTATGTATTCATTAACATTAATATCTGGATTTACATAAACAACAGCCTTTGTTTTGATACCAACAGCATTTTCACTTCTAGCTTTAAGTGCTTTAGGAAACATTGCTTGATAAGCACTCATCTTAGTAGATAAAGTTTTTTCACTTACCATATTTCCCAAATTTAAAAGTTCTTCATTTAAACAAAATTCTTTTTCAACTATTTCAATTATTTCTTTATATTCATAACTACTATCTATTTCACTTTTAATATCTATTACAAATCCTTCTACAATTTGACTTCCAAAAGGAACTAAAACTTTATGTCCTACTTTAAGCTCACCTTTCAAATTATCTGGGATTAAATAATCGAAATTTCTATCTAAAGATTTTGCAGTATACATAACTAAAACACTTGCTATCATAAGTACGAATTCACTTCTTTTTCTCTTTTTAGTGTAGTTACATCTCCGTGCCCAGGATAAAGCTTAATATCATCACTCATAGATTTTAAACATCTCAAACTATAAGCCATCTCTTCTTCATCGCCACCTTCTAAATCCATTCTACCTATACTTCCAGCAAAAACAAAATCTCCGACAAACATATCATTTGAATCTTTAAAATAAAATGATACACTCTCTTTAGAATGACCTTTAGTAGGTATTACCTCGAACTTAAAATTCGCGCATTTAACTTTACCCAAAGTTTTATAGTCATAAACATTAACCTTATATTTATCACGAAAATATGGAAGAGCCCCTATATGATCAAAATGATAATGAGTAATAAGTATCCCTTGTAATTCTAAATTATTATCTTTTAAATATTTTTCTATTTTATCTTCTTCAGAACTTGGATCTACTATTAAAGCAAAACCATTCTTAGATAAAATATAACAATTATTACATAGTGGTTCTAAAATTAATCTTTCTATTTGCATTCAACTTCACCAAACATTTCTAAAAGTTTATCAAGCTTATCAATAGCAGGATATCCTTTACCATTTAATTTAAGAGAAAATCTAACAGACACTCCACCTTCTTTTTCCCATTCTCTCAAATTTCCAGCATAATCATCTACCAAAATAGCTCCCTCTGTATGAACCATTTTAGTTTTACTAATCTCTTTAGGACAAATAATTACAGTAATATCTTTAAAATATTTTCTAATATACTTAACTTTATCTGCACCCTCTCTTATAGAATTACAATGAGTTAAAATATTAACGTCAAACATTCCACTATCTATAAGTTTCTGAATACAATTAATTGAATCATTTAAAATATATTCATCTTTTAATATAGTCTTATAATCAAATTGTTCATAAAATTTGTTATCACTTCTATCATATCCATTTTCATCAGCATATTTATAAAGAAGTGTTATTGTATCTAAAATAACTCCATCAAAATCAATATATAACTTTTTCATAACATAAACCTCCCAATACTTTTACACTTGTCATATCAATTATATATAACATATGTTCGTTTGTCAACTACAATTTAAAATAAATTTAATTAAACTAAACTTAATAAAAAAGAATTAGAAAAACTAATCTAATTCACTTCACTACCCTTATCATTAGTTATATTACCATCAGAACTAACCGGTATAACTTCTCCTAAATATTTAGGTTTCATTTTAAATAAGCTTTTAACAACATCTTTATCTCTTGCGGCAATTTCTCTTATTTCTCTCATAGCTTGCCCTTTGTAAATCTTCTTAGTAGCGCTCACACCTTTTGCATTTAGTCCCAAACTATCTGCTATATAAAGTGCCCTATATAGATGATACTTTTGAGTCACAATAACAGCAGTTTTTACTTCAAATATCTCTTTACATCTATAAACACTATCGTAAGTAGAAAACCCAGCGTGGTCCATAAAAATATCACTACTATTAACACCTAAATCGATTAAATAATTTTTCATTACATTTACTTCATCGTGCCCATCACGAGAATGATCCCCACTTACAATAATTTTATCAGACACATTAAATTTATAAAGTACATATGCTTCATCTAATCTTTCTTTCAACATCAAACTAGGCTTATCTTTATTTATACCAGCACCAAGTACTAAAATAGCATCAGCTTTTAAATTAGAATAATCATAAACAATATCACTCTTAGTAGTAACTATAACATAAAAATTAGTAAGCATTATAATAGATACTACACATAAAACAAATAACAAAAAATATTTAAGTAAAGTCTTCATAAGTCACCTCTTAAATATTATATCACGTTAAAACCATAAACAAAAAGAAAGCATAATTAACATACACTTTCTTTACTAACTCTACCAACTAAATACCTCATAAACTTATTAAGTCTATCATATACGTGTACACTACAAATTAGAAATACTATATATAAAAGTATTGTTTTAAATGTAATTTGAGACAAATCAAAGAAGTCATATAAGAATATAAGTGAATATATAAATAGCGCAATTAAAGTTGTAACCATAACACTTCTAAGTAAATTAAATGGTTTACATAATCTAAATAAGAATATAAATCCAGTAGTGGCTGTCATTATTACAATAAGAGTACTTGTTAAATTAGCATCTATATTAAATTGATCTTTAAATAAAGTTATAAGTATTACATTAAAAACTACTGTAAGAGCAGGTGGTACACTCTTACTAACAACTTTAAGAAGAAAATTACCTTTAACTCTTTCATTATTAGGTTCAAGCGCTAAAATAAATGAAGGTATACTTATTGTACAAGTAGTAATTAAACTAAGATGTATTGGTAAATAGAAATATTCACTTTTCATAAACATACAAATAACTACAAGTATTGCTGTAAATATAGTTTTAATAAGAAGTAAACTAGCAGACCTTTCTAAATTATTAATACTTCTTCTTCCTTCACATACTATTCTAGGCATTGATGAGAAATTAGAATCAAGTAGTACTAGTTCACTTACATTTTTAGCAGCATCACTACCAGTTGGAAGCGCTATTGAACAATCAGCTTGTTTAAGAGCTAAAACGTCGTTTACTCCATCTCCCGTCATCGCAACAGTATGTCCTTCACTTTGCAAAGTTTCAATAATCTTTTTCTTCTGTTCAGGTTTCACTCTTCCAAAAACATCATAAGTGTTAACCATTTCTTTTATATTTTCATCAGTAAGTAAACTGGCATCCATTCCCTTAATATCAGTAAGTCCTGCTCTTTTGGCAACACTTAATACAGTTCTAAAATTGTCTCCACTTATTATCTTAACTTTTACTCCCTCTTTTTCAAAATATTTAAGAGTCTCTGGCGCTTCTTTTCTAATTTTATCTTGTATTAGTAAAAAACTAATGCAGTCTAGATTTCTAGGCATTTCACTAATTTCTTCATTTGAATGAGCAAGAACAAGAACTCTATAATCAGCATATTCTTCAAGTTTACATTCATACTCTTCAAACTTATCACTTAAAAGATACTCAGGCGCACCCAAATAATAAGTACCGTGGTCATAATATTCTACAGCAGAAAACTTTCTTGAAGAAGAAAACTCTAACTTACTTTTAACAGTCCAAGATTTATTTCCATCATATTTTTCTCTAATTGCTTTTAACGTTTCATTTTCATTATCAAAAGATTTACAAAAATTATTAAGTGCTTTTGAAATATCAATATTATTATTTTCTATAAGAGTATCATAAAGTTCCATTTTACCTTCAGTAATAGTACCAGTTTTATCTAAGCATATCACATCAACTCTTGCCAAAACTTCTGTACAATAAAGTTGTTGTACTAATACTTTATACTTAGCAAGTCTAATAACACTAACGGCCAAAACTGAACTTGTTAAAAGAAGTAAACCATCAGGTATCATCCCTATAAGAGCGCCTACTGTATTAAATATAGAATCACTTATACTATTCGTAATATAAAACTGATTTAAAAATAGAAGAGCTCCAACTGGTACAATAACAATAGATAAAACTTTAAGAATCTTAACAAAAGTACCCATAATTACTGAATTAACTTTCTTATTATATTTAGCTTCACTACTTATCTTAGAAATATAATTATCTTTACCTATATGCTCGATTTTGGCATAAACAGTTCCACTTACAATAAAACTCCCCGAAAGAATTAAATCCCCCTCTTTTTTAATAACCGGCTCTACTTCCCCAGTAATAAATGATTCATTAACTTCTACAGTTCCTTCTTTAATTATAGAATCACATATTACTTGATCTCCTGGTACTAATTTAATTACATCATCAAGCACCACTTCATCTAATTCAAGTAAAACCTCTTTAGAATTTCTTATAGTCTTAATTTTAGAAGAAGCAAGTACACTTAATTTATCAATAATTTTTTTAGAAATAATCTCTTGTCCAGAACTAATAATACTATTTATTATAACTACACCCATAAAAGTACAATTTTTAATAGCTTCAAATAATTCTCCACCAATGATACCTGCAAAAATAATTGCAACTGCTAAAATAGTATTAATAAAATTAAAATATGTAAAAAAATTATCTCTAAGTATCTTACCAATACTTTTAGTAGGTGGCTGATCGTTATAGTTAACTAAATTTTCACTAACTCTTTTATTTACTTCCTCTGTACTTAAACCAACTTTTATATCAGGATTATACCTCACATTAATCACCCTTTTACTCTATAAATATTCTACCACAAAGTTAATAAATTAAAAAGTAATTACTCATTCGTTTTATATAAAAAGCAATTTTTACTATGTGAATAAATAATGCCCACTGCTTGCAAGAATGAATATATGATAGTAGTCCCAACAAACTTCATACCACGCCTAGACAAATCCTTACTAATATTATCACTAATTGATGAATGAGTCCTATCTTCTTCATAGTAAATTTTATCACCAACAAACACTTTTAAGTAATCATAGAAAGAAGCAAATTCACTCACTATATTTTTAAATATTTTAGCATTATTTATACTTGCAATAATCTTAAGTTTATTCCTTATAATACCCTTATTAGAAAGTAACTCACTAATTTTCTTTTCATCATAATTTATAACTTTATTTATATCAAAATAATCATATGCTTTTCTAAATTCTTCTCTTTTATTAAGAACACACTCCCAAGAAAGTCCTGCTTGAAAAGATTCTAGAATTAACATTTCAAATAAATAGTCATCATTAAAATTTGGTTTACCCCATTCATTATCGTGATACTCTATATATTTTTCATTATCTAAATTACACCACTCACATCTATTCATAACTATCCTCTTTTTACAATAATATATTTTTATTTCATAGATATCTTCTCTACTTTATATCCATATTCATTTAATTCTTTCTTATACGTTAAAAAAGAATGATCTAATTTAAAACCTAAAATATTCTCAAGGCTCTCATAACTAAGTTTATACTCATCTTTGTCATTTTCTTTAATATATTCCCATAATACTTTATATTTACTCACTATAGCACCTCAAAATAATTATATCAAAAAAAACTAATTAAATAAATTAACTAGTTCTTTCATCGTTTCTTCGTCAAAATATAATCCGTATTCACCTTTCTCTGTATGCAAATAATTAAGCCTAAATTCACCTATTAAATTAGCATTATTTGAAACTTGAAATAAATAAGGATACCCAATATCATTAACATAGTCTGCATATTTTGCTTTCTTAAGTAAACTAACTATATTTTTAATCTCTTCTTTATCACTAACTGATTTATAAAGTTCATACCTATCATATCCCCTATTTACTGATGTAACTTCTATCATATTGTCACTTATTGTATTTACTCTTTTACCTAAAAATATATTATCAGCATTAGAAAGTAATTTTAAATATTCATTAAATTCATTTTCTTTCACCCTAGAACAATACTTTTCATCTTTAGATATTTTTAAAGAAACGTGCATATTTTTACCATTACAATTATAAGCACTAAAAAGTGGTGCTCTATAGTATACTTGACTAATTTCATCAACACTTACAAGTCTTAATCTAGGCACTTCATTATTATAATTAACATTAACAAAATCTAAAAGATTAAGTAGAAGAATAATGAGTAAAGCAAAAGATACATTAATAACCCTATTATGCTTAAATGACTTAGTAAATTTAGAAATTCCAAACATCAAAATAATTAAAGAAATAATAATATAAATAAGTGAATTTCTATAAGGAGGTATAACAGCATATATAGTAAACATTATACCTATTCCTACCACTAAAAATAATGCTGCATTTAATTTGTCTTTAGAATTAATTAAATTATTAGAATAACTCAAAATATCTACACCACTACCACTAGTATACTCTTCGCCATTTAAAAGATCATTTACACTTATACCTAATTCTTCACATAATGGTTTAAAAAGCGAAATATCAGGCATACACTTACCATTTTCCCAATTAGAAACACTTCTATCGGTAACCCCTAAAATACTTGCAAGTTCACTTTGAGTTAAACCCTTATTCTTTCTAGCATTCATAATAAATTTTCCAATTTTTTCTTGATTCATAATATCTGCCTCCACAAAAAATATATCAAAAAAATAGATAATTTAACACGAAACATCTCTTGAGTTACACGTTATATATCTTATTTATATTCTCATAAACAACAACTACCTCTTCATTAAGATTATCTTTGATAAGTTTAGCAAAATTTAAAACAATTTCTTTATCCTCACAAAACAAACTAATCTTAATAATATCTTCTATTAAATATGAATTATCTTCTTTAACATATCCACCTACAGCACTTGTTAAAAAATAATTAACTTTATACTTTGAAAGAAAATTATTTACAAAAATTTTAAACTCATCTAAAGAGAATACTTTATTATTGTTTTTGTCTGTTAATCCAGTATAAATATCATAGGATATACTTTTTTTCATAATCTCACCAATATTTATTATTTTAAATTTATTTTTTAATATACTCTTCTACCATTTGTAACATTTCTTTCAGTAGTAAGAAGTACTACTCCTAAATCAGTATCTAGTCCTAAAACAAGAACTTCGCTTTTAACTTCAGATATTTTAATAGGCTCGAAGTTCACAACACAAATTACTTGTTTACCTATAATATCTTCCGGTTTATAAACAGCAGTTATCTGTGCAGAAGAATTTTTAATTCCCATATCTCCCAAGTCAATCTTTAATTTATAAGCAGGTTTTCTAGCGCCCCTATTAATGCTTGCATCAACAATAGTACCTACTCTCATATCTACTTTTTTAAAATCATCAAATGTTAACATCATATCCACCTCTCAAATTTATATTAATTCACAATTATATTTTAACATAATTTTTTTTAGTAATCATTAATTAATACTTAAAAATAAAGTCGTGTTATAAAAACACTGATTACTTTGTTGATGAATTCTATAAATACTATAGAGTTTTTGATAAACGATATTTAGAATACACACAAAAAAGCATCTAAGTGATTCTTAGATGTTTATTAATTATGCTTGATTTAATTGTCTTGTATGTTAAGTATATAAAACATTATTTTAGCTTTAAAACGCAGAACGATTCAACGTGATATGTATTAGGGAACATATCAAATAGCTTAATACTGTCTACTTCGTAAGATTCACCTAATAATTTAATATCTCTTGCAAGTGTCATTGGTTCACAAGAAATATAAATAATTTTATTAGGTAAAAATTTATTAATAATATCTATTGTCTTTTTATCCATTCCACTTCTAGGTGGGTCAGTAATAATAGTATCAGGTAATAATTCAATGTCATCAATTAAATCTTCAACTTTACCACACATAAATTTAACATTGCTCACACTATTTAATTTTAAATTTTCAAGTGCATTCAAATATGAATTTTTATTAACCTCGATAGCTACAACCTCCTTTGCTTTTTTACTAGCAACTATACTAAGTGTACCAACACCAGAATAAAGATCAAGTACATTATTCACGTAATCCAAATTATCAGCAAGTTCTTTAAAAATTTTACCGCAAATATATGAGTTTACCTGAAAAAAAGATTTTATATCAATTCTAAATTTAAATTCATTTATATCCATAATTAAATAATCATTATTATCATTACTTATTATATTAACACCATTAGTTCTCATAACATAATTATAATTATCTTTGACATTAATATTTTTAATTTCTTCATTTAATTTATCATTAAGAAGTAAACACTTTTGAATACCAATAACTTCATTAGTACCTTCTTTCATATAACCAGCAGTTTCATTATCTATATGAAAGGTAACCTTATTTCTATAATTTAAAACTTTATCACTAGGAACTATATCTAAATTTTTAATAATCCCAGCATATTTTTCTAATATATTCTTTACTTTTTCTTTTTTAAACTCTAGTTGCGCTTCATATGACATATGCATAATATTACATCCGCCACAAACTCCATAATAAGGGCAAGGAGGTTTAACTCTATCTTTAGATTCACTTAAATACTTAATTACTTTTGCTTCATTATATTTTTTATGTTCTTTAGTTATTTCTATAAGAGCACTTTCTCCTACTAAAATATTTGGAATAAAAATAATTTTATTATCTATTTTAGTAATACCTTTCCCCTCGTGATTTAATTTAGTTACTGTTACTTCCACACATATCACATCCCTTAAATTTCTACAAGAATTTTATCAAAAAAAGTAGAATATGTCCATAATTTTAGCCATTATAATCATCATGCAAAAAGTATATTTTGTTAAAAGAAGACAATAATAAAAATATGAATACAAAGGATATAATAAAAAAATTAGAAAACATTAAGAAGAATATGCCTGACTTAATAATTAAAAAAATAAAAGTCAGCCTTTTTAACTATGTCTACATAATTTCTAACGAAAGTGTTTCTAGTTCCGACAGGGTTAATAATTTTATATTAAAATATTTTAGCAATAAAAGTTTAGTAAATAATAAATTATTAACAAGCTTGAAAAAAGAAATAGAAGAAGACGTTCCAAGCATAAATTTTAAAATAGTAACAGATGAAGATAATTTACTAAATTTACTATTCAGTGGTTTCACAATAATAATTTTTAAAAATAAAGTAGTTGCTTATGAAACAAGAGCTGACTTAGATAGAGGTGTTACTGAGCCTACTAGTGAACCAGTTATAAGAGGGCCTAAAGATTCATTTACAGAAAACTATAACAAAAATATGGGACTAATTAGAAAAAGAATTAAAAGTGAAAATTTGTGCCTTGAAGAAGTAACTGTTGGTAAAGAAAGTAAATCTAAAGTTGGTATACTTTATATGAATAATATTTGTGAAGAAGAACTTGTAATTAATGTAAAAGAAAAACTTGAAAAAATAGATATTGATGGAGTATTAGATGTTAACTATTTAAAAACATTTCTAGACCATAATAATGTAACATTCTTTCCTACTCTTTTATATACAGAAAAACCTGATGATGCATCAAGATATTTGTTAGATGGAAGAGTCATAATAACAATGGAAAACTCTCCTAGTGTAATAGTCGCACCTACATTTTTTATTGATTTTTTTCACAATAGTGAGGATTACTATCACAAAGCGTTTTTTGCAAGTTTTATGAGAATAGTTAGATTTGTAGCATTCATATTAGCAATAATAACCCCATCATTATTTATAGCAATAATATCTTATGATCAAGAAATTTTACCAGTAAGCTTGTTAATTAACTTCTCAATTCAAAGAAGTAATGTCCCTTTCCCAGTAATAATTGAAGCATTTATTCTTTTGTTTACATTTGAACTTTTATATGAAGGAGACTCTAGAACCCCTTCTTCAAGAGGAACATCACTTTCAATTTTGGGAGCTTTGGTTTTAGGGGATGCTGCTGTAAATGCAGGACTCATATCTCCAATAATGGTAATTGTTGTTGCAGTAAGTTCAATAAGTAGTTTAGTATTCGTTTATTATGATATGCAAGGCAGTATAAGATTTTGGAGATACCTATTAATGTTCATATCAACTATGTTTGGAATAATAGGCTTTATAATGGGAATACTACTATTAGTAACCAACTTATGCACTATAAAAACTTTTGGTAAACCATACACTCTTCCTATATTACCATTTCTTCCTAATGAACAAGGTAATGCAATAATAAGAAAAGATATAACAAAATTAAATAAAAGACAAAGTTACATAACTAAGAAAAATATAATAAGGGAGAAAAAACTATGAAGAAAATAATACTAATAATTTGCACTTTATTCCTATGTTCAGGTTGTTGGAATTATAAAGAACTTAGTGAACTTGGAATAATAACAGCAATGGGAATAAGTAAAGAAGATGATAAATACCATTTAGATATTCAGCTGATAAATATTATTGATACAGAAAAAAGTAGCCTAGAAGAAAGTCCAATAACAGTTATATCTGCTGAAGGAAAAACTATATTTGAAGCAGCTAGAAGTATGAATAAACAAACTAGTAAAATACTCTTTTTAGCAGATGTAGATTATGTATTTCTAGATAAAAGCATTATAACTGATGAAGCAGATGAAATAATGGATTTTTTAATAAGAGATACGAGGCTTTCTTTAAACTTTTTAATTGTTACTTCAGAAAATTCAACTAGTAAAGACATACTATCAAGCATAAGTCATTTTGATACAAACTCAGCAAAAAATGTATACGATTTAATAAACAATAGTGAAACCAGATTTGGTGGAATTAAAGCACTTCACATAAGAGACTTTATAAATTCAAAACTATCAAAGGGTAAAGAAGTAATATATCCCAACATCGAAGTATTTAATAAAGAAAGTTCTAATAATGACTCACTTAAAGAATCTATAAGTGATGGATTTGTAAAAGTTAAAGATATGGTTTTTTATAATAAAAATAAAGAAATAATACATCTAAATGATGAAGTAACCAAGGGTTATAATTTTTTAAATAACAATATTAAAAATGCAACAATAAGTGTACCTTGTGATGGTGGTAATTTTAGTATAGAAACTTTAGAAAGTAAAATTAAAATGAAAGACAAGTTAAAAGACAACAAACTACTAATAAATGGAAAAATTGGCGCAGAAATAGTTTATTATGGTTGTAAAGAAAACTTGGACGACACTAAAGAATTAAAGAAAATAAGCAATCTTGCAGAAAAAGAAGTAGAAAAATATATTAATGAAGCTTTAAAGCTTGCTAAGGAAAATGAGTATGACTTTCTTAATATAGGTAATTATATATATAAGAATAATAAAAAATATTTTGATTTTGATAAAAAAAATTGGAACGAATCAGGACTTAAAAAAATAAACTTTGACTATACCATAGATGTTTCACTATACAAACAAGGTAATTTAAGGGGTGACTTATGATAAATGATTATAAAATAAGTAGTCTTAGTTTTACTTTAATGTTTATATGTATAATAAATGCACTTTTGCCAGGCACTCTTTTCCCATATATGATTTATGAAGCTAAAACCAGTGTATTTATATCTATATTAATTAATTACTTTATAGGTCTAGTTATGATTCTTTTATTTATCAAATTATTTAACTATCTACCAAGTGAAAGCATATTTGGTAAAATAAAGAAAATATTTCCAAATATTATTGCAAAAATAATTGGTACTTTTATACTATTTTTAATTTTTATATTTGCAATATGTGTATTCTGGAGATACTCTACATTTATATCCCTAGAATTCTTAACAGAAACTCCAAATATCTTTGTAACATTAATTATTATTTTACCAATAATTTACATAATGTTCTATGATATTGACACTATTGCGAGAGTATCAGTATTTTGTACATTTATAGGTTTTATTCTATTTTTAAACAACTTTATATCATTATTTGGTTTGGTAGACTTAAGTAATTTTAAGCCTCTTTTAAATAATGATTTATCTCATATAGTAAAAAGTAGTTTAGTATTTGTAACACTTAATGTTGTACCTATATTAAGCTTACTTATAATTCCTAAAAACAATGTTTTAGATAATGAAAAGTTACCCAAAAATTTAATAATAGGTTACACTATAAATACGATATGCATATGTGGTATATTTTTTGCAATAATTGGTGTAATGGGTATTGAACTATCTAGTCTATTCACTTTCCCATCATATGAAGTTTTAAAAACAATCAATATGTTTAGTTTTTTAGATAATATAGAAAATTTAAATATATCTATATGGATACTCTTTATGACATTTAGTGTAAGCTATAATATGTTAATACTAAAGTATGGTATAAAAGAAATATTTAATATCAAAAATAAAAGAGTAATCTTTATATTATGTGCATTAATAATAGTGCTTTTAACTTCTGTAGTTATATTTATGATTCCATACGAAAACTATATAAACAAGTATAAAAGACTTTACACTTATGTTCCATTTACTTTACTGCTTACATCAATAGTATCTATAATATTTATTTATGTTTCTGGAAAAATTAAATTTCGAAAACAAGAGAAAAAATTAAAAACTTTAAACATAGAAAAACCTGCAAATTAATGCAGGTATTTTTTTAATTGGTTGCCTCGGCAGGATTCGAACCCGCGAATAATGGAGTCAGAGTCCACTGCCTTACCACTTGGCCACGAGGCAATATCTAGGAAACTTCCTAAATAATTATAGCACTTTTGCCTTTTTAAGTATAGTACTTTTCTTAGGTAAGCAATATTACTTTAATATCATATCTATTAATTCACTGACCGAATCTACTTCACAAACTTCGAGATCCTTGATTTCATAAACAGAATTTTTCATTTTATAGCCATTAAATAAAGTGAGCATTCCTCTATCGGTAACACCATCTCCAACTGCAAAAACATCACTCTTATTAATACCTTCAAGATTTCTTATAAATTCAATTGCCGTGCTTTTATCAACTACTCTATTTACTATTTCTAAAGCATATCCTTTTGAAACATAATAACATTTAACATAATCAGAATACTTTTCGTTAACAAGGTCATTCATATTTTTTGCAAACTCTTTATCAAAATATTTAATTCTTATCTTATTAGTTTTATTAGGTAGCACATTAGTATCAAAATCACTTTCACTACTAAAACTGTAATATTCACACTTATCCACATTTAAATCATTTATCAAATCTTTTAAAATACTTTCATCAATATATTTGCTATATATAATTTTATTATCCTTTAAAATAGTAGTCCCATGATTAATAATTAGATAATTATAAGGAATATGATAAATTTTATCTTTCTTTATAAACTCTTGATAACTTCTACCTGTAGCAATTACAAAAATATTATTTTTCATAAAATCTTTAACTTTTAAAATATTTTCTTTTATACCTTCATCACTCAGATAAAAAGTATCATCATAATCACTTGCAAGTAGCCTCATAAAATCACTCTCCTAATTCATTCTATCAAATAATTTAAAAAATTAAAAGTAAATAAAAATACCTAGATTAATTCTAGGTACTAAATTTTAATTTTTCTTAGTAAAATAAATATAATTATTAAGCCACCTTTCAAATGCTTTTTCATCTTGATATTTATCTAAATCTTCATCTTTATTAGCGTCTAAATAAGCAATTACTTTTCTATCACTTACAACGATAATACTTGGAGCATATTTCACTTCATTATATAAATAAGTTTCTTTAAATTTATCAAAAGGTATTTTAATAAAATCAATATCATACTTTGTCATAAAACTTTCAAAAATCTTATCACAAGGAACACTAAAATTACAAAAATTATTATATGCGAATACTACATAAGTATCATTATCTAAATTATTTAAATCATTTACTTCAACAAAATTACCTTTATTATAATAACTATCTGTTAAATAAATTCTTTCTATTCCATCATTTTGATTAATTTTATTATTAAAGCAACCGGTTACCATAAAAAGTATAATTAATAAACCAAATACTTTTTTCATTTATTTAACCTCTGTCAAACTATCGAAATCAATGTTGTGATAAGTTACTTTCCAGAAATCATATGTAACTTTACCATTTTTTGTTTGCTTAACTTCTACATTATTTTTACCATTATAGAACCAATAACCACCAACATCATAAATTTTATTTTCATCCCATCCGAGTGATACAAGAAGGTTTTTAGTCATACCAGCATAACCTCCTCCACCACACATTAGGAAGATGACTTTGTCTTTCGGAAAATAATATTCTAAATATTCCATAGATTCTTTATAATTGGCAACATAATTTCCGTTTTTATCTACACTAAATAATGTTTTTCCTTTATAACTATCTCCAACAGCTTCAGGTAATCCTTTAACCTCAGTTAAAAGTGGATAAGGTACAACTTCAAAACCTTTAACAAAACCTGAAAGATAAGAGTCTCCACCGATAGCCTCATAATTACCAGGATCTTTAAGCATTCTCATATCTCTGTAAACTATACCTTCATATCCTAAGTAATTATCTAAAGTCTCCTCATTAACATTTTTATCTATTCCAAGCATTCCTCTTTCTCCACCAGTAACTTCTGGAAGTGGCAAATTATCAGGTAAATACTTTTTACTATCAGTATTTCTAAAAACAAAATAACTTATAGTCCCTCCTATTACCAAACATAAGATTAAACTTAAAATTAAAATAATTTTCTTTTTCATATCTCTTTTCCCTCCTCGAATAAATCATAATATATATTATAAATAAATGATATAGAACTTTAGTTGAATAAACTAAACTATAGGTTGAGTTAAATTACTTTTACATTAAAAGCCCTTACTATATTAGAAGCATCATATTTATTAATTATAATTCCATTAAGACTCTTAATGTCAAAAGATATATTTTCAATAATAGATGTACTAAAATCTACATCTTTTAAATTAGTATTTAAAAAACTTACTTTAGTAAAATTCACATTATTTAAAATAGTATTTTTTAATACGCTTTCGTTAAAAGAGCCCTCGGTTAAGTCACTACTTCTCACTTCAAAATTCACCACATGAGTGCCTGCAAAATTTATATATTTACAATTTGAATTAATAACTTTTATATCTTTAAGTGAACTATCTATAAATGTTAATCCAACTAACTTACAATTTTCAAAAATTACTCTTGTTAAAAAAGTGTTATTAAAATGTTTATTAGATAAATCACAATTTCTAAATATTACATCCATAAGTCCTAAATCATTAATATTTATATTTGTAAAATTAATATCTTCAAAAATACACTCATCTAATGTGCATTCAGTTAAATCTAAAAAGTCATTACTATTTTCATTTATTAAAACTTTGTTAAACTCTTTATTTTTAATACATTCACTAAATGAAGAAACTTCATAATTTATTATTTTAGGATTATTTATTTTCATAACTACACTCCTTCTAAACTATACCACAATTTAATTTAATAATATAGATTTTTTTATTTTTTAATGTTAATATATTTCTAGAAAGAAGGTATTATGGACAGTAAACTTATTATTAGTGAAATAATTTTAAATAGAGATATGATTGATAATTATGACAATTATCCTTTTAATATACCTGCAGTTAAAAATTTTAACAAATTGAAACTTACCTCTCCAGTTACATTTTTTATTGGTGAAAATGGTATAGGAAAGTCAACTTTTATTGAAGCAATTGCTATTAATTTAGGTTTACCTAAAGAAGGTGGAACACAAAATTTTATTTATGAAACTAAAGATACCACATCTAGTTTGTCTGAATATTTAAAAATAATCACTAAGAATAAACCCAAAACTAAATTTTTTTTAAGAGCAGAAAGTTTTTATAATTTCTCGACTGAAGTAGAAAGACTTGTTAAAGAAGATAAATTTCACTCTTTATTTAAATCATATGGAGGTAACTTACACGAATGTTCACACGGAGAAGCCTTTTTAAAACTTGTGCAAAACAGATTTACTGATAATGGTATATATATTTTAGATGAACCTGAAGCAGCATTATCCATTCAAAGACAATTATCTCTTTTATGTCTTATAGATGAACTTGTTAAAAAAGGAAGTCAATTTATAATATCAACTCACTCGCCTATTTTGATAAGTTATAGAAATGGTAAGATTTTAGATTTAAATGATAACTTTAAAGAAGTAAGCTACAAAGATACAGAAATTTATAAACTTTACAAAATGTATTTAGATAACTCAGATAATATGCAAGAAAGAATGTTTAATAATTATTAATCTAAACTCTATAATTTATAAAAAAACTATTAACATTAAATTTTGCTAATAGTTTTTTTATTTATTTAATTTCAGTTAATCTAGAAAAATCAATATTATGATATGCCACTTTAGAAAAATCACATTTGCCTTTATCTTGAACTTTAGTACTTATACTATTTTTACCAGAATAATTCCAATATCCACCAACATTATATATTTTAGATTTATCCCATCCAAGACTAACTAGCATTTGTTTAGTAAAGTTTGCGTATCCCCCAGCACCACACATTATAAAAATGTATTTGTTTTTTGGGAAAATATATTCTAGTATTTCCATAGACTCTTTATAATTAGACACATAATTTCCATTCTCATCTAATCTAAATAATGTTTTACCCTTATATAAACCAGTTACATTTTCTGATTTCTTTTGATCTACATACTCCTTAGGAAACTCAGTCAAATATGCATAAGGTATTACTTCAAAGCCTCTAACAAAACCAGTTAAATCTCTTTCTCCGCCTTTATTCTCCCAAGTAGCCGTATCTTCAAGCATTCTGACATCTCTATAAACCACGTCACTTCTATCCAAATAGTTATCTATAGTAAGTTCATTTATATTTTTATCGATATCATAGACTCCTCTTAATCCCTCAGATTTTTCTTGCTTAGGTAATTCGTTTATTTTTTCAGTTTTACTAAAAGTAAAATAACTAAATACGCCACCAAGTACTAAACCCAAAATTAAACTTAAAACAAAAAATATTTTCTTTTTCATTTTCTTCTCCTTTCAAATAAATCATATAATAACTGTTAAAAAAAGAATATATCTTATAAGTTGAAATAACTAAACTAAAGGTCGAGAAGTATTTTGATTGACAAAAAATTCTTTTATATGATAAACTTATCTTACTTTAAGTGAGGTAGTATTATGTTTTTAAAGGATTTAAATATTGTAAATGAAATTAAATGCACTTGTAATTCTTGTAATGGAACAGGAATTTACAAAAATAAAAGAAGAAAATTAGAAAGTTTGTGTGACTATTGTTTTGGAAAAGGTTATATAGTACATAAACCCAATGAAAAAATTAGATTAATTAAAGATGAAGAAAATAAAGTAGTATATGAAATTGAAAACGGAGTAATAATAGGTTCATTAGAATTATTTGAAAAACTAAGAGATAGAAATGTATTAAGAAAAACTAAGTAATTACAGTGTTAATTACTTTTTTTATGCAATTCATTAAGTAAAGATAAATTTTTAATATTTATATTATTATTTTTGCCAGTACCCACTTTTACTCCTTCACTAAATATCTCACTATGAAAGCCACTTCCTCCATTTATTAATAAATTATATTTAGTAGCTATTTCTAAATAGTATTCAATTTCTTCCTGTGAATAATTAGATTGATATACCATAATACCTTTTAATCCTAAACCAATCATCTCTCTTAAAAGTACTAAAGATTCTTTTTCTGAAATATTTAATATTTTAGGATACAAAACAGGTATACCCCCACTATTTACAATTAACTCTATACATTCCTGATAAGTTAAACCTTTATTTAAATGTCTAACTTTATTAAATACACTGCTTAAATAATTAAGAATTTCTGTATTTATTTTATTTATATAACCATACTTAATAAAGAGTCTAGCTATATCTAAAATACCTAAATTATGATTAGCATTAATTATTTTTTTAATATCTTCATAACAAAATCTAATACCATATTCTTTTTTAATTTCTTCTAATATAGACAAAGTCAAATTTATATTATTATCTTTTAATTTACTCATTTTAATATTAAGATTCTTATTATTTACATCTATACCATAACCTAATATATTTATCATTCCCAAATTACTTTCACCCGAGAGCATAACAGCATTAATAATTTCTATCCCACTATCTATAATAAGTTCATCATTTCTATTAATATTTTTTACCCCTTCTATAGTATTATAATCCGTAATAGCAAGAGTTTTAACTTTTTGTTCTATTGCAAGTCTTATTAATTCGTATGGAGACAAATCCCCACCTGAATATTTACTAAAAGTATACATATCAATTATTTTCTCACTGGACTTATAAGGTCTAATAATTTTTTCATAATAAATTTTATCCAAAGTCCTAAGAGCAAGATTTATTTCATAGTCTTCATTTTCATAATGCATATACATTTACCTCCTTAACAATAATTTTTTATTTTCTTCTGCTATAATTACATTATCAAAAACACTTTTTGCCTCATCTAAATAGTGCTTTTTATCCTCTTCAGTCCAAAAGTGAGTAAGCATAAGCCTCCTTTTCCTCAATCTACTTGTATTATATAGCAATTATTGATATAATTAAAATACATATATATTATGTTTATCATAACTGGAGGTTATATTTATGAATATAAATTTTGAACTTTATAGAATATTTTATGTCGTCGCAAACTACTCAAACATTACAAAAGCAAGCGAAGAATTAAACATATCGCAGCCAGCTATTAGTAAATCAATTAAAAACTTAGAAGAACAACTAGGTGGTCCTCTTTTTGTACGTACTAAAAAAGGAGTTGTCCTAACAGAAGAAGGAAAAGAATTTTACACATACATAAAAAGCGCTATTGAATATATAAACAATGCAGAAAATAAATTTACAGATTTGATTAACTTAGAAACAGGATTAATTAAAATAGGAATAAACACAACTTTAACAAAAGAATTTTTATTACCATATCTAGAAGAATTTCATAAACTATACCCTAAAATAAATATAGAAATTCAAACTAACATAACTTCAAAATTAATAGAAAAATTAAAAAATGGTCTATTAGACATAGTGTTTCTAAATATATATCAAAATAATTATAATAATGATATAAAAATAATAAAATGTAAAAAATTATATGATTGCTTCATCGTAGGAGAAAAGTATAAACACTTAGCTAATAAAGTTTTAAGTTTAAGTGAATTAAATAACTATCCATTAATTCTGCAAGCAAAAGGGTCAAACACAAGAACATTTATAGATAACTTTGCTAAAGAACATCAACTAGTATTTAAACCAGAAATTGAACTAGCAAGCCAATCTCTAATTGCAGAATTTACAAAAATAGGTTTTGGAATTGGTTTTACAACAAAAAACTATATTGAAGATTCTTTAAAAAATAAAAAGCTATTTGAATTAAACATAAAAGAAAAAATACCTGAAAAATATATAGGTATTGCATTATCAAAAAATCATATTCCAAGTTTTAGTACTAAAAAACTTATAGAAATAATTACAAAAAAATAGAATTTCAAAAAATTCCATTTTTTATTTTCTTCTATAATTTCTTTTGTAATATTTTTTTATCAAGAAAAGCATCAGACTCGGCTTTTAAATCAGGATTAATAACACCAATCGTTTTCATAAGCATAAATCTATACTTAGTATTATCTGATAAATCTTGATTAGATAAAAATTCACTAAACTCCACAAGAGTATGATAGTCTTCCAAACTTATCCCTAAATTATCTAATCCATACTTTAACACTTGTATTTTAAACTTTCTCTTTCCATTTTCAACTAAACCCATAAACGTACTTGATACCTTAAAATATTCAGCAAGTTCACTTTTAGTTAAATCCTTTGAAATCCTTATCATTCTAATAGGATTCAAATTAACTTTTTCATTCATTTTTAATCCCCACTTTCCTAAAAATTACACTATATTGTATTTTATCATAAAATAATTTAAACTGTCTTCTAGAATTTTATCACCATCTTTTATAACTTTATCCATATCATTGATATAAGTTAACAAATCTTTTTTCGTTTCGATTAAATACCTTCCTACAACTTTAAACAAATCATACCCATTATATTCTTTCGTAACAATATTTCCTTTTTCAAAAGATAAGTCACTCATTTTAGGCAATTTATCATTATGAATTAATTCACTAATTAAATTTTTAAAAGTATTGTTTTTAATTAATTTCTCTGTTGTACCATCAAAGTTATTAGCAAGTGCCTCATCCAGCCACACTACTCTCTCAAAGTTATTTTTTTCATATACAAATTTTGAAAACATTATATGAAAACTTTCGTGTGAAAGAGTGGTAAATTTATCATAAGGATTATTCACATCAATTAAAATTTGAACTTCTCCTCCATAAAAACTTCCAGTAGCCCATTCTGGTGGTAACATTACTTCATAAAAAGTAACTTCTCTAATTCTGCTAATAAAATCCTCTCTACTTATCAAGAAAGAACCTTTAATTTTTCCAGTAAATTTTTTTTCATTAAAAAACGTTAAAAATTCTTTTAACTTAGCTGTTGAATACTTCAAAACCTCTTTCCCATAATCAATTAACTTTTTCGGAATTAAAAACTCAAAATAATCATTATCAATAATTGTATAATTTTTCATAGTAAGCCTCCAACAACAAAGAATTTTTAACAATTAATAATTATAATTAATGTCTAGATAATTCACTATGTAAAACGTTAACATCAGGTTCAGCTTTTAACATAGATAAATAAGCACCATTTAAAGTTTCAGAGCAAAATTCCACTTCTTTAAATTTATCCTTAAATAATTTAGATAATGTTCTTATTATTTCTATATTTAACTCTTTATCTTTATCTTGAGTTAAACCATAAGTACCAATTACAACAGTTTTCTTTGCATTTAATAGTCCTAAAAGTAAACTTCCCCTAGAAGGAATTGGCATTTGAGTCATCATAATATCTACTTGATCATTACTCACAGGAGCACAATTTGGTGCCTTTAATTCATCTTCCTTATTATCATAACTAATAAAAACATCATTCTTCACCGCAGATATTTTTCCACTATAGCTTTCTATTCCATCTGGAGTCGCAACACCAGCATATGGTGTAACCATAACAGCACGGTGTGGTGTCAAAGTACTCATAGCAACAGTAGTTGTATCATATTTACCTTTATTAAATTCTACTATAACACTAGGTTGCGTTCCATTACTCCTTCTCATATACTCAAATAATTTAACATAACTTTCTGATGCCTTTTTTTTATCAATAACCCACTGAGAAAATAAATTTACATATTTATCAAAGTTATCAAATGTATCATTTATTCCATAAGCACACATAAATTCATTAAAAACCATTCGTAAGTATTTTTCTTTCATCTTACATACCCCCCATTCAGTACAATATATTATACACCTTTTATATAAAAAGTCAAGTTTTACATAAAAAATACCAATAACAGCCTGTTATTGGTATTTTAACAATTATATTTATTTTCTAATATAACCAAATCCCTCATCTTGTAGTTTAATAAATTTTTTATTCTTAGTCCAAACATGTGAAAATAATGCAATTACAAGCCATAAAACCATTTTAACGAGATAGAAAATTTTAAATAGCTCATTAATATCAATACTTAAACCTCCTATTAATGCTTCAAGAAAAACCATAAGTAAAGGCACAATCGCACTCCAGTTTTTATAATATTTCCTATCCTCATCTAATATTACAGTACTTGGTGCAGGACCATTTCCAAAAAGTAACTGAATCCACCAAGCAATAGTTACGATTTTTCTTCCTTTTTCAGGCATAGCAACACCATCATCAGGATAAACAAAACCATTTAAATAAAGAACTATCAAAATTATAAATGACATAACACAAGTAAGTATTCCAATCATTTCAACTTCAAAATCTACATTTGTAAAAAATACACTGACCAGCAAAACAACATTGATAATAAATAATAATACCATAATTACACTATTAACAATTTCACATTTTTTTAAATTTTCTTTTGCTTTATCATAACTATTAACTGATTTCTTACTAGCTATTATATCGTACCCCATCTTTTCATAATCGATTGGTAAAGCCTTATTTAAATCTATATTAGCATTAATCATACTTTTAATTAATAATTTTCCATAAGAAAATGCTTCCTTTTCATTTTTATACTTGTGTGGACTCTCATACATTACTTCATTATCTTTTTTAATAATTAAAGAATATAATTTCACGCCTCTTTCCACTTTATAAACCCCAGATAACATAAACTCAAAATCCTTATATTTCACTCACATACCTCCATAACATAATTAAATTATACTACAAGTTTTATTTATCTCATCTAACACATTTTCATTTTACATAGAACTATACAAATAAAAAAGAAAATTACTAATTCAAATAATATATATCATTCATCAATTAATAATTTTTCTAGGAACAAACTTTATCTATAATATAAATAAAATATGTAAATCAATTATTAAAGTTAATAAACCTGCACAAAATGTAAGATAAAATAACCATTCTTTATTACAATATCTTAAAACATATGCAAGTTTAGGATTATTAGAACCATAATTTTATAGGATATAATTCTTCAATTGGATTACTAAAAGTACTAAATACAGAATTAATAGTCCTATTTATTTTTAAAACTTGATTATTCTCTTCATATTCCATAACATTTTTATTAGATAGACTTGTCTTTGTTATTGCTTTATATGCCTTATACTCGGGTCCTACAACTTTATATTCCTTACCATTTACAACATAATACACCACAGGTAAATGAATACTACTATTTTTCTCACCTCTACTAGCTAAAGTATATTTTTATTACTCACTTAACTTTTGAAGTACACCTTTTCTCTTGTACAAGATATTTATAATATAACAAAAACGCTATATGAAATAGTGCAAGCAATCCTGCAGACAACAAAACTTCAAAACTATTTTAATTACTATTACATCATTTTCTTAATTTGTAAATAGATTATCCATTGAACATTCTCTAGATAGTTTTAGATAATTATTATACTTATACTAAAACAAATTTAAAATTAAATAAAGAAATAAAAAGGACACTGACAAACATATTTATCAGTGTCTTTAATTTTAATGTTGACCCATCTTGTAACTTTTACAGAGCAAAAGATGTAGTCGATAAATATATAAATAGTTTAAGTACCCAAAAATAACTATTTATATAATTGCCAAGGCAAGCAAAGTATACATTATTAAATATAAATATTAAATTTGAAATACTGGAAGTTAGTTTTTTTAAAACCAGTATATCTTGAACTTTGATGTGCCTAAAAACAATAAAATTGTTTTTTTAAGTAATATATTAGCATAATTACTTAAAAAATAAAGAACTAAATTCCCTATTTTATGAAACTTAGTTCAGTAATTTTCATTTCTTAGCGAGTAACCTATTATTGGCATTATGAAGTAAAACTCGAACTGAAACAAGCAGTTCGAGTACTAATCAATCTGGTGCGATAGTTAAGATAGTCCGAAACCATCACAACAAATAAATAAACAATTTAATTCTATAGTCATTATAACACAATTTTAATTAATTATTTATGCATTTTGAATTTCTGTTATAGTTTTTTCTTTTATATGATATTCAATATTTCTTTCTTCACAAAATTTAATAACTTGATTTGCTAGATTATTATAATATTCTTTATAACCTTTATATTGACTAACAAGTTTATTATAATGCAGTCTGCCAAATATTATTTTATCTACAAAAGAAATAGAATTTAGTATTTCTTCAAAATCTTGATCAATTATATTTGGTGTTGGATAAGGTTCAATACTAACCCATGTTTTACATCCTTTATCATGAAGTTTTCTTAAACTATTAATTCTATCTAAATATGGTGCGGAACCAGGCTCCATCTTTTTTCTAAATTCTTCATTTAGAGATATAAGAGTTATACCATAACTATTGTCTTTACTCAAATCTGCTAATTTTATTGGTAATACTCCTTTAGTTAAAGCAGTACATGGTAAATTATAACTATTTATTAGTTTGATAACATCTATTGATAAATTGCATATATCTTCATAACCATACATAAAAGGATCAGTAGTAAAACATAAATGAACACTTTTTATTTTATCTTTTAATTTAGGTAGTTCTTTATTTAAAAGTTCCATTGTATTTGAAACAATAACTGGACAAATCCATTCTTCATATGTTTTTACAGTTCCAAATCTTTTGGCTAACATTGAGGCATAACAAGGATATTTACAACCATGTGAACAACCTTGAACATGATTTATAGTATAATCACCATATTCGACACTTGTTTTATATAAAAGAGATTTTCTTTCCATAGATTTATTACATATCATTTTTTTTATAACCTCCTTTATCATACAATACAATTATACCATGATTTCTTTTGATTTTGAACTAATAAATGTAATATTACTTTCATCAGGGAAACTTCCTTTTCTAGCTTTTTCTCCAGTTGGTTTAATTACAGAAATTATTTTATTATCTTTCTCTAATAACTTCATAGCTTTATTATAATAACTAGATGGAATATAAGGATGTTTTTTTATCTCATTTTTTACTATACTTGATTTAATTTGCTTCCCATCACATATTTTATAAATATAATCTGCTAATTCTTTTATAATTATTTCTTCTTTAGGATAAAAAACCAAATGCATTTGTCCACCGCTTTTATCAACTAAATATTCAAAGTCAGATGTTTCTTCAGAAGATAACTTATTTAATACATCTTTCATTGTATCAAAACCATTAATATTTTTTGTAGCATAAACCAAACTCATTTTATAATGTCCTGTTTCCCTTTGAATATCAAAATTTAAAGTATATAATGCACCAACTTCTAGTAATCTTTTTTTATAAAAATCTGTGATAACATTAATTCTTTCTTTACCTTTTTTATCTTTAATTTCGTTTTTTATTGTAGATGTATCTTCTATTCCATAAAGTATTTTTAATGACTGATTTATTTTATCAACCTCAAAAAATCTTGATAATTCCTCCGTCATTAAATTAAATAATAATTCTACGTTATTGTACTTTTCTAATAATCCTTTATTTAATTCAAATGGAACTGTAAATTTAAATGGATCTATAAAAAAGAATGCTGGTATCATATTATCTACTTTTGATAATAAATTTTCTATAAATTTCTCATGTGTTGAATTTGAAATTGCAATATTTAGGCGTTCATTAATACTATTGAATTTGTGCTCATCAATACTAATATTGACATATTTTTTAATATTTTCTTTTAATAATTTATAATTATTAACATCGGATTCTATAAAAATTAAATTAATCATTTTTACTTTCATATTAGGATATTTTTTTGCTTGTTCAATAAAATCTAATGATTCTTTTATGATAATAAGGGGTGAACCATAGTTTCCATCATCATACATGCCAGTTCCTGCAAATGTATCTACAACTAAACAATTTCCACTATCATACGGATTTAAAACCACTTTTCTCATCCAAGTTTTAATATATTCTGTTAGTACCTTTAACTTTATTTTTGAATGTTCTTCTAAACTATTAAAAAATTCTTTTCTATCTTTTTCAGCCATAATATTATTCCTCCTAACTACTAAAAAAGAGCATAGTATTCCTTATCATATTAATAAGTCTCTACTAGCCCTTATTTTTTTACTATCTATTTTTATTAAACATTCTTTTTGCTAATCTTTTTATTCCTTTAGATTCTTCTTTTGATTGTTCTTTTTTTGCTACATCTTCAACAGTCCAATATGAATGCTCTTCACCATCTTCATCAACATAGGTTTTTAAAACATGTTCCCATCTTTCACCATTAGTGTAATCTCTATGAATTATTTCATCAATTTGTTCTGTAGATAATTCAAGACCTAATTTTTTATTAAATTCATTTATAAATCTTTTTGCTCTCTCATATCCTCTTTCAGGAATAGTATTTCTTGAATATAATAATTTAAGTGCAACTAATTGTAAAATTCTATGTCTTAATTCCATATCACAATTATGATCATAAACACTTTCTTTTAGTTCGGTAAAATCTAATTCATCAGTGTATTTTTCTTTAAATATCGATAATAGTTCGTCTAAGTTTAAATTTTCTTCGCTGTCTAAATATTCTTCTAACTTATAGTCTTTTGATACTTTACCAGTCATATGATCAGCATGAAGTAAAAAATATGGTGCTTTACCAAGCAATGAATCAGATTTTTCTTCATTTTTTCTGCTTATACGCATAAATATTTGAGCTTCCCAACCAATTTCTTTACCATTTTCATAAATTGGATGTTGTCCCCAACCTTTTGCTCTATATCCGCATTCCATTAAACATAATTGATTATGTGGTAACCTAAATAGTAATTGTCTAATATTCATTACATCAGAAATTCTTCTAATATCTTGAAAGTCCATATGCCTAGTTCCTTCAAAATATTCTAATTCTCTTTCAGGATATTTAATTTCATACCAATTAACAATACCATCAATTAATTCTTGTAATTCTTCTGTTTTTATAAAACAATGATAACCATCTTTTATTGAAGTTTTTAGCCAAGTCAAAAAATCTTTATTCTTTTCTATTTCATAATCTTTTGTGTCTTGTTCGTAAAATCTTTCTGCTTGTGCAATAGTCATTACAAAACCTCCTTGTTTCTAGTTATTTATTATAACATACTTTTTTCTATTTGAACCATTATTTTACTAATATCTTTCAAAATCATCTTTTCTTTGTTTAAATCTAATTCTTCAATACCATCATCATCTAAAACATTATCATCATACATTTCATTAACAACATCAATATATTTATCATACCAACTATGAAGTTTATCATGTAAGAATGGCATTAGTTTTTCAAACTTATCTTTCCAATATTCAAGAAGGTTTTTCAAATCGTGAATTTTTGATTTTAAAAATGATATTTCATTGTCTTGCTCTTTAATTGTATCATTTAAAGTTTTAACTCTTAAATCAAGTACCTCATTATTATCAGTAAGAGTTTTAATCTTTTTGTTTTTATCTTTTAATTGTTCCTGAGCAGTAACGAATGTATTAGATAAAGTTTGTATTTTATCATATTCTTTGCTAATATTATCTACCTGTTCGATAAAGTCGATAAAAGAATCTTTATCTTCTTTTGATAAAATATAATTATCCTTATTTAATTTAGATACTTTTAATTTATCAATTTTATCTTTTATATCTTTAGAGTTTTTTGTTTCAACTCTGAAGATTTTTTATTTGCTTGTTTTAGATCTTCAGTATTCTTTTCAATTTGTTTTTTCATTTCAATATAGTTATCCATATCAGATCCATTAATATCTCTATTTCTACCTTTGTGTTTTTGCTTTAAAGTAGAATCTAAACTATATAATTAGTTAAACTCTTCAATACATAAAGTTTTATCTTGCAATCGTATTAAAGATTCCTTAGTAAATACATCAGATTTACCAACTTGTTTTTCCATACCATTTTTATTTTTATATTTAATTGGAACACCAAAAATATGTAAGTGTAGACTTGTTTCATCACAATGAATTATAGCACTAGCTACTTTAAAATTTGGAACAGGCATTTCTAAATCTTCAACATTTTTTTTATAAACTTCTGACATTTTCTTTTTAAATTTTTCATCTTTAGTATCCCAGTATTCTTTATCTCCAAGTTCAAGAATTATTTCACAAACAAGATCCTTTTTTTCATTATTGGATACATTATTAAAATAATTATCTATCATTCTACTAGGTCCAGATTGCTTTGAATTGTATTCTAATCTTGCTTCTTCAAATTCACTTAAATATAATTTTTTTACATCATCAAGTAGAGAAGAAGTACCTCTTACTATTTCAATTAATTCTTGTTCATTATCATATTTTCTATAATTATGTTTATCTACTTTTGAGAATTGTCTTACATTTTGAATAGCATTATTTGGTAAAGAAGTTGTTCCACTTAAATTATTTTTACCATTTTGAGTCAAAAAATGTTGAAAAAGACCGATTTTGTGTTAAAATATAGTACAACAAAGGGGGGATATTATGATTAATGAAGAAAAACAAGTATGTTATAATATGCAAGTTTATAATGATTTCGTTGATTTTCCAATCGCAATGACTAATATAGAAGATTTTGAATTTGATAAACTATTATCTCATCCAAATCCTAAAGTTAGAGCATTTAATTTTATTGTGATTACAAAATGTACAACAAAAGGAAATACAACAACTGTTAGACCACTAATGATAATATATAATAAAAAAAATTGGAAAGTAGAAAGCTATGATATAGAAGGTTATTATGGTTCAAGAACAAAAACATTATGTAGCAATAGAAAACAAACATTAGAATTTGCTGGAAAATTAATAGAATTACCTTGTAATAATCAAAATGCAATAATAAATAAATTTAATATTGCTTCTAAAATATTAATTGCTAAAAATAAAATTAAAGGGAAATCATTAATAAGAAAAAAATAAAAACATAATTTTGTTCAGTTTTATGCCTTGCTAAAATTATATTTTAGGGTTTCAAAAGGGAATATTCCCTTTGCACACACCTTTTTGACTATGTCAAATAGGAAGTGTGTTTACTCTATTGGAAATAGAGTATTATACGACAAGCAAACTGCTTGTCTTTTATTATGATTTATTTTATTAATTTTCTTTGCGTACAATATAGCATAACTTTATTTTTTAAAGTATAAGATAAAATATCAGTTCCACAAGAAGAATCATACCATTTAAATTTTTCAATTTCTTCAGAGGTATTTAATTTACTATTAAGTTTGCCATTATATTTGAATACGATAATTTATAATAACAAAAAAACTAACATTTCTGTTAGCAATTTATTACTCTCTAAACTTTAAAAGTTCGAGTATCAATCAATCTGGTGCCGGAAACAGGATTTGAACCCGCGACCTACTGATTACGATTCAGTTGCTCTACCAACTGCGCTACTCCGGCATATACTAAATATACAATAAATTTGATGATTTTGTATTTTAGTACATAAACTCAAGATTCGATTTTTCTATCAATTTGGTGTGAGTGAAGAGACTTGAACTCTCACGGGCTACGCCCACACGCCCCTCAAGCGTGCGTGTCTACCTATTCCACCACACTCACATTTAAAAGATTACTACTTAAATAAACGTAATCTTTTTGTATTTTCTTTTAAATAAGTTGGATTTAACTCTTTTAATATTTCAAGTGTTTCTTCTTTAGTTAAGTATTTAGTATTTGTAATTACAGGTTTGGTTTCTATTACTACAGGAATATTAGTAGTATACACATTATCTATAAATGGATATGGTGTATGTGTATAAATGTCTACAAAGGTCATACAATATCGATATTCACCATCTTTTAGATAAGCTAATGCATATCTTTCATCAGCTTCCCAGTACTTTTTATATACTCCTCTATCTATTCTTACTATTTTAATCAAGTTACATATTTTAACTAAATATAAATTTTCTGTCTTAAATTTCATTTTACAAAACCTCACTCTTTTATTTTAACACTTTCAAACATCTTTTTCCACAAGTTACTTGAACTATAATTAAGTATACCAGCCTTATAAATTCTAAGTCCATATTTTAAAAGTACAAATATGACTAGAAGTAGTAAAACAACCGCGATAAGAATGTGCACTACTGTGATTTGTCCAAGTACAAAAAGTACAGGTGCAAGAATGCAAGATATAAATGGTAATACTGATATAGTCATTATAAATGAACTCTTTTCATAAGTACTAGCCATAATAGCTAAGAAATATCCAGCCATAATAAGAAGCATCATAGGAGTTTGAAGTTGTTGATAATCTTCTTGACTAGTAGTCATTGATGCAAGAATTCCTGCAAGTAGTGAATATGCAAAGAAACTTAAAAGTATCATTACTATAATCATAGGTAGACACCTAGCTATAGTACTAAGCATACCACTTTCTACAAACTTACTAATTAAATTAGAAGTACTCTCCCCTAAACTTCCCACTAGGCTTGCTCCAGTTGTTACTCTTCTAACAAAAAGTCCAAGAGCAATATACAATATAAACAAAAGAGCTTGCACTATTCCATATACATTAGCCGTGATCATTTTTGATAAAAAATGAGTTCTAGGGTTTACACTAGTAATAATTATTTCCATACTCTTACTTGCCTTCTCTTCATTTATTTCAGCACCAATCATCTGAGTAACTAATAAAATTAAGAAGAAAAATGGCATAATAAATACAGGAATTGCTAAATTACCAATATAATGAACAAGTTCATAATTCTCATCAAGTTCATCATTAAGATAAGTTCTTTCAATATTAATTGGAGAATAAATTTTTTCTAATTCTTCTGCATTTAGTCCACTTTCACTAAGTGCTAAGCTTGTTTTAACTTGCTCTAGAGAAGCATTAAGAACTTGAAGAGTTAAAGCATCTACATAATCAAATGAAATCACTTTAGCATTATGAATATCATCAATAACTAAAACAATATCACTTTTCCCATTATCTTTAATATCATTAATAACTTCATCATAATCTTTATCAGCCTTAACTAAATCGGGACTAGTCTCCGTTATACTAACCTTAGCATTATCATAAACAGCCTTTAATGAATCATAAAATACATTAGTCTTATCATAAACATAAATATTACTTTTTTCATTAAAGTCTCCGCCAAAAGATTTAATAATAGAATCAATATTAAGTAGTCCCACAATAACAAATAGCAAAAGTATATTAACTATTTTAAACCACTTAGTATTTAGTTTCTTTCTAAGTCCATCTTTAACTAGTAGTTTTAACTTACTTGTCATAAACAGCACCTACCTTATCTATAAATATCTCGTTTAATGTAGGTTCTTCTACAACAAACTTAACAATATTTTTGCATTTACTAACATATTTAAATACATCATTAACATAGGATTTATCCACTATACTAACTATAATTTCACTTTGATTACTAGTAACTTTATTAACACCTTTAATTTTCTTTAACTCTTCAGTATCAACATCACCAATTATACTAATATTCTTTTTCCTATAATTATCTTTAATTTCTTTTAAATTACCAGATAATACAGTTTTACCTCTAACTAAAATAACTAAACTTTCACAGAAAAACTCAACGTGTTCCATTCTATGAGAAGAAAAGATTATAGAAGTTCCATTTTCTTTAAGCTCCAAAATTAAATTTTTAAAAAGCTCGATATTAATAGGATCAAGTCCACTAAAAGGTTCATCTAGAATAAGAAGTTTTGGAGAATTAATTATACTCATAATAAACTGTATTTTTTGTGAATTACCTTTACTTAATTCTTTTATTTTTTTGTTTTTATATTCAGAAATTTCTAGTTTATCAAGTAAATAATCAAGTCTTTCTATAATAGCTTTCTCGCTCATTCCTTTAAGTCCACCATAAAATTTAGCTTGCTCTAGAACAGTGAGCTTAGTAAGCAAACTTCTCTCTTCAGTTAAAAATCCGATTTGGTCAGTAACAGAATAATCTATTTTCTTCCCATTAAAAGTTATCTTACCACTTGTTTTATCTAAGAGTCCAGTAATCATTCTAAAAGTAGTAGTCTTACCAGCACCATTGACACCAAGAAGACCAAATATCTCTCCACTTTTAACTTCAAAAGATAAATCATCTACTGCTAAAAAATCTCCATAATATTTAGTAACGTGCTCTAATTTTAACATTATACCCTCCTCTTTAAATGTAATTTTCTTAGTAATTTATCTACATAATCTTTACCAAAGACTTCATATAGTAAACCAGTTTTATATGATATACCCAAATATACAAAAGCTCCAAGTAAAGTATAAAAACTAAGTACTAAGCACATCTTCATTATACCATTTGTTGGTAATTCAACAAATAGATTAAGTATAAGAAGTACTATGAACATTGAAATTATAGGAAGAAATACCTTTTTAATAGTATCAAGAGTCTCACTATAATTAAAATTCATACTCTTTTTAAGAGAAGTAAGTGAATATATATAACTAAATACATATCCTAAAATAGTTGCTAAAATAGCCCCATAAAAAGCTTCAAGTCCCATTAGATTAAATAAGTGCATTAAAGGTACATCAAGAAGTGCATTGATAAGAAATCCCATTATTGAACTAACATAAACTGTTTTAAATTTATTAAGACTCTGTAAAGATAAACTAATGACAATATATATACTAGCAAAGAAACTACTAATACTTGTATATCTAAGTATTAAAGTACCATAAGTATTATTACCATAGAAAAGAGTATAAACAGGCTCACTTAGAAAGGCAAGTCCAACTGCAAGAGGAAGAGTGGAAACTATAATAATTCTAAGTGCCTCATTAAATCTTTTATTTGAAGAAGTGTAATCTTTTTTAGTATAACTACTTACCATATGTGGTATTAAACTGGCCCCCATACCTATAGCAACAGCATTTATAATCATACATATTTTAGGTGCCCACGTACTAATAATACTTGCAATTAATTCAGCTTCTTTAGCAGTATAACCAAGTTTATAACTAGTTCTAACAACAAGAGTCATATCTGTTAAACTATAAATATCAGTAGCAACACTAACTATAATTAAAGGTATTGAATACTTAAGAATCTTTTTAAAAATCTCTTTATTACTAACATTATCTTTAGTATCCTTAGTAGGAAAAGCACTTTTATTTTTAATCATCTTGATTTTTATATATAAATATGCAGAACATCCACCTACAAATGCAGCAAAAACAGATACTCCTACACCTAAAGTAACACTTTTATTCAATACGTTAATTACGATATATGAACCCATTAATAAAACAGCTATTCTAACTACTTGTTCAATAACTTGACTTATACTAGAAGGTGTAATGTACTTATGTCCCTGTAAGTATCCTTTAGAAACACTAAGAAAAGGTATAATAAGAAGACAAAAAGATACACATTTTATAACAAAACTAACATCATCTAATGTATTGCCACCTTTAATCTCACCTAAAATTAAACTTGCAAACTCTTTCGAAAATACAAAAAGCATAAAGAAAGCAATAACTGAAATTATAAGAATAATATTCCTACCAAGTTTATAAGCTCTTTCCTTTGCCTCATACATTTCTAAAGTATTATACTCACTAATAAGTTTACTAATTGCAATAGGTATACCAGCAGTACTAATATTTAAAAATAAATTATATACATTATATGCATAACTATAAAGTGCCCCTCCACTTTCTCCAATTATTCTATAAAAAGGTATAACATATAATGCACCTAAAACCTTAACAATTATAATTGCAAATGTTGCTATAAATGTACCCTCAACAAAACCATTCTTTTTCATACTATTACTCCTATTCATAATATACTATCATACAGCTAAAGCAATAAATTTGCTCGCTACTAAATATACTTGCTGATACTGAAAACTTAATATCAACAACTTCTTTATCTTTTATAACTGCTAAAAATGCATTAACTTTATTTTCTAAATCTCTTTCATGTGATTCATCAAAAACTTTAACTTTCATACAATTCACCAATTATAATATACAACTCTTTTATGTCAAGTTTTGACGATAATTGTAAAAATAATAATATTTATTTAATTTCCCCTCTTCATCATTATATTGAATCATAAATTTAAAATTAACTTCTTTATTATTTTCTAAAAACCCACTTAATTTAATACCTAATTTCTCACTATCTTTATCAAAAGAAACTTTATCATCATATATTCCAATAGATGGAAATAAATTCTCACTTTCCTTGTCGTGAACAAGAATAGCAATTACATCTTTCATAACTAAGTGATTAGTATTAACATAAACAGCATAATTTAAGTAGTCATTTGATAACTCATTTACTTCAAACTTTACATCAAGTTTATCATTTTTAACTTCTTCATTTACATTTAATACTTCATTAACATAATCTTTATAAAGATTTGCTTTCTTTACCTCTTCATCTACTTTCTTACAAGAACATAAAAATAGTGATAAAACTATAACTAATAACATCTTTTTCATACTTATATTATACTATAAATAAATCCAAAAGAAAAGAAACACTACAAAGCATTTCTAATCTATATTAATTGTACTAATAAATTCATCTACATAAAGTGTATCAAAGTTAATAAACCTAAATTCATATACTTTACCATTCTTATAAACATCTAATATACTAATTCCATCCATTTCTAAATATAAAGCATTATTATTAACTCCTATAACTTTCCAGTTATAATTTAAATTATCTTTCATAGTTTCTAAAAGTTCAGTTCTAGTATTAATAACAGATATAGGAGTAAAAAAGTTGCTTCTATTATCTCTTAAATATACTAAATGATTAAGTAGTCCTAAAGAATTAGAAATATTATTTTCTTTTAAATACTTAATTAATTTATTATCAGAAATAAGTTTAACTTTATCTTTACTTACCTCTATTTCAAAAGATTTACCTTCTTCTTTTAAATTATAAATTACCCCATTTTCTAAATTATATTTAGTATAAGTATCAAAATCATTTCTAACACTTACATTCATAAATTGCACTTTATTTTCAGGTTCTTTATACTCAACTTTAATCTTGCTTTTATACTTATAATTATCTAGAGTAGTATTACTTTTAAACAAGTTATTATTTAAAATCACATATGTAGTTTTAAAAGTAACATATCCAAATATAAGTACTGCCAGCATTATAACAACACTAACGCGTTTAACGTTTATCTTTTTTACTCTCACTTTACCAACCTCTTTATCTAAATTAATTTTATCATAACAAAAGAAAAAGTTCTACATTTTTTTATTTAATGTAAAACTTTCTTCTTCATCTTTTTCTTCTTCCTTAACAGGAGCATTTATTTCTTCTAGTTTAGCTTTATTAGAAGCATTAATAAGCTCTATTTTCTTTTCAACTAACTTTCTAATTGCTTCATTTCTTTCAGAATTAGCTTTCATATCTGCAAGTTCTTTTTCGTACATTAATCTTGATTCAACACTTATTTTTAGTAATTCAGATCCAGTAGGATTATCTTCAAAACGCTCTATTTCATCCGGAGTCATATCTTCAATTACCCCCATAACTTCTAGTTGCCTAAGCATTACGTTTATTGATTCAGTATATGCTTTTGTTCTTATAGCCTCATATATAACATTATATCCAGGTATAAAAAGTTTAAATATACTATATTTTTTGACACTATTTAACATCTTAGAAACTTCTTTAGATCTACTAGCATTAAACTTATATCCAGCCTCTCCAACTGATTTGTAAAACTTAAATACATTTTTAAACTCCATTGCAAAACTAGCTATAATACTACTAATACTAAAAATAATAATAAAACTCATACCATTTCCTCCCCTTGTGAAAAATATTTTAATACTAGTACATATGCTTGTCAAGAAAAAACTTACCTATTTTCATAAGCAAGTAAATTCTTAATATCATTTTCAGTTAATTCAGATAATACATTTTTATCAAAGTCACTACTATCAATAATTCTGTTACTAAGTTCTTTTTTCTTTTCTTGAAGTTCAAGCACCTTTTCTTCAATAGTACCTTTACTAACAAGTCTGATAACTTCAACAGTATTCTTCTGCCCAATTCTATGAGCACGGTCAGTAGCTTGATTCTCAGCTTGTGGATTCCACCATAAATCTAAGTGAATAACAATATCAGCGCCAGTTAAGTTAAGACCTACACCACCACTCTTAAGCATTATTAAAAATACCTTAACATCATCATTTTGGTTAAAATCATTAACTCTTTCTATTCTTTCTTTACTACTAACCGAGCCATCTATAACATAACTACAAATACCTATTTCCTCGAGTTTTTCCTTCACTACATTAAGAGCACTTCTAAAAGAGGTAAACACAAGTACTTTATGACCATTATTAGTAACTTCTTCAACAATACTCATAAATCTATCAACCTTATTAGAACCACCTTTGTAGTCATCATAAACTATCTTAGGATCTATACATATCTGTCTTAATTTAGTAAGAAGTGGTAACAAAATAAATCTAACCTTAGACATACCACCATCTTCTATAGCTTTTTCAATTTCTTCCTTAACCTTATTAAGTTCTGAAACATAAAGTTTCTTTTGTTCATCAGAAAGATCTATAAAAATATTATTTTCTATCTTACTAGGAAGTTCTTTAATAACATCTTTCTTTCTTCTTCTTAAAATAAATGGTTTAATTTGTTTAGATAAATTACTTAAAAGCATATTAGTATCTTCATCAAACTCCCTGACTTTATACTTTCTATTAAACTTATCAAATTTAGATAAATATCCAGGCATAATAAAGTCAAATATACTCCAAAGTTCAATTAAACTATTTTCAATAGGTGTTCCCGTAAGCGCAAATTTAACATCTGCTTTAATATTTTTACAAGCTTTAGTAATACCTGCGATTGGATTTTTAATACTTTGTGCTTCATCAAGAATAACCGCGTGAAATTTAAGATTCTTGTAAATCTCTTCATCTTCTCTTAAAAGACCATAGGTAGTAATATAAACATCAAAGTTACCATTCATAAGTAAGTCACTTCTCTTGGACTTAAGACCATTAATAACCTTAACTTTTATAGAAGGAGCAAATTTATTAAATTCATATTTCCAGTTATAAAGAAGAGATGTTGGAACGATTATCAAAAAGTTAGCATCAATATCTGTTTTTAAAACTTCTTTAATATAATAAATAAGTTCAATAGTTTTTCCAAGACCCATTTCATCAGCAAGAACTCCACCAAATCCAGTTTTATCCAAATTATAAAGCCATTTAACAGCAGTAATTTGATAATCTCTAAGTACTTCTTTATCTTCACTAGTTAAGTTAATATTACCATTCTTATTTTCATAAAAATTTTCTATGAAACTATTAAAAAGTCCATCTTTCTTAACAACATTATTATTAATACTATCTAAATAAATAGCTCTATATTTTAAAATTTCTCCTTTACCATTAATAATCTCATCATCACTAAAATCAAGTTCCTCAGTCATATTAAGCATTTCATTAAGATTCTCATCTTCTAAATCTATAATACTATTATTCTTTAACTTATAATATTTCTTCTTATCTTTAATACTTTTAAAAATGTTAACAAGTTCATCACTATCAACACCATCTAAATTAAAATTATAAGTAAGAATATTATCTTTACCAATAGAAAATGTACTAGACATAGAAAGTTTATTCTTAATGTTAAGTTTCTTAAAATTCTCTGTAGTATAAACATTATAAAGATTACTTAATTCATTTAATCCATTCTCTACTAAATTAACCATAAGTTCTAAATCATTAATAATAAACTTATTCTTATCAATAATAAAACCATATGAACTAATCTTGTTAACTAATTCACTTTCAAAATTAACATCTCTTAAAACACTACTTTTATTATCAAAATAATCAATTTCTTCATTATATTTAAGTTTAATATTAAGCACTACATTATTCTTATTTAAATCAAAATACAAACTAACATCTGGTTCATTAACAATAGCTATTTCATTTTTAATATCATCTTCTACTTTAGTATTCTTTTTAATAATAGGTAAAATACCATAAGAGAAATCTTTTAGTTTAGTTTTAGGTACTATTAATTCTTTAACCTCAGTACCAACTAAAATACTTATTAAATTCATTTCTTTATTACTAACTGAATAAATATCATTATCATAATAAACATAATTATTTCCTATTAAACTTAAATCTTTAATATCAAACTCTAATTTATAGTTATCATCATCAAGTTTATTTATATTATTACTAAGAGGAAATCCTTCTTTAATACATTTAATATTTTTATCATTAAATTTAAAACTAAATTTTAAGTCTTTGAATAAATCTAAAAGATCTACAAGTCTTTCTTCACCAATTTCTCCTTCTTTTAAATCTGGAATAAATTTATTTATGTATTTAAAAACCTTTAGATTAGTATCATTAAAATAATTATGTGTAAAATCAAAAGTAAAATCTTTACCAAATGAAAACTCACTAACATCTCCACCTTTAATATAATTAATAAATGAAGTTTGTTTATGATTATATGAATACATTTTATCAATTCCAACTTTTACCCTTATCGAATATGCTTTACCTTTATAATAGTGATAAGTATTAACAGCATCTTCTAATTCTACTTCTAAAAATACTTCTTTTTTAATAACTGGTTTATTCATCTCAGCAAATGTATCAATTAATTTTTCAGATAGCTCTTTTAAATCTGGTTTTGAATATAGTAAATCATAGGTATAATTTTTAAAACAGCCAATTATATGTATACAAGAATGAGTAGACCTAAATTTTTCACAAGAACAAGAAACACTGACAACACCACCATTTTTTATTCTTCTAATAGTTTGACTATAATAACTATAATATTCACGCATATTAAAATAGTAATCAATATACTCTTCTTGTCCGTGAACTTCTTCCACTTTAACTAGCTCCAAATCACTAAAGTGCATATACTCAGCCCTGATAACATCACTTCTCTCAAAATTATCTAAAAGCCAGTCCCGACAAGCATAATATAAATCCTGATTCTTTTTCTCATTCATAACCTAAAGTCTCCTTGTATCTCTCTTCATTATACTTTATATAACAAATAAAGTCTAGCATTTTTGTTTGTGTATACAAAAATGCAAAATAAAAACAGAGTTAAGAAATAAATCTTAGCTCTGTTTTACTACTATATTAACTATTTTATTTGGTACTACAATTTCTTTTATTATTGTAGCATTCTCTAAGTATTTTTTAACATTATCAAGTTCTTTACTTAATCTTAATAATTCATCTTTATCAGTATTAACTGGAACTTCCATAGTACTTCTTAATTTACCATTAACTTGCACTGCTATTTTAGAAATTTCATCAGTAATTTTATTTTCATCATATTCTGGCCATTTGCTTTCACATATTGGTTTACCTAAATTATATTTTTCATTTAATTCTTCAGTAATATGAGGCGCTACTGGATTAAGCAAAGTTAAAAGCATTCTGTATTCGGCACTAGTTATTCTCTCTTGTTTATCAAGTTCATTAGTTAAAATCATAAGTGAAGAAACTGCAGTATTAAATTTAAGTGTTACTAAGTCTTCAGTAACTTTTTTAATTGTTTTATTAATTAAAATTTCTTTATTATAATTATTTCCTGGAGTTACTTTTTCACCCATTTTTACAATTTTATCCAAAAATCTCTTACATCCTCTTAAAGAATCTGTATTCCAAACTGCATCTTGTTGATAATCTCCAATAAACATTTCATAAACTCTAAGAGCATCTGCTCCGACTTCATTAACGATGTCATCAGGATTAATTACATTTCCTTTGCTTTTACTCATCTTTTCATTATTGCTTCCAAGAATCATACCGTGACTAACTCTTACATCAATCATTTCCTTATTGGGAACAAGTCCAAAATTATAAAGCATTTGAACCCAGAATCTAGCATACAATAAATGTCTAGCAGTATGTTCCATTCCACCATTATACCAATTAACTTTATTCCAATATTTCATAGCATCCATACTAGCAAATTCATTAGGGTTGTGAGCATCCATAAATCTTAAGAAATACCAAGAACTTCCAGCCCATTGAGGCATAGTGTCAGTTTCTCTCTTAGCATCACAACCACATTTAGGACATTTAGTATTAACCCAGTCAGTTATTTTAGCAAGAGGACTTTCTCCATTATCAGTAGGTTCATATTCAGCTACATCAGGAAGTACAAGAGGTAAATCTTCTTCGTTCATTGGAACCCATCCACAATTTGGACAGTTAATCATTGGAATTGGTTCTCCCCAGAATCTTTGTCTACTGAAAATCCAATCTCTCATTTTATAATTATTTACTTTTCTACCAATACCTTTATCCATTAAAGATTTAGTAATTGCTTCTTTAGCTTCTTCAACAGTAAGTCCAGTAAATTCTTCAGAATTAATAAGTTTACATCCTTTACCTAAATAATCTTGTTTTTCAAAAGCTTCATTAGTAGTATCTTTTCCATCAATGACTTGAATCATTGGAATATTATGGACTTTTGCATATTCAAAGTCTCTTTGGTCGTGACTAGGAACTGCCATTACAGCGCCTGTTCCATAGGAACCAAGAACAAAGTCTCCTAAATAAACTGGTACTTCTTTTCCGTTAACTGGATTAATTGCTTTTAATCCTTTTAATTCTACACCTGTTTTCCCTTTATTAAGTTCTGTTCTATCCATGTCTGATTTTTTTGCAGTTTCGTTTATGTATTTTTGTACTTCTTCTTTGTTTTCAATTCTAGGCATTAATTCTTTTATTAATTTACCATCAGGTGCGATTACAAAGAAAGTGATACCATAAATAGTTTCGATACAAGTTGTGAAAACACTAAACTTACCTCCACCCACTATATTAACATCAAGTTCTACTCCACTTGATTTACCTATCCAGTTAATTTGACCCAATTTAACTTTTTCTGCAAAACGAGTATCTTTAAGTCCATCAAGTAAATCTTCAGCATATGAACTCATTCTTAGCATCCATTGACTTTTCTCTTTTTGAACAACCTCTGTACCACATCTTTCACAGACTCCACCAGCTGCATCCTCGTTAGAAAGAACACTTTTACATTTAGGACACCAGTTAACAGGAATAGTATCCTTATATGCCATACCGTGTTTAAAAAACTGTAAGAATTGCCACTGAGTCCATTTATAATATTCAGGATCAGTAGTTGCAAATTCTCTAGTCCAGTCAAACCCGAATCCCATTCTCTTCATTTGATTTCTAAAATGATCTATACACTCTTTAGTAACATCTTTAGGATGTGTGTGTGTTTTAATTGCGTATTCTTCTGCTGGTGCTCCAAATGCATCAAATCCCATTGGAAATAACACATTATATCCTTGCATTCTTTTCATTCTAGCCATTGCATCGTGAGCAGTATAACTTCTTACGTGTCCTACGTGAAGTCCACTACCACTTGGATAAGGAAACTCTACCAAAATGTAATAAGGTTTTCCCCCTTCATTCTTAACTTCAAAAGTATGATTTTTAATCCAATACTCTTGCCACTTTTTTTCTACTTCTTCAAAATTATACATTTTTAACACTCTCCTTCTTCTTTAAAATTCTTCCCACTATTTCATAAAGTGAATATACCAGGACTACCATAATAACAAAAGCAACCAATATAATTAAACTATAAGATTTAATATTATTAACAGTTACAAAAGTAAATGAAATAATAAAAGGATTAATAATATTAATACACCATTTAATAGTAGTATATTTAGTCTTTCTTCTATCTAAGTTAAATTTACTAACTAAATAATTAGTCTCCATTTGTTTTCCAGCATCAGTATAAGTTTTTTTCTTTCTGTTAATAACAAATACATAAATAAGGAAAATTATCAGGTATGAAGCTAAAAAGTAAATTAAGTTAATTAAAACATCATTCATAAATATTCCTCCAAAAAATAAAACTCTATGACTTAAGGACTCATATGAGCGGTACCACCTTAATTCATAAAGTTAATTATGCTTCTCTTAGTTATAACGCTTACAAGCGAAGTTTCTCAGTAAGCAAGTTCATAAATTCTACTTATTAGTTTACACCAACCACTAACTCTCTATAAAGTATTTTTATTCTACTCGTCTTTCAATGTATTAGATTTTATCAAAATAATTAGTAAATTTCAATAGTTTTATTTATTTTTATTGTTTTGCTGTGAAATATCCAGGACTACTAGTACCTCCATCTATTCTAGCATATGTTTTGTCAATATTTGAACTATCATATACAGTACCAGCACCACCTACAAGTTTAGTATCACCACTAAACATATTAGATGAACTAGTGACTTTATCAGTTAAAAACTTATTGCTTACATAAATAGTAGTCAAATTAGGAGAACTTTCAAACATATTATTCATATCAGTTACTTTACTTGTATTAAACTTACTTACATCTATTTTATCTGCTAAAAATTTTTCTAAATTATTATTCAGTATTAATTCTTCTTTATATAGCTTTGATAATTTTTTTATATGGTATTCTAGTTTAGATGCTAATACTCTATTTTCTGTTTGCCATACACTTTCTAATTTTTTTGCTGTACGTTTTAAAGTATATTTAGCACATTTGGGTCCTTTACTAAAATGTTCTTCCATTCTGCGATTTATATTTGTTGTTATTCCTGTATAAATTGAATTATCTTCACATCTTAACATATACACATAATACATTTTATTTTCCTTACTTTTATAATTCATATATATTAGCTTTCAAAATTATTTGAGATATTTTTGATTTTTCCTTAAACTCTATATCCCAACAGCTCCCTACAATACTTCTTTTTATTTTATATTCTTTTGTAGGTTCGCCTAATAACTTATTTAATTGTTTCTGCAAATCAACTTTATTAGTATATATACAAATTTTTTCTTCCTTATATAAAACATTTATAGTTGTTTCTGTTTCATTTTTGTTTACTTCTTTGTATATCTTTTTTTCCATTATCTCACTCATTTCTGCATTTTTATTCCATCTTTTGTGAGTATTATTTTATTATTTAGAAATCAGAATTTTCTTTATATCTGTTTCGGTAATATATTCTGTGCCTTGACTTTCTCCATATTTATTAACAATTTCTGCTTTATATATATTTCTATTATTTTCTAAATTATCATTATTACCATAACTCCATGAAGCAGAATTCTTTTGAGTAAAAACATCATATTCGTATCTAGAATTATTCAATAATTTATATGTTACCAGTCCTTCAGAAGAATTAACCGGAGGATAAAACCATGTAATAACTAATATTTTCTTCATCTTCTAATCATTCTCCTTCCAATTTTTATTAAACTATCTTTCATTCTATTAATTACTAATAATGTTGGAGTAAATTTCAAATTTCTATATATTTTGATAAAAGAAATATTACTTACATCATATAATTCCTTATTTTTATTATATAAATATTTATCAAACTCTTTTACTAATTTATATCCTTGACGTTTTTTCTTAAAATAAATACAATATATTGAATAGTGAGTAAATAAAATATATTTAAGTATAATTCTTATATATTCTTTTTTAGTATCACTAATATCTGTAAGATTAGAATAATAATCTATTAAATACTTAACAACCTTATCATGATTTAAATGATTCTTAACAAATGATGCAGTATTAACACTTTGATCCAATCTGCCAATAAAATATCTATATATATCCAAATCAAAATAAACAAAACTATTAACATAAGGTATTGGTACAACATTGTATTGCATATCAACATAAAAAGTTTTTTCCATTAACTTTAAATTACTTTCTCGAAGAACTTCTGTTTTATATGTTGATGTTGCCATAACAAAATATTCACCATTTAATATATTTAAATCAAATTTATCAAAAATATATTTTTTATTTGGTTCTAGATTTTTATATACAATCTTTTCACTTTTTCCTTCATAAATAAACTCTTTTGAATAATCTGTTACTACCAAATCAGCATCTTGATCTTCTAATCTTTTTACAAATTCAACAAAATTAACATTATCAACCCAATCATCACTATCTAGCACTCTAAAATATTTCCCAGTAGCAAGTTCCAATCCTTTATTAATTGTTGAACCATGACCACCATTTTCTTTTTCAATAATTTTAAAAGTATCTGGTAATCTTTTAGAATATTCTTTAGCAATATTTATTGCATTATCTTTACTTCCATCACTTACAACTAAAACTTCTAATTTATCATTTATTTCTTTATTATCTAAAGAATCCAAGCATCTTTTAATATACTTTTCTGTATTATAAACAGGTACTATTACAGTTAATATTTTCATATTTATTCCTCCCCTACAATAGTTTTAATATAGTGTTCGCATACTTCTTTTGCTTCCCCTATTTCAATTACTTTACCATGTTCTAGCCAAACAACTCTATCACACAAACTCTTAATAGACTCAATCGAATGTGATACATATAATACTGTAGTTCCTCCGCCAATCATTGAGCGCATTTTTTCTTCACTTTTTTGCTGAAATGCTAAATCTCCAACTGAAAGGATTTCATCTACTATTAAGACTTCCGGATCAACTATTGTAGCAATTGAAAAAGCAAGTCTAGCAATCATACCAGAAGAAAAGTTTTTAACAGGTACCTCTAAAAAATCTTTTAATTCAGAAAACTCAACAATTTCATCAAACTTACTTTCTATAAATTGCTTTGAATATCCAAGAATCGCACCATTCAAATAAATATTTTCCCTTGCAGTAAGATCCATATCGAATCCTGCACCTAACTCTATCATTGGACATACATTTCCCATTACTTTTACACTGCCTTTTGTAGGTTTCATAACACCAGCAACAACTTTAAGAAGTGTAGACTTACCTGCACCATTGCAACCAATAAGTCCTATAACTTCACCACTTTTTACTTTAAAGTCAACATTACTTAAAGCATAAAATTCTTCTCTCTTTTTAGATTTTCTTTTTTCAGTATTAAATAAATCTATAAAAAACTGTTTAAAAGAAAATCCTTTTTCTATACCCAAATTAAATCTCATAGATACATTATTTATATCAATCATAATCTCATCTTTAATACAATTATTTTTAATCATTATATCACCTCACTTATGCATAATATATAAATTTATTCTGATTTTTTCTAAATAATACTAAACCAACAACTAAAACAAGCGTTGAACTTGCTAAACACGCAACGAAACTTTCTAAACTAGGACACTTACCATATAATATAATTGTTCTAGCAAAATCAATATATTGATATAATGGGTTTAATTTAAATAGAAATTGAAATTTTGAACTAATCATTGAAATATCATACATTATTGGAGTAAAATAATTCCATACTGTAATGAGTATCCCATAGATATAAAACATATCTCTCATAAAAACAGTAATTGTAGACAAAATAAATCCCATACCTACAGTAAACAAAAATAAGCATATAAAAGCATAAGGTAATAATAAATGATAAATATTAATTCCCTGACCTGTTATTATTATTATTAGATAAAGTGGTATTAATGTAAGCAAAAAATTAATACCTACAAATAGACATTTTGATAATGGAAAAATATATTTAGGAATATATATTTTATTTATTAAACTAAAATTAGCAACAACCGAACCCATTGATAAATTAGAAGCCTCACTAAAATAATTAAACATAACAAGTCCAGTCATTAAATAAACTAAATAGTTAACCCCTGGAACACTAAATTTAAATACATTAGAAAATATTATTGCCATTACTCCCATCATCAATAATGGATATAATAAACTCCATACTATACCTAAAAAACTTCTTTTATATTTCACTTTAAAGTCTCTTAACACTAGTTGTTCTAATAAAAATTTATATCTTTTCATTATTTGTACAATATTTTTAATCACTCTATCACTTCCTAATAAAATTATATATGAAAATATTTACATAGTCAAGGCATTAGACATTTTACATACACCATTTTACGAAAAAAATAGGAATACTTATCTTTTTCATTAAATTAAAAAGCCCTACTTTTTAAAGCAAGACTTTATCTATAATATTTTTTACCAGTTGGTTTTAACTTATCAGTTTCCCAAGCATTACCATCAAGTAATTGTTCTTCCATTTTATCATATTCTTTATAAAACAAATATCTTCTTATTCTATTACTATCAATATTTGCAAGTAGCTCAGTACTCTTTTTGTTATTAATTAAATCATTATATATACTGTCGGATAAATCAGTATATGATACTTTTTTATCTGATATATATAAATCATGCTTTTCATTTTTACCTTTTATTAATAATACTGGATTTTGTCTACCAACATATTCATAATCATTATATCCATGATCAGATAATATAATTATTTTAGAATTATCAAAAACATCTTTTTCTTTTAATCTATTCAAATATTTTTCTATAAATGTAATTGTAGATAATATTTTATCATCATAAGAACCATTCTCAATTTTTTCCATTTTTTCATTTAAATCATAAGGTAAATGTCCACCTTCAATATGAACAAATTGGAAATAGTTATTTTTTTGAAATTTAACCGTATCTAATAAATTATAATTATTTAAATTTGACCAATTAAAAACATTATCCTTATTTTCATCATAAATATTTTTACACTTATTGTAATCAAGTGTTTCAATCTTTGAATATCTCTTTAAAGGATATGGCAAATACTTAAATAATAAATATTTAGTTTCTTGAAAAAGAAAAGATTTAAAATTAACTGTAGCATTAGTATTACGAACATTTTTTATATCAAATGTATCATTATTTAATATTTGTAATTCTTCATCATAAACATTAATATCATAATTATTTTCTTTTAAAAGATTAAATAATTTAGAATTATCAAAAGCATAATTATAATAATCTTGATATGATGTTTCAGCTTCATACCATATACCAGATAAAATAAATGGAATAGAATCCCTAGTAAATCCATAAGTTGATAAAGTATCAGGATAATATGTAAAATCATCAAAAATATCTTCTTTGTTATTTTCTTTTAAAACTTTATTAAACTCAACAGAATCAACACAATCAATAAGTAAAACAAAGAAATTTTCTCCCTTAGAAACATTATTTATATTATCATTCATAGAAAATAATACACCTTTACTCTTAAATAAATCCTTACTTGTTAAAAGCACACTAATTAAACTAACCAATAACATTGCAAAAATTCCTAAAGAAGTATAAGATATTATTTTTTTATATATATTTTTATGTTTCTTATATATATAAATACTTAACAAAATAACAATCAACCATAATCCAACAGATATAGCATTTTCTATTTTATAACTACTCCATATAATTGGAGAACCATCTAACGAAGGAAGAGATCCAGCAAGATAATTACCTTGAATATATATTGCAACTAAACATATAAAAAATACTATTAAATATATATCATATAAATATTCTTTTTTAATCTTTTTACATATATAATATAATATGAAAGATAAAAATAACAATAGTAATAATATAACAATAAATATCTTTAAATTATTAACAATTAATAATTTAAAATCAAACCAATAATCTGTAATATTTGAAGAATATGTTACAATTGGTTCATAAATAAATAACATAAACGCAAATACAATAGACATTACAAAAGGTATAAATATATTTTTCAATTCTTTTTTCATAAAATTT
>OIZT01000126.1_pt1 | contig 59205 bp, 95 predicted proteins | sample 1588611 | NCBI WGS metagenome assembly OIZT01 (sample SAMN03283278) | human gut metagenome | biome: human-associated habitat; material: feces | host: Homo sapiens | place: Peru | collected 2012
ATCGGGATGGGGGGTATGTGTCGCGAAGACCCCCCTCTATGGGCTTTTCACCTCCTATAAGCCGTTATTTTATATTTTTATATATTAAATTGGCTGTTTATATCTACTTTTCGATAGATTCCAAACGGATCGATCGCCACAATCTCATCAATTGCACGTTCAACCTCTTCCTCGTTCTCCTCTTCAGAGAGCGCGTCCGACGTATGAGCGATCCTTGCCAAATATCCACAGCTATTGTAACCGTTCGTCACGTCATAGACAAACCATTCACCGAATTGCGTGAACGGATTGTACGGATTATCAATGGTGCTCAGCGCATAGTTGCTCGTCATTCCGTTCACCCCTTTCATTTGATGTAATTGGATACGGTGCTCGTCGAAATATCCATTTGTTTGGCGATTTCGTCGATCGTATATCCATAGTTTGCCATGGCTTTGATGCGGGATTGCTGCGACGGCGTCAGCCCACGCTGTGTTCTGGGCGTTGCACGTTTCCGGATGACGTCCGTGTCCGTGTACTTGAATATCTTTTGCAGCTTCGTGTCGCTGATGGCCCCTGCCTGGATGGCTTCCCACTCACGATCCGAAATATCAATGGGATAGCGCTTGGCACCCACCCTGATTCGGGACTGGCTCAGCGCCTGCTGACCAATCTTCTTCTTTTCGCCAGCCGTCAGGTTCGGATTATCCATGGTTTTGGCCTTCACGATCACGTTCGCCAGCATCTGCGCCTTGCGCTCACGTGGCGCGTTCATCTCCGCCGTGTTCAGCTGTGCGTTCAGATGGGCCACCTCGGTGGCGTAAGTATCCGCGGCGCTGCTGTGATACTTCATGCGTCCCGTGTTTGCCATCATCTTGCGCGCCTCGTTGGCCAGTGCCTTGTTCGCGTTCGCATAGTCTGCATAAATATCTTCCTTCCGGGTGCCGCTACTCAGCGTATGCGCATCCTTGGTCTCAGCCATCTGACTGCTCTTCTGCGTGCGAACCCGAATCTGCCCCGTCTTTGGATCGGTGTACTCCTCGCGAACCTCCCTAAATATCAATTCGCCGGTGTCCTTGTCGATCTTGGGCTGGCCCTTGCGCTTGAGCACCTGCTTATCTCCGCTAGCACGGCTAATCAGCGTAGACGCGCCGCCTTCGTGGTACTTTCCGTCCTCGTCATAGCGGGCTTGATATAAGCGCTTCAGCTCATCGATGCGGTTGTCCTTCTCGCTGGCCTTGTAATCCAGCTTGTGCTTGCCCGCGTCGATGACGACCATGCTGTGACGAACAGCACGCGCCAGTTCGTCCTCTCCAGCACCCTTGAGCGTCATGTCCGTAATCAGGTTGCTGATCTCTCCCATTTGCTTCTGCGTATTATCAATCAGCTTGCCCTTCTTATTGGTATAACGCATATAGGTCATGCCTTCGCGCTCAGGATACTCCGTCTTTGGGTCAAATCCCTCCAGCCCCTTCAGCGGCGGCTTGCTCGTAATACGCACCTTGCTGCTGTTCGAGTTGCACGGGATCACCATCACGGTGTCGCCGTCAAAGTCCGCGCCGCTCAGCCGCTCTGCAACATGGCTGTTGATGCCAATCGCATCCAGAGGCGTGCTTCCCAGCACCTTCTTTGCATCCGCCTGGCGATTGTTCACTTTCAGGATCGGGATCTCAAACGTGCCGCCATGCGGATAGCGAATCAGCGCCACCGTTTCACCGTCCTGATAGCTTGGCGCGTACACCTCGTTATCCTTCAGCGACGGCACAGGCAATATCACGCGATACTTTTGTCTCGGCAGCGCAGCCGCTTCCAGATGCACCGCCGTCGAATCACAAGAGGACGCGAAATCGTTGAGCAATTCCCGCTTAATCGTCGGGTTCGTCAGCGCCGCAATCTCGGCCAGCTCCTGCTTCTTATTTCCGATTGAAATATCAAGCTGCTTTCGAATCAGCGAGATCGGCTGCTTGCTCAGGAACTGGCTCGGCAGGCTGTCGCTCCAGCTTCCCCAATCGCCTTCTTCGGCACGCTTATTGATTAGGCTCAGCTGCCGGTTGCCGTTCTCATCGGTATAGTAGCTCTGGCCTCCCTTTTCCTTAATCAGAGAACCAAAGGGATTGTCAGGGTCATCCTTGATGGGCTTGAGCACCTTTTCCAGCGGCGTTCCCTTGTGCTTATTCGTGTTGAACATCACGTCCACGCCCTTGGGCAGATCGTCCGAATATACAGCCATGCCCTTGATGTAATGCGTTCCGTCAACCAGAATGCGCACCTGTGCATAGTTGCTTTCGCCCAGGCTCAGATCTTTCACGCCGCGGCGAATCTCCACCGTGCCGTCGCGCTCCAATCCGCCATCCTCAGCGTATCGCACCTGCATGCGCGAGGAATCCATGGATTTGGGATAGACGAAGGCCTTCTCGAAAATATCATTGCCGTCCTTGCCCTCGCGCGCCGTGTAATCCGTCACGGTCTGGATTTTGTTCAGATCGTAGATTTCCCGATACTCGGTGCCGGGCGGGCAAGCCACGCGCACAGTCGTAAACCGATCAGGATTGGTCACCTGCTGCACGCGCATGTTGTATACCTTGTAGCCTTCGCTTTGCAGAATATCAAGGGCCGTGTCCAGCTTCGTGCCGGAAATCCCAAGCTCGCGCTCAATGCCCGTGCCAACGTCGATCATTCCCTTTTCGTGGATCTGATCCTTCAGGAATTCCGCCGTTGCTTTAGACGCTTTGGTGCGGCCCTCGGCCTTGGAGTTCAGGAGCGATCGCACCGAGCTTTCGTTGATGCCGCCCATGCGCTTTCCGATCTCCGTATAGCTCAAGCCCTCATCCCGCAGCGCCTTGGCCTGCGAAATATCCGCCAAACGCTGATTGGAGAGCGCATTGGAATACTGACGGCGCAGCGAGCCCGTGCTTGAGCACCCCATCAGCCGCGCCAGCTCCTTCTCGTCCTTGGCAATGGCCTTCATGCTGCGGTAGCGCTGGATAAAGTCGATGGAATGCTGATACGGGTCGTCGCCGCTGCCCAGAGGATAGCGTCCGCTGCCGCGTCCGGGAGCACCGTCGCGCTTGCTTACGCCATAATGCGCCAGGGCGTCCTCTTCGTTCTTGGGGAAATATCCGATGTAGCTCTTGATTTCGTCGCTCAGCCTGCTCATTGTACGTCGCCCTCCCGATCCTTAATCGCGTTGATGATTCGGTCAAATTCCGGAATCTGATCCATGATCCGCAAAATATCATTGGGATCCGGATTGTCGTATACGATCTGGTTGTTCTGATAGATGCGAAGCTCCGTATGAATGTCCGTCGGTTTTACCTTGTATTCCAGGCAGAACAGGGCATTGTAGATCTTCAGCTGATCCATCTTCGCAGGGGTCGCGCCGGTCTTCAGATCGCTGATGCGCAGCTCCTCGTTTCGAAAGCTGATCGCATCGGTCGTGCCAAAGCAGTTGTCCGAGAAATATAACACCTGCTCCGGGATCATGTGATAGGCCACGGCGTCGTTTACGTACATGTTGAGCGTTTTGTTGCTCTTGGGCAGCTTTTGCCCAAGGCGAATGCATTCGGCCGCAAAGGCATGCAGGCGCGTGCCCTTTTCAATGGCCAGGAAGTTTCGATACGCATCGGCCAGCTTCTCATCCGAATATCCGAGCCATGCGTATTTACTCGCACCCAGGAACGCGTGCGCTCCTACGAGACGCGAGTGCTGATTCCAGTTCATACAAGACTTCCTCCTTGTTTTCAGGGTAAATAAAACGGCAGAACGATAGCTCGTCCAGCCGCTGTACGTAGTAATCCTGATTGGGCTGATGATGCGCACGCGCCGATTTCTTGCACTCCAGCATCGCCCAGCGGTCGTTGTGAAGCACCAGAATATCAGGAATCCCCTGCTTGTAGGAGGCGTCCATCTTCATCACCACGCAGCCGGGGAATCGTTCATACAACTCCCGGATCAGCGCGGCCTGAAAGTCTCGCTCGTAAGTTCTCATTGAAACCTCCGTTTTGGCATAAGAAAAAGAGGCATCAGCTGAAAATGCAGCTTCTACCTCTTCTCTCATAATAGGGGCTGTTTTTCACGCGTGTTTTTAACGCATGTCAGTCCAAATACGGATCGTCCGGATCAATCGTCACGCCCTCTTCGTCACAATCCCGTTTGCACTGAGGATAATGCCCTGTGCAATGAAGACACATGCCGCTCGGCGGGTTCGCGCCAATATAATTGAAGAAGTCCTCCCGATCCATCTCCGTTTCGCAGTCCAGGCACACCACAAGCTCCCCGTCCTCGGTCCAGTAGAATTCATCCAGGCCGCAGTCGGGGCAGCACACCGCGTCGCCGTCCTCATCGCGGGCACGATCACGTATTTCCTCTTGCATGTCTACCGGGCGAACCTCCACCTCGCCATTGGTAAACCACTTGTGTGGAAAGGGGCGTTTTGTCATTGTCTTTTCATCCTTCTTTCGTATTAAAATAGGCTCTGCCCACTTTGCCCAGTTTTTTTCGTTACTTCTCTTATTTTATTGAAATTTTTTATCGTATTAAATAAGAGAAAAAACTGGGAAACTGGGCAGAAACACGAAAACCCCTTGATTTTCCTGGGTTTTTTGCTGCCCACTTTTGTTTTAAAAACTGGGCAGAAACTGGGCAGAAACTGGGCAGAGGCCCTTTTTCAGCGTTTTCGGCCTTCCATTTTTCAACAAAAACTGGGCAGAAACTGGCCAGCGCCCACTTTTTGGAATATAAAACTGGGCAGAAGTTTGGCGGTTAGTCAGTCAGAAATACGTTCACAATAGCCCCATCCGCCGACAAAGATGACCTCGTCTCCGTCGGTAAAATGAAGCTCTGTCATTGTTCCCGGACGGAGACGGAGCATCGTTCTGTCCGAATAATTGCTTCCGTAAACGAGGGTTGCAGTATTGCTGAAAGTCTCCCCATTGTATAAGGGCTCCCATGTATCCTCCGAGACTTCGCAAATATAGATTTTATACTGCCCGGCCGGAAGACTGCTGCCAATTTCATATATCCCCGCTTCAAATCCCTTGAAAGCATGGCCGTTCACTTCGGAGTCTCTCAGATTATTATAGACTGCAAGATTCAGCTCGACATATACTTCTTCCCATGCATCGCGAAGATACTTAAGATTCACGCCATCCAAGGAATATGCGGATTGCTTGATTTCCTCCAACATGTCGTCAATGTTGAAGTCCGGAGTTTCTTCCGCCCTCGCCACGTTCGCCCCGCACGAGAATACTACCAGAAGCATCAGCACTACACACAGAATCTTTTTCATGTCTTTTCCGTCCTTTCTTTTTCCACCAGTATACAGCCATTATTTGCTATTGTCAAGCAAATGTTTTCCCTGCCTCATTCCTCCCTTCCAGCCGCATTTCAGGGGCTGCATGGCCGTTGGGTAACTGTACTCAATCGCGGGCCTGCTATAGCCCCCAATCGCGTGTTTCGGCTCGTATTTTGGCCGTTTTGGTGCAAATATGCTGCGCCGGTGTTTGGGCCGCGTTCCGTCCAGATACACCAGCAGCTGAAGCGTGCACAGCGTTACCAGCACGCCGAGCAGCAGAAATATCGTCGGCCACAATAGAAATTCCATCCTCATTCTCCCTTCTCCATCAGCGCCTCGGTCAGCCCCTTCACGACGCCCAGCAGCCTGTCGCAGGCTACCCTGTGCGCGCGGGATTCCGTGGGGTCGCAGAGCTCTGCCACCTGCGCGTCAATGTCCTCGTCCCGCGCCAGATCCAGCACCAAGCCGATCATCACGGAGATCTTCCGTCTGTAGTCCTCCAGTGCGTCGGCCGCTGCGTTCATGATGCGGCACTCGCAGGTATCCAGATCACTCGCATACGGACACTCTGCCGGGCACGAGGTGGCCGCGCAGGACCGGAGCAGCTTAATCAGATCGTCCGCCTTCATTCGTTTGCTACCCTCCTAATCGGAATCGTCAGGAACCACCAGTTCGTAAAGACCCAATCGTCCTCCTCATCCTTACGCTCCAGATAGAACATGAACCGAATACCGCGCCACCTGCCTCGTTTCTTTCGGTAGAAAAAATCTCCGGCGAAGACGCTGACACCGCAGCGTTTGCGACGCCTATAGGGAATATAGAGGTCTACCAGTTCCATGCACTCCACCTCACACATGAATGATCGCGCCCTTGATCAGCGCGTTCATCGTCACCTCATCCTGGCGCAGCATGTTGACGCAGCGCCTGAGCAGAAAATATGGGCACTTTTCCGGCCCGTCGATGATGGCCAGCGCGCAATCCGAGCAGCCGCCGCTGCATTTGCTCTCAGCTGCCGACCAGGATGCGTTTAGAATATCGCGGCGGGTCAGGCTCGCTCCCACCTCGCTCATCGTCTCTTCCCCCTCTCGCAGTAGCCGTTCCAGGCCATGGGCTCATTGCGGCAGTATACACATGGCACTCCGTCCCGTTCCTCCAATACACCGAATTTGCATTCGTTGCAATATACAACGTCCGGAATGGCCGTTAAAAGCCGTTCTACGAGGTCATAAAGCACGTCGATGCAGCACCTGCCCCAGCACTCATCGAAGCTGCTAAGGGCCTTCAAAGGGCAGGAAACGCAATTCTCGCCCGTTCCGCCTACGCCCCAGCACTTTTTCTCAAATATAACGGTCTGGAGCACCGCCACAAGCTCGTGCAGCGGCATCCCATCAAGTGGAGAAGTTGCGTCCGCCATGTCCGTACCCCCTTTCAGCGCTCAGGCGTTTGAAGTTCCGGTTAATATCGTAGCTGTTGCGCCGGGTGTCAAGCTCAGAGTAGATCGTCCGCTGCCTGAGCACCCGCTCCTCATACTCCGCCGCCTTCTTTTGCTCGTAGTCCTGCCATTTCTCGCATCCGCCGCGGCAGCCAATCGCCCGATCGGCACAGAAAGCCCCGCACGGAGGCGGGGTCCTGTTGCCGGGAATACTGAATTTTGTCATTTCGCAAACCCTCTTGGCACTGTGGAGGTCCTGGGAAGGAATAACGGGCAGCATACTCCGATATGAAAGTCCTCCGGCAGCTCACTGTGCAGCGCCCGTCGGGCAGAAATATGCTCGTTCAGGGCCTCGATCGTCCTATCATACGCCGAGATATACTTGCACATCACGGCATGACAGCAGTTAGAGCACTGGTCATTCTTCAGTTTTTCCATCGCGAATATCCTCCTCCTCGAACCAATCCTCCAGTTCACATTCGATTCTTCCGATGTTGTAGAAGAAACGAAGCTTGCCCGATCTGGCAACCTCATAAAACTTGTCCAATCCATAGTCTTTAATCACTTCAAGGAAGAAACGAAGCAGGAGTTCTGTCTCTTCATGTAAATGTCGTCCCTTGCGCACCTTGTTGTAATAGTCCAGCGGATCGCCCTGCGTCCACTTGGCCTGGCTGTACACCATCCCTGCGCCAATCCAGTCGCACACCATCTCCACGACATAGCGGTATGGGATTTTATTTGCAATGACATGGCCGTCCCATTCGTCGAAGTCCGTCCAGTACTCCCAATGATGGGGGTTGCGGCCTTTATGATGGAGCCACGCCGCGGAATACCCCTGTGCCGCCTTCTCGGCCTCAATGGGCGACCGGTCGCCCTGGAAATATCGCGCCGACGAGGAAAATTCCGCCCGGCTCAGCTTGGATAGGTCGTGCACAAGCCCCTGCCAGAAATATCCGCACTTCGCGCACTGCTGGAACACAATCCAGCGGTGCTTTGTAACGTTTTTTAGATGCTTCCATGCAGCTTTGACATTCATTGATTGCGCCTCCGTATTTCTTCATCGGTTTCTTTTCCCTCTTTTCGGGAATCATGCAGAAACTCGATGTGCTGGGCTAATGGAATTATAGCAACCATAAAGGTTATCCAAACGCAGAAGATGATAACAATAGTCTCATTCATCCCTTCTTCTCCTCCCCCGTAATCAGCTCGGCATATGGCAGCAGCTCAATCCAGTCGCAGAACATGTGCCACTCGTCCAGCTTGTGATCCTTTCTGGCGCGGTAAATATTGCGCAGCACCGCATAGTTGGCCGTCCAGGTGCGCTTCTGGTTATAGCTGGAAGGAAGCAGCTGGATCATCTGCCACCATACATCCTTCTTGCAGTGAATATTGGGATCAAAGAGCTCCCGCTGGTCCGTCGGGAAACTGTCCCATGCTAAATATAAGCTTCGCAGATGGTTTAGCATGTCTACGATGCACGAAAGCGCCATCAGGCAATTGTCAGTCAAATGCTCGTGGCTGAAATCCGAAAGCTCAAATTCCTTCGCCGCAAGCTTGTGCATCGTCGAGCAGGAATCGGCCACCGTGCCCACCTTGTAGGTGTCCATCTCCTTCCACCAGTAGAGCGGGCCGGTGATATCGCAGGACACACCGATCATTCTCAGGAACTTTCCGTGGTCGGGCCCCGCATTCGCCAGCAGCCGCATCAGCTCCAGGTCGTTTTCGCCAAGCTCCGTATACTCCTCCGCAAATACAGAATCGCTCCGATTCCAAGAGTTCTTGGGGTTGCGCATGCCCCGGACGGCCGCCTCCCAGCCGTAGGTCTCGCCGTGTTCAATCGTAATCATCTGCAATATCCTCCCTCTTCGTGCTTGTTTTTGCGGTATTCTGCCAGCTCCGCCAGGCTGAACGCACCGCCGCGCAGCAGCAGCTCCTCATAGTTCGCGTTGCGGTCGGCCAGTTCCATCAGCTCTGCAACCGTCACCCACTTGTGATTGTCGGTGCGCGGAAGAACGCGCAGAAAGCCCCTGCTAATCCATGCGTAGATGCGCTGCGGGGTCTTATGCAGCATGTCCGCTACCTGCGGCACGGTGAATATTTTCTGCATGTTACTTGTCTCCCTTATTCAGCCTCCGGGCAAACCCGGCTTCGCTGAAGTTCTTTTTGGCTGCCAGCGCACGCCCGATGGCCACATCGATCCCGGCCCGGCTGCGCAAATGATAGTAATACAGCTCTCGAAACGGAGTATTCAGCCGGTCAATCCGGCCTGCCGCCTGCTCCGCCACCTTGTAGCTGTAGGTCTGGGAGTAAAAGATCATGGTGTCGGTCTTTACGCAGTTCCAGCCCTCGCAGCCCGCCGTGTACTGCACCAAATATACCCATCTGTCGCCGTCTGGCACGTTCTGGTGCTCATGGCCCGTCCACTCGGCAACGACTGTCCCAGGCGGATATCCCAAATGCAGCAGAATGTCCCGCTCGTAATCGAAGTTGTAGAATATGATGACCTTTGGATGATCCTCCAGCACGCCCAGTACCGCCAATTGACGCGATTCATCCTCGTTGACAATGCGGCGCAGCACAAAGCACTGCTCGGATGCATTGACCGTGGGCGCATCCTTGTAGGGATTCCAGCGCGTCCGGATGGCCGCCTTGTACTTCTGAATATCGTAGAGCACCCACCAGTCGATGTGCTGGCTGACGGTCTTGCGCTCAAAGTCCATGGTGACCAGAATATCGCGGCGGTACTTGATGAGACGCCCTTCGTTTACGTAGCGGTCGATCTGTGGGAACCTCGCGAAGGCCTTATAGATGATGTGCTCGCGTGAGAACTCCGAGCGATTCTTATAGAACCCGTTTGCAATGAACACGGGAATATAATCGCTCCACGTGTCTCCCGGCGTGGCGGACAGGAGAATCCAGGCGTTGGCCTTGGCAATCTTTAGGAAGCTCTTTACCCATTTACCCTTGCCCACTACGCGCTGCTCGTCAAATATGAAGAACGCGCCCGTTACCTCTGCATACTTTCCAACATTATTCCAGCTGTCAATGACCACCTTATTGGCATATAGATTTGCCTCGGGGTTTGCGGACAGGAGAAACGGAACCATCTCCTCGTTCCACTCCATGGTGTCGCGCTTTCGGGCGGTGGTAATAATATAGAGATCCTTGGGATTCTTCATCTCTACGTACCGATCCGTGCCCAGAATGCCGCCGTTCTGCGCATAGTAATATGCAAGGGAGGTGCGGGATTTGCCAGACCCCACACCTCCGCAAAGGATGCATCCGTTTCGCATGCGGCGCACCGCGTCCAGCTGATACGGATACAGGGATACGCCGCTCATTTCTGCATCCACACGCGATCCGCCACGGGCACAATGTGCTGGCGCTCCACCTTGATCTCGGGGAAGAAAATATCGCCCCCGGCAGGCAGCGCTACCGTCAGCACCATCTTCGTCAGCAAATCTACATTGCCCACCAGATCGGTCGCCTGGTCATGAATCTGCTGTCCGATGGCCTCCAGCGCGGCAACGAGCTGCGCGCGGTACTTCTCAGAATAAGTCATCTCTTCAGCCATCCTGCTCCTCCGTCAGAATAAACTGGCTCTCGAACTTCTGGAACAGCTCCTTAAAGCCGTCCTGCTTGATGGGAGAGCAGCCGTACTTGGCGGTAAACAGACGAACCACCTTGTTCCACTTATTGTTCTGGTCCTTGACCGCGCTGTTGATCCCGCTCATCCGCGTTACGTGGCGCATCGCGCAAATATCGCCCATCTCGCGCAGGAATTCGCCGGCAAAATCCCCAGCAACGTCCGCTGCCTTCTCTCCGCCGATGCGAAAGACCTCCATCAGCGGCTGGTCGTATTTCTCAAAGTATTCCGTCGCGCGCATGTTAAATATCCTCCTTTTCTTCCTTGGCCCACAGGCGCTTGATGGCCTCATCCCGCACTCTGGAATCGTACATGGCGGCAGCCACATCTTCTTCCCACTTGCACTTTCGGTCCTCCGCGGCCTTCTTCAGCCGCTTTTCGCGCAGCTCCTGCACTCGTGCCAGATAGCGGCACTTCATGGCGCGCTCGTCATGCTCGTCAATCGTACGGAGCAGCTTTTCGGTGCTTCCCGCGCACTTCTTGGCCAGCGCAATGCAATACGCGCCAAATATGCCGGTGTCGGGCTTGCCCTCCTCCAGTACCACCTTGGTTTCCGTGCCGTCCTGCCACTTGACGATGGTGCAGCGGCCGCGGCGCTGAATGAGGTTGACCTCGGGGATCGTGCGGGCTTTGCAATCAAGAGCCGTATTGCACAGGCAGTTCGTGTTCATAAATTCTATCGTCTCCTTTTCTAAGAACTGGTTCACATCAGAGAGGGATTCGCCGAATTGTTCCCCATGCCAGGCCATCCAGATGTCGTACAGGTTTTGAACCGGCATCGGCTCGGTAAGGATTATTATGGAGAGGTCGATAAACTTGATTGTGAATTTTCCGGGATCCATCTGATACTGAACACAAAGCACATGGCCTTTGTCCAGTGCGGACTGGAATATCCCAGCAGCGTCTGCGCGGCGCTGGCCCATTAGTTCACAGTAGAGCCTGCCCAGCGTAATATCGGACTCCGACTTCGGTACTCGAAGCTTTTCCATAATATCCTCGCTCGGCAGCGGCGTCTTTTTCTCAACCGGTACGGCATTCGTCAGAAGCCTCCCGCTGCAATCATCCCAGGGGCCCATCCTTATTCCACCTCCCCGGCGTAGCGATCCTCAAATTCGTCCTTGTCCAGCGTTACGTACATGGTCTTAAGATATGCCTTCACGCCAGACTTGCCGGACTTGAGCTCCCACTGGTAGGGCGTTACCGTCAGATCGACCTTGGAAATATACGCCGTGTCCAGAATATGCACGCTGTCCTCGTCCAGGCGCACCAGCTTGCCGGGGCCCTTCACCAGCACGATCTTGGGCGGCACATGACTGAAGGCAACAGCCACCGGCAGATAGAACAGCGGCGCGTCATCTTCATCACGCGGCGGACGCTCCTTTACATTCCAGCCGTCGGCGCGAAGCTTGTCCGCATTTTCCTCGTCCAGCACCAGGCAGAAGTTGCGAACGCCCTCTGCGTTGAAATCCGACCCCTTGCCAGAAAAGTTCTTAAAGATGATGCGCGCGTCCTCGATCGAAATATTGGGAATGTTGCGATAAGCCATGTTAAATATCCTCCTTTTTGTTGTCCCAGTCAGGGTTTACGTACAGCACGTTGTCTGGGAGCTTGGTTGAAATATGCAGGATGCTCCCGACCATGGGGAGCCGCGGATGGAAATACCATTTCCAGGTGGTAGGATTGCAGTACAGGCTCCGGATGCCGCCCTGCTCCCGGACGATCTGGTCAAGATCTTTCAGCATCAGGCCACCGCAAATGCGATACGCGTTTTTCTGATGCTTAAGCCTTGATATCATCGACATCCTCCTCCCGCTTTTCATAGAACGGGCAGTTATACCGGACGGGCTCTCCCCACTCCGGCTTGCAGCTGCATTTGCCCGTGCAGCTATTGCAGCTCTTATTCATAATGCCCGCGATGGTGTCGGCTAAACGGTAGTACCGATCCATCCATTCCTTGGCCTCGCGATCCGTATCAGCCGCCTCCTTTCACCAAATATAAGAGCACGGCTCCCCAGCAAACCAGGAAGCCGAGCCGATCGATGCCGGGGATGCGCTCCCCGTAGCTTTTGTGCGACAGGCAGACCAGGCCATACCAGAATCCGCCGAAGATCGATGCGATAAAGAGCCACATATGGTTCATATCAGTGCTTCCTCATCCAGCGCAGCAGCACCCAGAGCAGCCACAGCCCACCGGTAGCCAGCGTCATCACAAAGTCAAACAGCGTACCCAGAAATCTCATGCGGATTCCTCCTTGTCAATGGTTGCGAAATGCTCGAAATCACCGAATTTGGATATAGTATCACGTGCCTCATCCACCATCCTGCGATAGTAACTCTGCTCGATCACTGAAATATCCCCGGCTTTTCGCAGCGTTTCGCTTTCAAGCCACCGATACCCCTTGGTGCCGGTCGCAGCGTTGTATGCGATCTCCCCCTCCTTGCCGGTGGACGCTCGGCACAGAATCCCGCCGCCAACGCCCGCCTTTACGGGGGAGAATTGCCCTACCTTTCCGATAAATCGATAGTCGTGCCCCTCGGCAACGCGCTTTTTCAGCTCCTCATCCGAAATATCGGAGTAGCCTTTGCCGGGCTTCCCCTTCCTTCGGTTGTCCAGCTCCTTTTCCAGCAGCGTTACGTCGGGCAGCGTCTCGTTAAAGTCCAAATATAGGCTGCTGGTTACCTCCTTTGTCTCGCACAGATCGTCAAACGCGATGGCCTCGTGCGTAAAGAGCGTCTTGAACACATACGGCACCTGGAATTGCGTGCCTGTAGCCGTCCAGTGGTCGCTCTTATCGCCTTCTCCCTGCTCGTAGGCGATGTATACCGCGTCGTTTACCAGGCAGAAGCGCTTGTACACGGACTCCACCTTGAAGGAATATCCCCATTTCTGCCCGTAATCCAGGATGAACTGCTCGATCTCGGGCGTGGGGTTGGCCACCTTGATGGAGTCGGTCTTGATGTGCACCACCTCGCCCCCGCGCTCCTGCACCGCGTGCTGCAGGTCGATCATAAATAAAGCCCCGCGTTTGGCGACAATGTTATCCACGTTCCGCGGGTCCTTAAATATGTTGGAGAACTTCGCGCTTGTCATGCCGTACACCGAATTGATGACGATCTTGAGCGCCAGGCACAGGTTGTCAAGCTCCTCCTTGCTCATTCCCTGCGCTATGGCATACAGCACGCCGTTAAACAGGGTCTTGAGCTTGTCAAAGTCCCGGTGCTTGACGGCTACGCGCGCCTCGACCAGAGAATAGAACTGTCTGGTGTACCGGTCGCCGAACAGATTGAGCGCCTTGATGGAGTGCGGATGCATGGACTCCACGTCAAAGGTCTTGACATGAAAGTACATGCCGGGCTTTGCCCAGACACGGCCGCCCTCGCCCACCTCCTCCACATCCCGATAGCTGGACTTGCCGTATTCATACTTGTAACCTGGGAACAGCGTGGACAGATCGGTATAGACAAACTCATTCTGCGGGCTCTTGTTGGCGCCAAATATCACCTTGGCGGACAGGCTGTTCGTGGTGTCGTTGACCGTCGCCCGTACCTTTCCGTCGTACAAGGCGTTTATGATGCGCACCAGCGCCTGCCTGGCCTCAAAGTCTGCCTTCCGCGCCTCAAATACCCGCTCGGTGGCGATGACGTCGTTGTCGCAGTATTCCGCCACCTTGGGCCATAGCTCCTCCGGCACAGGCTGATCCCAAGGAAGCCCCAGCTCCTGATGGTGAATGCCCAAATCGATCTCGAACTTTTTCAGGCTCTGCTTCTTGCTTGAAAAATCGTATACGTCGGTGTACGACAGGTTGAACGCCTCGCCAAACTGCGCGGACTTCTCGTTGTTGATGAGCCTTCCGGACAGCTTGTAGAGCTGCTCGTTGGAATATCCCAGCATGCAGCCGTAGAGCATGTGGTTGTCATACTTGCGGCAGTTAAACCCTACCAGCCTGTGACGAACCAGCGTTTCTATGTCTGAAGGCTTTGGATTCACCAAGCGCACAACCGGCTTTCCGTCCCCCTGCGCCTTGTAGTTGACCAGAAACAGGTTTGGAAAGACCTCGGTATCGAAAAATACAAGGCCTCCGTCTGTATCCTCGCAGGGCTCCGATGGCTCCTCGCTCTTAAAGTGCATCCTGCCAACCAGCTTTACGCAGGCCTCTGCCTGATGCGTGGACCCGGCAGCAAAGCTGAGCACCGCCGTTTGCAGGTCGCTCACGTCGTAGTGCGTCCCGGCGTTGTACTGATCCTCCAGGATCTTAAATATGAAGTCCACGCTGGGCTTGGTGGCCCCGTGATACTCCTTGTTTAAGTTGCGCTTGATGAGCGTCCGGATGGCGCGCTCGGACAGCACAGCGTCAAAGTTAAGCGTCTTCCCCTCTCCTTTCAGCGGCAGACCTGAGCTGATGGACGCAATCTCCAGGTCGTTGCACAGCGACAACCTGCGCCGAAGCGAGCTCAGCCCCCGGCAAACCTTGATCTCAATGTTATCGTCGTAGATGCAGCTCAGTGTCGCCGTATCGCCCTTGTATATATAGGTCAGGTGCAGCCCCTGCCCGCCCTTGCTGACCTCGGCATAGGTCGGCGGCCATTTGCGTGCGGCTTCCAGGTTGAGCGCCAGGCTTTTTTCGCCGTTCGGGCCCTTTAAGTCAAAGTCGATGTGTACATAGCTTTCAGGCGTTCGCACATAGTGAAGTCTGCTCGTATCCAGGTCCCGGAGCTGGGTTTTTACGTTGTCCCACTTATTGAGTGGCCGCTCGTTTTCCGTTGCATACTGCGCAGGGCACTTGGCAAACAGCTTGTCAAACGCCGATTCGCCAGCCCTCAGCCGCAGCCAGTCGGGCAGTTCGTCCGGCGGCTTTTCGACCTTTTCCACCTCCTGAATATCGTTCTCAAACTTGTCCTTGATGAACCCTACATAGTGATTGCGAATGCGCGTTCCATCTGGACGGCTCTCGCGCTCATAGAACTCCCGAAAGTAGTTCTTGAGTTCCTCCTTGAACAGCCGCTGCGGATATGGATAGGGCACCTTCGCGTCCTCGCAGTACGCCTTGTACATCTCCCAGGCCGCCTTGAGCGTCGTTTCGTCGTTTTGCTTAAAGACCTGCCAGGAATCCAGCACAAAGTTGTAGAAGTCGTTGGACGCGCTCATCATGCCCAGCGGAATATAATCGTCATAGCGCCCGGGGTCTTCGTTATAGACGTCCTCGCAGCGCGTGGCAATCTTGCCCAGCTCAAACCCAACCTGCTTGACAAGCGCCTTGTATTCCTTGGGCGGCAGCTTATTGCCCGTGGGCGATACGTCAATCAGTCGTCTGATCAGGCCCGACCGCGCGTCGGTAATCTTGACGGGCTTGTTGGTGCCCATAAAGAGAAACGCCTTGAAGCGGTTCTCGTAGGCAGAGCGGAACTTCTCGTTCACTGTCATCGCCTCGTGCGACACCAGAGAATTGAGCCGCGTGTTATCTTCAATCCGGCTCAGATCGCCGTCGTGCTGAATGGCCACCAGCGGGTTTTTGCGAAAGGCCTCCAGGGCAAAGCTGTTGCTGCTGGAGCCAAGGGCCTTTGCGTCAAACACCGAGGTGTAGCCCTCAAACAGCTGCTGAATCACGTTGATGACCGTCGATTTACCCGTGCCCGCCGCGCCGTAGAACACCATGAACTTCTGGTTCTTGCGCGAGTCCCCCGATACGATGGAGCCGATCGCCCATTCGATCTTCGTGCGCTCCTCGGGAGAATATAGCGTGCCCAGGAGCTTGTTCCACGCCTCCGGCTCGCCCGTATCCTTGGGATAGGGAAGCTTTTTGGATGCGTAATCAGTCTTCGTCGTCTTGGCGTCCTGAAATATGAGCCGCTCGTCCAGCATGTGGTAGGAATCCCGCATTTGCCGCTGCACATACTTGTGCCACAGGTCAATCATGCCGCTGGATGCGTCCCACATGTAGAGCACGTGGATCTCGCTCTCGCTGGTCTTGCGGTACTCGTCCGCGTAGGCCTTAAGCTCCGAATCAATCAGGTTGATCGCATCCTGCTCGTTGGTAGACCATAGGCCGCGCTCCTCCACCCAGACCGCGTAGAAATCCCCGCCGCGGATCATCAGATCGTCCGACGGGTTCCGTATCACAAACTTTGGATAGATTTCCACAACGCCGCGCCGGGTGGAGCGCGTGGCGATTCTCAGGAAATCGATCATGCCGCCTTACGCATCCTCTTCCGTATACTCAAGCGCCTGATCGAATTCCTTCGCCTTCTTTTCGAGCGCATACACGCGATCCCGAAGCGCTGATTGCCGCTTTCTGGTGTCGTGAAGCATATACAGCATTCCGCCCAGCAAAAACGCCACCTTGTAGACGGTCTTCTGCGTGGTCTTGATCGCCTCGGCGTGATCCCTGAGCGTCAGACCAACGATTCTCCCGAGTTCGTTCATGAAATCATCCATTGCCTTTATTCCTCCGTTATGATGTTGTCAAGGTACCACATCATCTGATACCAGATCTCGTATTTGCGCATGTCTCTGCGCTCTCCCGTCGTTTCCTGCTGGATCCAGAAAAGCCCGCCCTTTCCGTCGGGAAAATATCGATGGCTAAGCAGCCTGTCCACCGCATCGGATGCCGTGTGCTCGTCAAAGCGTCCGTCCGTCATGTCCGACAGACCCATGCTCTCCAGCATCCCGTTAAACCATTCGGCCGTGCGGTTGCCAGCGTCGGGGTCGGCCATTACGTCCTCCTCGCACCGCAGCGCCAGGGCAGCCATCATCTCCAGCATAGAGCAGTCGCGCTTGTCCAAATATGCCGCAACCACGGGATCGGGCAGCCCCTGCTCGTATCCAAATCGATACCGCAGGTCTATTCCGTCGTCCGCGCGGTTGCGGTCCATCATATAGGTGTATTCAAAAGGCCGGGAATGGAGAAAATACATAAGCTCTCTCCGATCCCAGCCCCCTACCAGATCACAGATCCAGTTAAAATAGGAAGTCTGTACGTCCTCGGACATTATTCCTCCTCTCCCGAGAAGTCATAGGGATGCGCCGGGTCAAAATATGGCCGGACGGAGCGCAGAAGCTCGTAGTCGTATCCCCGATCGTCGTTGCGGATAAAGACCGAATCCTCCTCGTATTCCCCAAAGTGGTTGATGGCGTCAGCGCCAATCGTCTCCTCGATTTCATCGCTCGTCAGCAGATGCCCATCCTCGTCCTCGATCTGGCCGCCAGGATAGTAGGTAAAGCTTCTCTCCTCGTAATCCCGGTTGCCAAACTCAAAGGGCGCGATGATATAGCGTCCAGTGGGTTCGTCCTCGTCCTCCTCAAAGGGCGGAGCGTATGGCGCAGCAGCCTCCTTGTATGCCTCTACTTCTTCTGGGGCAGGCGCGTCTTTCGTTTCATCCTTGGAAATATCCGGCTTTACGGGCTCCTCCGTATGCCGGGGACGGCCAAACGCCTTGCGGCAGGATTCCACAGCCGCGTCCTCGATCTCACGGGATTTGCGCTCCCAATACTTCCATGTGCCAACGAACGCGGAAGCCCCTCCGACCGCCGCGCCAAGCAGAAAGCCAATTCCGCCGTTCATCGCTTACGCCTCCATCAGTTTTCTTGATACCGCGCCGTCCAGAATATACCCGTCCACGTTAAAGTCCAGCAGAATCTGCTGATCCACGCTGTCCTGAATGCGTGCCAGCTCTTCCTTGCCCAGGTTGTAAATGCCAAAGTCTACATAGTTATCGCCGGTCGGGTTCTTTTCATCGTACAGCCAGCCAACCACCGCGCCCGCCTTCGTAGGCTTCATGCCCAGCATCTCGTATACCTCGTTAAGCAACAGATACCGCTGTGTGCGCAGCTTCAGATTGGCCAATTCCTGCTGGCCCTTCAGAAACATCAGGTTGTAGTGGCCGTTGCGCTCAAAGCCGGAGCACCCCTCCTTGAAGAAACGGGCATAGGTCGTGCTCTCGTCCATTCCGGATACCTGAACGCTGCCCTTGACCTTCTTCTTTTTGCCGTTCTCGTCCTCCATTTCACCCTCTACACGCTCGGAGCGCAGAGAATATCGGATTTCCTTTTCGGTCGCATCGCCAAAGCGCTCGGCCACGCGGGCACGGTACTCGCGATAGCCCTTATCCAGGATTGCATAGGCTGCCGCCAGGGCCGCATTTCGCTGCTGCAAAATATAGTTGCTGCTGCACACGCAGGCAATGCCGGCCAGGCTCAGGAGTACGCCGGGCGCAAAGTCCGAGGCGATCTGAAGTCCGGCACGGAAGAAGATTTTTCCCTCCAGATTCTTGGCCTCCTTCTCATCCTTGACCTCCTGCTTCATCTCCGTCACGTGCGCCTTGGCCAGCATCACGCGGTCGCGGGTCTTGAGCGTCGCCCTGCAGGCCAGCACCGTGCCGCCGGTAATCGCGGTCACACCGCCAAATAGCAGAATCTCGGGGGAATGCTCCGTCAGGTTCCAGCGAATATGCGCCAGACCCGTGCTTACGTTTTCCGCCAGATTATTCAAAAAACTCATCGTTTTGCTTCCTTCTTTCCATTCATAAATTGGGTTATCATGTCGCCAAGTACAATCGGCTTGTCCACCCGCTGGAATTTATACAGCGTCTCCTCCGTCGAAAACCGCTTGCCGCACTGCACGCATTCCCTGCGCCGGCGCACGGTTCCGGATATCATCCTCGAATCGATCACAGTCGTCCATCCGCCGCATTTCGGGCATAGCATGGGATTATCTCCTCCGTTCGTTAATGGGCGACGGGCGGGACATTCTCAGCGTGTAATATCCGTCCGAGTTTCGCGCCACCTGCACATTGCGGACGCTCGTCCATCCATAGTTTGCGTCCGTCCAGTCGGTATCCAGCCCGCACATCTCATACAGATCGGCCACCGACACCACGCCAAACTCACCCACGATCTCCGCCAGCCGGTCCAGCACGTCTTCAGCATCTCCGCGCGTGCTCAGCAGCACCGTACCGTAGTTGTAGCCCTTGTACGAGCCCGCGTCGTCCTCCGCATAGTCACTCCGTCGGTCGTCATAGGCCGAGCGATAGGACACCTTGGGCACCGGGGACGGCCCGCGGGAATCACGCTTGCTCGCCTCGCCATATAAAAACATGTGCGAGCCGTTTGTAATCATGGAATCCACCGTCTTTTTCAGCGCCGGCACCAGGATCTCGTGCAGCAAATATCGACCCACGGACTCCACGGTGGATTTGAAAAAGCCGCCCTTTCCGCCAGTGCCCTTCTGTGCCGCTCCGGACACCACCTTTTCTACCTTTTTGCGTTCCTCCTGTTTGGATTTATTGGAATTGGATCTGTAGTTTTCCATCAAAGCATCCTTTCTCGCAAAAAGAAAAAGGGAAAAGACCTTGTTTTCGGTCCTTTCCCTCGGGTTCTGACATCCTTAGTCAATCTTGTAGTTCTTCTCAATGTCCTCGCTCTCGTCGTAGACGACGTCGCCCTTCTCGGCCTTCTTGCGGCGCTTCAGGAATCCTTTGTGGCCCGGATGCTTCTTGTCATACAGCGCCTTGATCTTTCGCGCAGCAAAGCTGATACCAATACCAGCCAGCGCGCCAATGCCAAGCACCGCAGCAACCGCACCGTAACCGCTCGAATCCTTCGCAGCCTCAACAACCTCGTTCGCAACTTCGTTCGTCATGATTTCGTTCTCGTTAGCCATTGTGATAGTCTCCTTTCAATTTTACGGAGATGTCTTCTCCATATAATTACCTGTTTATTACGCGGGGTCAGATCTGGAATTTGTAATCGGGCACACAGTTCAGGTCCACCACCATGCAGGGCGTGCCGTCCTCCATGAGGGTCGCGGAGAATTCTGCGTCCAGATATCCCTTGTCGATGTTCCAGCCCAAGCAATCGCCGATGGGGATGCGGTCAAGCCCGATCTCATCGTAGTATTCGTTGAGGGAAATATACATTTCGTCCCGGAGCCTGCGGTTGATCTCGTTAACCGCCTTATTGATGGCCTCCCGGTCGGAGGTAAAGGGTCTGCCGGACAGCGCATCAAAGCAGCGAACGCTGCCAAGCGGGGTTACGATCACGGGTCTTTTGAACTCCGGACGGCTCTCGGCGGCCTCGTTTTGCGCCTCCTCCCGGATACGCTGCTCTTTTTTCTCGCCGATGGTCTCAGCTACCTTTTGCCGGTACGTATGCAGCGCGGTCTCAGACAGCGTATAGGCAGTCGCTAAGGCCGCGTTGCGGGTATTGGACGCATGATCCGATGCGATAATCAGCGCCGCGCCGCCCACCGCGCTGACAGCCGTTGGAATGTAGTCCTTCCAGGCAGCCGATAGGGTCTCTTTGGCGGTCAGCTTATCCTCTCCTTTCTTCTTTTTCAGGGCTTCAAGCCTTGCCTGGGTCTTAACGGTTGCCCGCACTCCAAGACCGATTGCGGTAAATAACAGGCCGATGCCCAGCCCAGTCATCCAGGTAGGGCTCGTCCGCTCCAGAAAATGCCCGACGGTCGATACCGTCTCGTTAAATCCTTCCTTATTCATTCTCTTCCTCCATCCGCAGTAGATAGCATGTCGCGCAAAAATCGCAGCTCGTCCATCACCTCCTCAAAGAAAGCCTTATAGGGCCTGCTTTGCCCCTTGGCGCATACCCAGTCGATCTCGTGCATCAGGTGCGTGACCACATCGATGGGGTTTTCGGTCTCCTCCGCGTCGGCAATGCGGTTCTCCAGCTCCTTTTCCGCCGCCCGGCGACACGACAGCTCGTATACGATCCCCTGCGGGCTCAGTCCCGGCGTAGCCTCGTGCAGCCATGTCCGCCGGTACAGGCACAGCACATCCAGCGCTTCTTCGTTTGTCATTTGTACTTTTCAAAGATGGCCATAAGCTTTTCGCACTTCTCGGCTGGAAGATACTTTTTGTATAGAGCAATTACAGACCTGTCGATAATGCCGCGCACGATCATCCGCATGTCGTCCTCGCTGAGCTGGATTGTCACTATATGCAGGCGCATCAAATCAAATACTCCGTTAAGAAATCCCTCAATTCGAGCAATCCGCAAAAGCTCATATACATGGGGTTCTTCCGCATTTTCAACAGTCCTGCTTAGAAAAAGCTCGCACAATGAATTCGTTACCTCAAGAATGTCCTGAATGTCTCCATCATCCCACATGCTATCCTCCTAAATATAAAAGGGAAGAGCCCCTGTTGGGCTCCATCCCTTACTTGTCGTCGGCAAGATACTTGTCCAGATACTTATTCACCGACTTGTCAATGTTTTTCTCCGTACTCTTCACGCTCGACACGCCCTTTACCAGCGTGCCCAGCAGCGTAAGCCCGAGACCAACATATCCAAGCACTTCCCAAAGTTTATCCTTATCCATGCTTCTTACCTCCTTTCTTCCATAAGAAGGGCTGTTTTTGCCGCGGGCTTTGCCAGACGCTTCTGCCGCTTGCGCACTCGCACTACCAGACCATCATCTTCAATGTAGGCCTCCAGCTTGTAATCATCCGGGCTGTCCAGAATATCGCGCAGTACGGAGGGCTTCTGCGGTGTCCCTTCCGCCCTCGCGCCGGTGGACAGGCTGGACAAGAGCTTCAATATACTCATGGCTCAGGCACCTCTCCATCTTCTTCCGTGTCGTCCTGATCGTCCTCGTACTTCACCAGCAGCAGCGCTTGATTCGGGTTCTCTATAATGTTAGCGATTTCCGAGATAGTCGGCCCGGAAAAACGCAACATCCGCATCGGACAACCGCCATGCGTCAGCGGGTTATTCAGAACATACAAGAACCCGCAGGTTCGAATCGCAATCGCATTGCTCTTATGCGCCGCACGTTCGATCAGCTGCTTGAAAACTGCATTCATATCCTTCGGAAACGGTGTTACTGTAAGTTTTTCGGCCATACGATTTGTCCTCCCTCCATCTTTTCCAGCGTAATTTTTGCCTTATCGCACAAACGAGAAATCAGCCCGGCATGTACGGAGCTGGTCAGAATAAACGCGAATTCGTCCACGTCCTTCCCGTCTTCCACACGGGAAAATAGAAGCATTGGAAGCCCACGTCCCTTATGTATTGCGTAGGATATCCGATACTCCTGGTTCTTTTGACATTCATAGATAGTCATGTGATCCCTCCTCCTCTATCTTTACGGCCTTAACCGAGCCATTTTTGAAGTCAGATACAATGGCGTCCGCCGCCCACTTAAGCTGCAATGCGTCCCTTAACGACTCCAGTGGCAGTATCAGATCAATGACGACTCTTGGCGGTTCGATATTGTGATCCTCATGGAAGACAGCAAGCCCAGCACTCTGGCTCGTAATACCCCCAACGCACTGCATAAAATACCGTACGCCGGGAATCCGTGTAAATGTAACCATGCTTTTCCTCACTCCAATTCCTGCTTGAACCGCCAGGCAATCAGCGCGTCCATATAGCGCTTGGCCGTGCGGTAGGCAATCTCACAAAATTTTCTCGCATCCGGCGCAAGAACCTCTGCGTGCATGCGCTCAAGCCCCGAAATATAGTCATACAGCGCATCCGCCAACAGATCCGGCGGTGTGCATCCGACAATGTCCGCAATTTCGTCCAGCGTCACCTCCCGAATGATGTCAGAATATAGCCGCTTCTTCATAGGCTTTGGCCTAAGCTGCCAGGCAAGACTCATCGCCTCCCGCCGCAGCTCCTCTTTTGGGCAATTCAACGTTTTTCCCTCCATGCAAAAAAGAAAAGAGCCCTTGCGGGGCCCTTTGCCTTTAGTCCAGATGGCACTTGTCTCGTACGATGTCCGCTCCCTTATGAATAAACGATTTACCAAGCGAGGTCGTTTCCTTTACCAACGTTCCACACAGAATAAACCCCATGATAATCAGAATAATCATAACAGATTCCTCCTTACAGAAATTTGTGTTCTTTTCCATAGAAGAGGCTGTTTATTGCGCGGATCAGAAACCAAACTTCGTCAAATATCCCTCGCAGTTCTTTACGCCAAGCGGATCCCCGTCGTTTACTGTAATCACAACCTGCGGAGCCGCTTGCGTCAGTATAAAGGTTCCGCCATTCATCTCGTTCGTTCTTATCTCAATGCGAGGACTCGTATTCTCGTCCGCTTTGGTCATCGTAAACAGGTAGGTTCCTGCCGGAATCGTGTCCGATCCGCAAATATAGATGCCGGGCTTCAGAAGCATCCCGTTATGAGTGGAGTTCGCTTGCGTGCCGGCAATCGCCTGGTTCACGGCCGCCAGCGCATCCGAAACAATCCCGTTAATTTCAATCAGGCTCGCGTATTCCGATGCGCGAATATCGGCAGAGATTTCGCCCTTCAGCTTTTCGATGTCGGCATTCCCTGTTAGCTTAAGCTTCCAGCCCTCCTTCAGCGGGAACGTAAACGTTCTGCCTTGCCCAACCGTTTCAGAGCCCCATGCGGCCTCGTCTGTTTCGTTCTCCCAAATGCTGATTTTACAGCCGTTGCGGATGTCCGTTCGTGCATTCGGACGCACAACGTAGTACCCAGGCTCCAAATCCCCGTCTCCGCAAATATAAACACCCGTCGTAAGAGAAAACAGGCTTATTTCTCTTTCGCACCAGGCTGTTGTTTCCGCAATGGTCGCCTGGGCAGCTTCGAGATCGGCTTTGAGCCCCACCAGGGTGTCAAGCGTTACCGTATCGTCCGCCACGGCCGCGCCGGAGACGATGATTAACAGCACGCAAATCGCCAAGGAAATTCTTCTTTTCATCGGTTCATTCCTCCAGTTTTTGTTTTTATTCTATCACGAGAAGCAGCCGTTGTCTATATCGGAAAACGAAAGAGGGCCTGTTAAGGCTCCTCCTCGTCCGGAAATTCCTTTTCGAGAATTTGATCTACCAGCAGCTTAACGTCGAACCGACATTTAAAATCCGCGCATGTAGTCCTGAGCGCACTACTAATTGTGCTCTTACATTCTTCCAGTATGTCACCAATATCGTCCCTGTTAAATATCGCGCCGTACAGTATACTAACAGCTATAAGCACAGACCCAACAGACCACAGAATGGCGCCGACAGGAAGGTCAAAGCACAATTCCCACAACACTCTCCATAGCATGATCGCGCAAACCTTCAGTCTTTGCTTCATCGTTAAGCTCTTCATGGATTTCATCGTAAACTCCTCCTTTAATGGTTTCTTTCCATAAAAAGGCATGTTTATTGCGCGGCTCAAATATCCCGCCTGTCAAACACCGTCTCCCAGCGCGCCTTGGGCAGCGGCTTCATGCGCAGCGCCCACATAATCTGCCGCGCCGTGACGGTAGGGTAGAGATCGCCAAGGGGCCTGCCCGCACGTGCCTCAAAGTAGTCCCGGAACGCGGGATGCTCGTAAATATCGCGGGAAAGCCCCATGTCCAGCTCCGTCCAATACGTTTCCTTTGTTCCGGGCCGCAGCCGCTGCTGAATCACCGCCAGCCCGCGAGGGCCTGATCGGTACAGCGTGCAGCGGTTATAGGCCGGGTGATCGCAAATATAGATTTCCCCGGCAAAGCGCCCGGACGGCGCCGCAACATGATGATAGCGCATAAACAAAAAGCAAAAGAGCACGCTTATCACGCACTCTTTGCCCTTTACCCTCCTTACCGGTCAGGCCGGAGCTTTGAGATAAATCCCCGGAATGTGGACGATGCAAACAGGTGCCCGCTCTCCTCAAAGCGGAAGCCCTGCTTAAGCCAGGCCGCGTAGAACGCCAGCGGCAATATGATCCCAGCACCGTCCACGCATGCACGCACAATCCGATCCCGTTTTTGCTTGCGGTAATCCGTCATGCGCGTGCAGTGTTCGTTGTACTCGGTCGATACACGCTTGTATTCATCGGTTCCCGGCTCCAGCGTATCCAGCTTTTCCTTTTCACGCTTGAGCACCTCAATCATCATCCGTTCGACAGTTTCTTCTCTCATAAATCCTCGTCCTTTCTGTAAATATAGGTTCCATAATACACCCTGTTAATTACGCGGACGATGCACCACATCCAGCACCACGCAGGAGCGATGATTGATCTGATCGGGCGTATCCTTGAGCTCCACGAACAGCTCCGGCTTTTCGCCCTCCTCTTCCACCACAACCAGGCGGCCGTAAAAGCCCTTTTCATAGAAGCGCCATACGCCAAGCAGGTATCCGGCCAGTCCGCTGGCCAGCGCCAGGACGATACAGCAAAGCAATGTCATCGTGTTTTCCTCCAATACCAAAATATCAGTCCTTACGGGGCAGTGCGTGCGGATTTACGCGAATCGTCGCAACGGGCTTGTCGTCCGCGTATAGCTCCGTATACTCTGTCAGCTCCATCGCTGTCATCAGGGCATAGTTGGCCAAGTCCAGCAGCGTATCCCGGATGGATTCGTCGTTTACCTCCTGCCCGCCGGCCTTAGTCAGAGCCTTAAAACGGCTCAGCTTGTCTGACAGCCTGATGCGCGGCATGGCCATCCCTTCCTCCAGAAACGTCTGATGGAAGGAATCCCCGTAGTCGTGGTTCTTCTTCTCATAGATGCGGTTCAGTTCCTCGCAGAGCGCCTTGTGCATTTCGACATTTGACATGTTCTTTTTCTCCTTTCAAATATAAAAGAAAGAGGCCGTGTTAGCCTCTTCTTTGATCGCGATTGTAGGAATGCCCGGTCCAGCTGATCGGCGCGTAGTAGTATTCCGGCTTTTCAGTCGCCCGCTTGTAAATGCGCCGCACCAACTGAATGGCCGCCAATACAGCCAATACAATCAACGCAGCGATCGCAATCGAGAAGCCAGCCGAGAAAATCATTACCCAATCAAACATAAGTCAGTCCTCCTCAAATATCGTCTTTCCATAAGAAGGGCTGTTTATGGTGCGAACGGGCAAAAGAAAGAGGCGCTGTCAGCCTCTCGCTTTTTGATTCGATTATAGGAATTTCGCATAGTCGATCTCTTCGCAGCATTCCGTCTCAACAGGCTTGCATGTGTGATACAGCCATGCGATGCGGATCACTTCAAATATAAAGCATCCCGCAGACACAGCAGCCATAAGCACAAGCACCATCAAGAGAGTCATTGCTAAGTTAAACAACATAAGTCAGTCCTCCTTTAATATCGTCTTTCCATAAGAAGGGCTGTTTATCGCGCGTCTACTTTCGAGCCCTGTCCAGGTTCCAGAAGAACCGCCTGTATCCAGCGTAGTAGACGTCCCGCGGTTCTAAGAATTCCGGTATCCGGGCGCAGAGAATCTCATAGCTCACGCCCTCCGTCACGCCCATCAGCAGGGCCTTTCGCATGGCGGGGCCGGAAACGCTGGCGTCCACGGAAGACCTTACCATCTCCATCCGGTCGCTTGTCCGCATCCGCTCCAGGGCAATCTCCTCCGTGGGGCGGCTTTCATTATGCTTGCGGCTGCTGATGGCCAGGGCGCTTCCCCGCAAATATCCGTCCAGCACGGCCAGCTCCTTTCTCCAATCCGCGTATTGCAGACAGAAGTGCTTGAGCTCGTAATAGCGCTGCTTTGGAATATAGTACGGGTTGGCATTTGAAAGCTCGGATTTCATGATCCCTTACCCTCCCACACATAGCCCGTCTCCTTAAAGAGGAGACTTGGAGAAATATAGTAGCTGATCCGCCCCTTCTTATCGCCGATGCTTGAAATATCGGTCACGAGCTGCCCATTCCTCGTGGCCTTTCCGATGGGCAGCCAGCCCGCGATGATGCCGCTACGAACCCATTGCGCGTCCTTTCCGTATACACGTGCCGCCACGGCGACGGGAACCGACCCTAATTTTGCTGTTTCCATACACACAACCTCCTTGTGACCACAACATATCGTGGATTTTGGGTAAGCGCATGAGAAAATATGCAATAAAAAGGAAGAGGACGTGTTTGTCCTCTTCTCTTTTGTGTTCACCGTTACGAGAAAATCAGCCCTTCGGTTGCGACCATGTCCGCAAACTCGATTCTCTTGGTGAAGTCGGTCGATTTAGCCAGATTGTGATAGAGCTTTGCGAGCCCCGGTCTATTATCCATCGCGCATACGCTAACTCCCGGATTCATGTCCTGCATCCAGGTTACCAGCCGAAGCATATTTTTGATCGAGATCTCATCTCCCTCCAAATACTGGCACGCCACCACCTCAAACACCTGATTGAACGCGTATACATACACCCGTCTCATTTGTCCGAACCTTCCTTTCTATATAATGGTTATTCCATTAAAGGGCCTGTTTATGCCACGATTTTCTGTAAAATTCTATTCTAAGATAAAAAGAAAAGCCCCTGCAGGGGCCGCTTCTTTTATGGCTCAGAGCACCTCGGTTACTTTGCCGGGCAATACAAGCTTTGCGCTGGCCACCAATCCGAGCTCGGTCTTGATGCGGTAGGCAAAGTTCGCGCGGGCCTTCATGGGCGAGGTCGCCATCGTTTCGCCAGCCCACTTGTCCGCCACAATCTGGCCAAACCCATTGACCACAGGCCCGGAATAGGCGTACCTGCGATAATCCGTATCCATGTGCATTTCTCCTTTCATGTACATTCTGGTCATAAAAGAAACTGTTATTTGCGCGTGGCGGAACGATTTACTCCGCCATCTGCTATAATGGTCTGGAAGGGAGGCAACCAAAAATATGCTGATTACCTGTCCAGAATGCGGGCTCCCGGCCTCGGATAAGGCCCTTGCCTGCCCGCACTGCGGATATCCGCTCAAGGATCAGCCAAAGGAATATAAAAGAAAGCCAAAGCGCAAGAGACTCCCAAACGGCTTTGGCCAAATCTCCGAAATCAAGAACCGCAACTTGGCAAGGCCCTTCCGAGCCTGCGTCACGGTGGGCTATAACGAACAGGGCCGCCCGATCACCAAGAACCTGAAGCCCTGCGCTTACTTTGAAACCTACAACGAGGCCTACGCCGCGCTGATCAAATATGCGGCCAGCCCCTACGACCTGACCAAGCGCACCACCGTGCAGGAGCTCTATGCCGCATGGTCTCCCAAGAAGTTCGAGAGCCTTGGCAGCCAGTCACGCATCAACCAGATCCGCAGCGCCTGGACGCATTGCACAAGTCTTTACGGCGTGCAGGTATGCGCCATCCGCCCCCGCCACATCAAGCAGTGCATCGACGGCTGCAGCACCGCCAGCGTAAAATCCAATGTAAAAATCCTGCTGAACATGCTGCTGGACTACGCCGTAGAATATGAAATTGTGGACCGCAACTACGCCCGTGCTGTCAGCCTTGAAAAGAAGGTAACGGAGAATCTCAGAACAGCACAAAAAGAGCACATTCCCTTTACCGACGACGAGATGGGCGTCCTGTGGGCCAATCTCGACAAATATCCGGAGATCGACATGCTGCTGATCCAGTGCTACTCCGGTTGGCGGCCGCAGGAGCTCCTCACCCTGGAGTGCAAAAATATAGATTTAACGAACGGATCCATGACTGGCGGTATGAAAACCGAGGCTGGAAAGAACCGCGTCGTGCCCATTCATCCGGCCATCTTCGACCTCGTCAAAGCCCGATATGACCCGGCGCACCGGTACCTCTTTAGCGCCGATAAAGCCGTTTCTATGCGAACCTACCTGCGCCACTTCGAGCAGCTGATGAAGGCCCTGGGTCTCAATCCCGATCACCGCCCTCATGACGGCCGCAAGCACTTTGTCACCACGGCCAAAAAATATAACGTGGACGAGTACGCCATCAAATACATCGTTGGCCACACTATCCAGGACCTTACCGAGCGCGTCTATACCGCCCGCGATTTCTCCTGGCTGAAAGCAGAAATATGCAAGATCCAATAAAACGGTCCCCTAAGAATGCAGTGGCGGAATTGTGTAGGAACAATCCGCTTTTAACAACTCTTAGGGGACTTTTAGGAAATATCTGACTTTCAATTTTCGTCGCTTTTCAACAAACTTTTCTGCAAAAAGTTCTTTCAGGCTTCATAAATATCTGCTTTTGGTCTCTTATAAGAGCAATCCGCCCTTTAATAAGAGCAATCCGCCCTTTAATAAGAACAATCCGCCCTTTAATAAGAACAGTTATCCGTTTCGTAAGAGAAACCCGCCTTAAAAAGCCCAAAAACCAAGAAAAACCCTTGACAATCAAGCGAAATCGAAAGCCCGTCAGTTTCGTAAAAAGGCTCAAAATGTAGGAAATATGGAGGAACGTTGCACTTTGAACCACGCTTTACGGCTACTTTTCGACCTTACGGATCGGCAGCGTTTTGCAAATGTCCACCACTTTCTTCGCGCTGCCGTTGCCGCCAAGCTTCTCGTAAGGGCTAAACAGATAGTCGCACAAGTTTTCATATTCATCCATGGTGATCCACCCCCGGTTGATGTAGGATTCCCCCAGGTATAGGATCCGGTCATGCGCCAGCCCAACCAGCATGCGGGTTTTTGCATCCTTCTTGTCCCGCTTGGATTGGATAAACGCCCACAGGCCGGATGAGCCAATGATCGATATCACGATTGTCAGGATAGCTTGCCACAGGTCCATTGTTGTATCCTCCGTGTTTCCTTTTATTTATTAGCCTTTATACATCGCAAGCAGTCGGCGCACATCGGCCTCTTTGTCGATAAACCGATCGTGCTCAAAGTCCCATACTGCCTGCATGGATTCGGGAACCGTCACGCCGGCCCGCTTCCTGCTGTCAATCATCTCAACCACGCTTTTGTGAAGCAGCCCCACGTGAGTCAGGTCGTCTTGTGCAATTCGGGCGTATACCTCGGATAGGTCGGGATACTGAGATTTGTGCTTCACTGCTTCTTTTGCATACATTTCGGCGCAGTCCAGGATCTCTGCAATGTCCACGATGACTTCCTTGAGTTCTTTCATTTATTAGCCCTCCTTTTCAAGCGTCCCCTTGTACTTGGACGCCAGTTCCGCGGCTGCCTCATAGGCAAGGCCGCCAATGACCACCTTGTAGGTTCCTTCCTCCTTTCCCTCTTTGTTATATAGAAGCGCCAGGGTGTTTTTCCCGGCGATTCCGTCTTCCGGAAGGACGTTTTCCTGCTGGAATTTGCGCACCGCAGCCTCGGTTTTCACGCCAAATATGCCGTCCGCCGCCCCGCAGTCATAGCCCAGCGCGTTCAGCGCTTCCTGAAGCTTCTTCACATCGTCCCCACGGCTGCCTTTTCGCAGGGTGGGGGGTGTATTTTTGGCCTTATCGGTCTCCGGCTTTCCCGCCATTTTGACCTCTTCCGCAGTATACAAGCCTGCCGGAATGGCGTAGTGCGTCCAGCCCTTCTCGGAAATATCGCCCCACTGCACGCCGTTTGAGCAATGGATGATCTTGCCGTCGCCGATGTGCAGCCCAGTGTGCTGGTATTTGCCCTTGTAGTATTGGAACACGCAGCACACAACGTTGGGCATGTCCTTGATGTCACCCTTCTTCAGCCAGTTTACGTTATAGCCCCACTGGCTCGTGCAGCCGCCGCCCTTCAGTTTCATTCCGTAGGCGTTCAGTAAACACCAGTACGTAAATCCCCGGCAGTCAAAGGCCAGCTTGCCCTCCCACTTGCAGCCCTTGCAGCTGGTCTGCTTGCCGGATAGCACCGGGCAGGCCTTAAAAATCGCGCTCTTGTGACCGGGGTTATACCCCGCATACTGGCGGCGCAGGGACGGCGTGCATTCCCGCCCCCACGTCCCAAATACATACGGGTTCCCCAGCTGACTTTTCGCGCTCTCAATCGCTTTCAAAGCGCGTTCGTTCATAACATTCATAGGCTCCCTCCTTAGTTAGACAAGGAAATATAGGCGTTCGTGCCGTCAACCGTAATATAGGCATTCTTGGATATCAGTGTGACGGCAAACTCTCCGCTGCTCGGAAGATCACTTGCCACATTGTAGCTGAACCATCCATTTCCGCCGGATACATCCGTACTGCCTACAATCGATCCGGTATGCCCGTAATAGGTCTGCAGCGCGTCAATCGTTCCGCTGTAGCTGTCATTCAGCTTGCGGCATTCTACATTGGCAGAAGCGCTGCCTCCAGTTCGCTGAATATGCAGCGTTGCCTTGCTATACTGTGACCAGCCACCGCTCGGAGCGTTGAATTTCATCGCCGTGCCGACAGGCTCATCCTTTGTGGAGCGTCCGACAATGCACGTGCTTCCCCCGCTATTAGCATAGGAAGAGTTGTACGTATCCGCATACTTGCTGGCCGATACCGTCACCGTTGTGCTCATCACCTTGTACGTAAACGTGACCGCATTGGACGCGGCGCTGTATCCATAGCTGCTGTTGTGCGCCTTAATGGTCAGTCGCGCATTCTTCCAGCCAGTGATCGTACTGGCGGAAACCGTATAGGACGTGCTCGTTGTATTGCCGATATCCGTACCATCCTTGTAAATATGATACGTAATCGTTCCTGTCGCGCCGCTCAGCGTAGCGGCCGTCCACGTCAGCTTGCACACGGAATTTGAGCTGCTCGCAGCGCCGTTTACCTTCAGGTTGCTCGGGGCAGAAAGCGTAATCGGCTCTTTATACGTGAAGGTAACCGTATTCGAATAGCCGCTCCATCCGGCCTCGCTGTTGTACGCGTCCACCTTCAGGCTCGCATTCTGCCAGCTTGTGATCGTACTGGCCGAGAAGCTGTAGCTGGTGTCCGTCGTCGTAGCAACCTGCGTTCCGTCCTTATAAATATAGTACGTAATGCTTCCGCTCGCATTGCTCAGCGTAGCCGCCGACCATGTCAGGTTGCAGTAGGAGTCCGTATCGCTCGACAGACCGTTTACCTTCAGGTTATACGGGCTGCTGATCGACGCGGGCGCTTTGTACGTGAACGTGACCGCATCGGATGCGGCGCTATACCCGGCGTCCTCGTTATATGCCGCCACCGTAAGGCTTACATTGCTCCAGCTCGTGATTTCGCTCGCGCTTAACGTATAAGAGGTGCTTGTGGTCGTCGTGTGCTCTGCACCATCCTTATAAATATGGTACGTAATGCCGCTGTCCGATCCCGTAACCGTCGCCGCATCCCAGGTTAGCTTGCAGCTGGAGCTCGTGCTGCTCGCCGCTCCGTTTACCTTTAGATTGCCAGGGGCCGTGATCGTGGCCTTTTGCCAAATCAGATCGTTCGCCCCGCCAATCTTACTGATAAATTTCAGCACGTCATTTCTATTATAAGTGAGAATCTTCGGTGATTCGCCGTTAAATGTGAATGGCATAATTTATGCCTCCGTTTCTGCCGCTCGCTCAGCCCACCAGCGCCATATACTGCTCCTGCGTCAGGCGGCCAAGGGCGTACAGGGTATCGATCTTGTCGCGCAGCTCGTCGGTCATACCGCGAGCAACCATGCGCTGCAACGTCTTGTACAGCATTGATTACACCTCCATTTCGTTGAGCATGGCGAGAGCCAGCTCGGAATTTACGTAGGCCATATCGGCTACGGCTTGGCAATCCTCAAGCGTGGGCTGAGGCTCGGGCATGGCCGCATGCATGGCTTCCAGCTCCGCGATTTCCTCCAGGGTCATGTCGACATTGCGCGGCTCCATCACAGGCACAGTTACGGTGTACGTTTCATCGTAGCTATCCGCGATCAGCTCGCCCATCTCGTTATACTGGGCGGGGATAGTGCGGATGCGGGTTTCCGTGCGCTCTCCGGTTTTGATTAGGATGTTCTTTTTCACGCTCTCACCCCGTAAATTGAGATTTCGGTTCCGGCTGTCAATGGTGTGTTGTAAAAATGGATTTTGGTAATTTTGTTGCCAATTACGCCGGTACAATTGTGCTGAAAATAAGGTGTCAATGCTTCTTTTAAGGTGCCTGCTTGATATATTGTTGCCGTATACCTCCCGTGTTTTCTCTCTACAAAAAGCCTTGCATATCTTGTCTGGCCAACAACAACGGTTTTCCCAAGGAATACGCCATGCTGCTCATTGTCGATCTCCAACGTGATGTATTGATCATTGCCATTCGCCTCAGCCGTGTCTGGACTTATCATCTCTATGTATAACGTTTCGAGCGACACATCACGTGAAATATACGAAACAGCTTCTTGGATAACGATTTTTTCGATCAGCTCGTATTCTTTATCAACGCCCATCCTCTCCCGAGCGGCCTTCTGTTCAACAGCCGTCCACGCCGCGCCTTTGCCATCGCACAGTGCGGTTTTGACGGCGTAGTCGAGGTTGTAAGCGGTCAAGGGCGCACTTGAAATTCGCTTCGTGATATTCGCATTAGTGGTGTTTTGTACGTACAGGATTCCGGCGGGACTCACGCCAATACCATAAAAGTCAGGTCGAGAGACCCCATTTGTTTGTTTGGTTGCAATCGGCACCTTCGCCACCCCGCCATCCAGCACGCTGCTTCCGGCTACCTGCACATCCTTGACCGGCGTGTATCCAAGCGCGGATTGGATGTTTTCAGCGGTCACGGATGCGTCGGATCCGGGGGCTCCCTTGGGTCCTTGCAGCCCCTGAATGCCCATCGGGCCGCGCTCTCCGCGATCTCCCTTTTCGCCGGTCAGCCCCCGCTCGCCCTTGGGGCCCTGCGCACCGGTATCGCCCTTGGGGCCTTGCGGACCAGTCTCACCCTTTTCGCCGCGAGGACCCTGTTCTCCATCCCTGCCGTCTTTTCCGGGCTCGCCTTTAGCTCCCTCAAGGCCCTGCGGCACGCCAATGGTGATTGTCCCGGTCGTTACGTCGTATTCCGCCGTAGCGGGCTGACCTGGATACAGCGTCAGTGCCTTCGCCTTCAGCGCCTTGATCTCCTTCACCGCAGCCCGAACCTGGGCCAGATATGCTTCCGCCTCGTCCAGCGCCTGCTCCAGCGCCGTCGGATACTGCTGCTCGATCTGCTGCCCGATGGCCGGCAGGTCTTCCACCACCAGCACAAAGGGCTCGCTGTGCCATAGCTTATCGCCGCTGCGAATCTCTACAAAGGCGTCCATTTCCGCCCCCTTCTGCGTCAGCAGCGACGTTATGTCGTATACCCCGTCCGCAAGAGGGCGGGCCACGTCCGCATACTCGTCGTTGATCCACACATAGAGAAAAGAGGACTGCGCCTCCCCAATTTTAGGCAGGGAAAAGCGCAGCGCCTCGATCTCATTGTCCTTCATCACGCCGATGGGTATGCGGGACGGGTATGCCTTGCGGCCGATAAACTTCACATCAATCATGCCCGTACCTCCATTTTGACGGCGCTCCTGATTTACTCTTTGTCCTCGTCCTCTGGCAGCGCCACTCGGTTTTCTTTGTTGTAGTTTACCGTGCTAAGGCCCAGAATCGTGCCCAAGCACGTCACAGTCGCCGTCACCGTGGCCAGCACCTGCTCGGGATAGGGCAGCGCCCACGTATCGGCCAGCGTGTAGTAAAAGGTGCCCAGCGCCGGCAGCACCAGCATCGTCACCCACTTGAGAATGTCGTATACCTTATCGGGAAGCTTCATATCTATTTTCCTCCTTATTCTTCATAGACGATTTCAAGGCCGTAAGCCTCGGCGGCCTCATGCTCGATGCGGCAGCCTCGCGCCTGCTCCCAACCCTTGCAGAAATAGGCGGCGTGGCACAGGCTCATGTTCTCAAGAGACTTGGCCAGGAAGCACAGCGGAATCTGCACCACGCCGCGCGCTTCCATCGCCTGGTTGCTGTACCATTCGTCAGTAAACAGCGTATTCACGATTTCGAAGCCCTTCGCCTCCAGCGCCGCAATGGCGCGCTCTCTGGTCTCGATGATCTCCCGCTCTGTTTTTCCAGCCATCGGCTGGCTAAGCATTGCTTTGTTCATATTCAATATAGCTCCTTTTTTTTGATACCTGGGATGACATGAGTGCCAACTGACCATCCTTACATCATTACGTTCATGGTTTTGTTTACGCCGCCCAGATGAATCACCGGGCTGCACATCGATGACGGCTTGAATTCGCCGGCCTGACCGTAGCCGCCATACTTAAGGGACGCTGCGTCGTTTACAAACAGCTTGTCAACCTTCATTACCACCTGATTGCGGGTGTCCACGCGGTGGTATGCCTGGCGCAGGCTCATGGGCAGGTGCGTGTGGCTGTGGATATAGATGTCCGCGTCCACAATGTTGGCCATGTCAGCCAATCGGATGGCCTTTGCGCCTTCTTTCCGTCCGCCGCCCGTGCCATGCGTCGCATAGATCACATACATCAGCTTTCCGCAGCGCTTGCCGCCCCCGTGCTCGTGCGGGGTTTTCTGCCCAAAGCGCAGGAAGCACAATACGCCTTCCGGACTGTAGCGCTTTTCCACACCCAGCTCCCGGCACACAAGGCGCATCATGTCCACACCGTCCGCCTTGTATACCCGCTGCTCATGGTTGCCAGTATCCGCAGCGATGATCTTCTTTGCTATGGGTCTCAGCATCCCCACGGCCAACCGGATCTGCTCCATGGGCGGCAGAACCTCGCTGTAAATATCGCTAATGCTGTTGCGGGTCGCGGTATTTAGCAGATCTCCATTGAGCACGCACAGCCCGTGCGGATCGCTTGCAATCCGGTCAATGCGCTCTTGCACCTGGGCAGGGTCTGATTGCGCGTCGCCGATGTGCAGGTCTGATAAAATATAGATTCTCGCATCCGGCCAGTCGGCAGGATAGTCCGCTGTCGTATAGAACATAGCCCCTCCTGCCCTTAGTCGGTAATGGTCAGCGTCTTTGTCGTCGCATCGTAACTGAATTTGTACGAGGACTTTTCGTCAAGCGCTGCCTGAAGACCATTTACGTCTCCAATCGTGTGCGTGTGCGCAGCCTGCGCAAAGTAGGATGCGGCGTGCCCTTCCAGCTTTTCAGCGTTATCCACAATGCCGTTTCCGTCTTTGTCGTAGGTCTCCTTCAGCATGTCGCCCGCGCCGCTGCCGTCCGCTCCGTCATTGACGGTAAAGCTCTTATCGCCAATTGTGACCGTCGTTACCTTGCCTGCGCGGGATACCGTTACCGTCGGCGCTGGGCCTGCTGGACCCTGGGGGCCCGTCGCACCCTGAGGTCCCGTTTCACCCTGAATTCCTTGGATGCCTTGAAGGCCCTGTTCTCCCTGAGGGCCCGTTTCGCCCTGAATGCCTTGGATACCCTGAATGCCCTGCGGGCCGCGGGCCACGCCGCAGTCAATAACGACGCCGTCGTAGCGGGTCAGGATCAGCTTGCCGTCATCGTTAATCTCGGCCTTCTGAACCCGCGTATCCGCCTTACCGTCCACATAGCACTGGTTGATCGCATCGTGAATGGCCTGGCGCACGTCCCTTCCGTATACCGCCGTGATGATCTCAGCCAAATAATCCTTGATTTCGGCCATATCATCCCTCCTTTACAAATATCGCGCTGTATATGCTGCCCTGGTCCAGGCTCGATAGCCGCCAAGGTCCGGGGACGCGGGCGTATCGCTCCGCCAGGTCGTCCCAGCATTCAAACTCCAGCACGTCCGATAGCTGCGCCACCACCTCTGCAAAGCTCAGCGCACTCTGGTATCCCATCGCAAACCGCGTCGCGCCCGTCTGAGCGGCGTATTGGCAGCGCAGCTCCTCGCTTTCACCATTATTCTTCCGAATAATCGTCTTTACCATTGTTTTCCTCCGTCCGGATATCGCCCAGCGCCTGCTCCAGCATCAGGATCACGCCAAGCAACCTGTCCAGATTCTCTTTTCCAGCCACCGCCACGGTGTTCAGGGTGCTGATGCACATGCGAATCTTCGTTTCAACGTCCATTTTGACCTCATCACGCTTTCTTCTCGAAGTTACTCGACACCCATTCTCTGGTCGCAACAAGACTTCCTCCGACGGAGCAATAGTCGAACGAAGCACTCCCGGCAAAGATCGACGATACGTTGATAACCTTACCGGTCAGCCAGCCCACGTCCGCAAGCTTTGCGTCCAGCTCATTCGCCGTCACATACCCGCTCAGGTTGATCTTGCTGGCCTTAATCAGGATGCCCTCCTCGTTGTTATTGATCTCCTGCACCAGTCCGCTCTTGGTTACATAGGTAGAGCTAAATCCATCCACCGTATTCTTCAGGGTCGTAATCCGACCGTCATGCCCCTCCACCGTGTGCGTCAGACCGATTGCCGTGTTCTGCAGGGTGGCGATATTGCCCTCCGCGCTCTCCACGCGGCTGGTCAGCCCCAGCGCCGTGTTGGTCAGCGTCGAGATGTCTCCTGTGTTGTTCTGCACCGTCGAGGTAAGACCTTCCGTGGTGTTTTCCAGCTTCGAGATGTTGCCCTTCATGTCAGACACCTCGTGGTGCATTCCCTCTGCGTCGATGGTCAGCTTGCTGTTCTGCACCTGCAGCACAATCATCTTGTCATGGGTGAGCTTGAGCATGTCATCCGTCGCCTTGATCCACTTGCTCAGGCCGCCGTCACCGCCTCCGCCACTGGCCTTGGTGCTGCCCGTTGCTACCGTCTGAGAACGGTTGGAGCCGCCGATGTTCTCAATCTCTGAGAACAGGTAAATATTCTTTTCCGGGTATTCCAGGTTATAGGAAATCTTGGAGCACACCGGAGAGCCGTTGATTCCGTGAGGCTCGGACAATATGCCAATGCGCGTGCCCAGCTCAAAGCCGTCCAGCGCAAAGTCCAGGCGCTTCAGGTCAATGGCCGTCAGCGTCAGGGTGGGCGGCATTTCCTTGTAGTTTTTCTCAATGTAGTCGTAGGCGGCCTGCATCAGTTCCGCCCCGGCTTCCTTGATGTCGCTGAAGGAAACCGCGCGCACCACAGTGCCGTAGCGCTCGACGGCGTTGGGGATCTTCACGTATTTTGACCCCGTGATTCCTTCCATCGTCACGCCCTCGGAGCCGGTGGGCAGCAGCACCGTGAAGATGTCGTCTGACGACACCGACTCCGAGAAGTCGATCATGTTTACGCCGAATTCAATGTTCTGATTGCCCGCCTTGCCGTAGTCGCCGATGTAATCCAGATACACCGTTCCGCCGCTTCTGCGCGTCCGGATATATCCGCCAAACACCCCTGTCAGATCGTCGCTCATGGCGGCGCTTGTCGTGCGGTAGGAGTCCGTCTTGAAGGTCTGGCTTTCCGTAGCCTTATCCACGTTCACAATGCCCACGGTGAACTGCTTGTCGCTCTCCACCTGGCTGTTATGCATGTCTACAAGGCGCGAAAAGTGCGCCGAGATGCTCTCTGTGTACTCCCCAGGATCGGCAATGCTGTCCATCAGGTAGGCCAGATCACCCTCGCACGTCACCTTTCGTTCCTTGTAAAGGTTCGTTTCCATCCGCAGAATCCGCCCGCGAAACAGCTCCGTATCATTCTCGTATACGATCACTCTGCCAAGCATTCGCCGCAGGGAGTCGTATTCCGGATGGTTTGGGTACATCGTAAAGGAAAGAGAGCCCGCCTTGCCAGCTTCGAGCGTCAGGATTGGCGTTCCAATCGCATAGTACGGATCGTTCACCGCGCTAGAATACAACAGCTTTCCGTCCAGCCAGACCGAAAACATTACAGCATCCCTCCCCGGTAGTTAATGCTCACCTTTCCGTTTCCCGTAAAGACAAACGTGTTCTCGCCCTCCAGATAGTGCTGCGGAAGCCTTGTCGTCCTGCCCGCCGGCAGCGTATAATCGCGATCGCGGAACTTCACCGTCATCTCGCTGTCCGCCGTAATTTCAGGCAGAGACCGTACTCCGCTTGCGTAAATGGTTGCCGTCCGCGTTCCGTTCACCAGCATGTCCTTGGTTTCCTGAATGATGCCCGTTTCAAAGTTGAACGGATCCCACAGCCAGGGGTCCAGAGTGGACAGCAGGTCCATTTTGAAGGGGTACACATTGTAGTTGATTGTGATGGTGGAATAATACTTGTCGCTCTTCCACTCATCTACCCAGAAACGTCCTTCGTAGTAAAATCCCGGATCGTCCTCCAGAATCGCCTTGAGTGCCTTTCCGTGCAGATAGTTCATGATGGTGGAATACGCCACCGTCCAGTCCCAATAATCGTTGGCGACGGCGAATTCCATCGAGCCCTCGCGGTTGTTAAAAACCGGATACCCGGTAAGGATTTCACTCAGATTCAAGTTACCGTCCGTACCGGGTATCTCCACGTACCGGCTCCGAGGCTCGGGCGGCGCAAACAGCGGCCGCGAGGTTGGGATCAGATGCCAGTCGTCCCACGTGTTCTTATCGCCAAATGTTACGCTGTGATACATCCTTATACCCCCCGTCCGCGCAGGGCCGTCAGCGTGCCCAGCCTGGAATCAATTTTGTTTTCGATAGAGCCTACCAATTCTCCGCTGTCCATTACGATCTGCATGCTCGATACTCTGCTGCCAAGCAGATCAACACTTGATCCAATCTTGGCAATCGCGTCAAATATCGATGTAATTTTCGCCATGTCCACCGCAACCTTGGATACGCCAGAGCCGCTGTTCTTGATCGCGTCATCGATCTTGGACGTATCGCCCTTTCCGAGCAGCCCGCCAAGGCCCAGTTTTTCAAGCGCGGCATTCCCATAAATGCGAAGATACTCGGCAAACTTCTTTTCCTCAGCGCTTGCTCCAATACGGTTCAGATAGTCCTCCAGTCCGTTCGACCCTAGTTCTTCATACTTGCCGAACATGTCCGTGACCGTATCAAGATTCCAATCCTTGAAGGTCGTCCCCGTCTTCTTGGTGACGTCCTCGATTACCTTGCCGATCGTCTTCGCGCCCTTTTCGAAGGCCTTTACCAGCCCGTTGCGCTCAGGATCGGACACCTTGGCGATCTCGTCCGAGGTTTTCTTGGCCTCGTCCACGGTCTGCATGCGTTCGTCCTTCATCGCGTGCCGGAAGCCCCGGTTCCACCACTGTGCGCTCTGATAGGCCACGGTGGATTCGGAGTGAATGCCAAGCGTGCCGTTAAAGCCCTCGATGATCTCCTCCGCTACGCTCGCCGCCGCATCGGCAGCGCCATCCGCAGTCTGGGAAATGCCCTGTACAAAGCCCTCCGTGAAGAACTGGCCGGATTTCGTCGTCTCCTTTGACGGGCTGTGCTCATCCAGCGCGCTGTTCAGCGCCGAAAGCGCTTTTCTCGCCACGCTAACCGCTGCGCTGACCGCTGATTGCACCGCGCCGCTGTCGCCAATGCCACGTGCCACGCCATAGGTAAAGTTTCGGCCGGAGCTTACGAACGCCCCCTGATAGGAATTCAAGGCGCTTAGAATATTGGCCACCATCGCATGCACGGAAGTGCTAAGCGTCGTATAGCCATCTCGAATCTTCGCCTCAATGCCGCTGAGAAGCTCGCTCACCAGGCGCGCACCGGCCGTCCGCCACTTGTCAAACGCCGACGCAATATGAGAAATACCAGCCGCCGCGTTTTCGAACTGCTCCACATAACCCGTGCCCAGCTTTCCGTCCCCGGCAAAGGAATTGATGTAGTCGCCAGTCTGCTGGAGCACAGAACTGAAGGATAGCGTTTTATCGCCTCCCGAAAGCTTATTAAGCTTGCCCTGAATCTCAATGAACCGCTCCAGGATGGAGTATACCTGGTTCAGAGACGTCGGATCAATGCTGAACTCTTCTTCGTCCGGGCCAACCTCATTCACCGTCTGGTAGAATTGCTTCAGGTTCTTGCCCAGGGATTCGATGCGTCCGCCGAAATCGCCAAGGCCCTTTTTGCTTTTGATGTTTGCCAAGCCGTGCTCGATCTCCGATAGCTTCGTCGCGATTCCGATCAGCGGCGTCAGCTTATCCGGATCCACATCGGCTGTGGCCGTAGCCAAATGCTGCAAGTTATCGCCCAGCGTTACAAACTGCGTAGAGAAGGACGCAAGGTCTTGGAAGCCGGATAGTTTTCTGCCGAGCTCGAATAACGAGTGAGCAGCCGCAGAGGTTCCTTCACTTTGTATCCGATTCGCCAAATCAATCAGGCTTCCAACCAGTGTCGTAACGCCTTCCATCTTGGAGGATTTAATAAACCAGGTCTTCAGATAGAATTCCGCCAGGCCGTCTGCAATCGTAGGGAAGGTGTCAGAGAAGTCTCCGAGGGCATCCTTGCTTTTGAACAAATTCCAGAAGCTCGCGTCCCCGTTCAGCTTGTTCTGCATGTTCACAAGCATGTCAATGGCCGCTCCGGAATTTGTCACAGCATCGCCTGTGATCGCATTTGCGCCTTCGGAAAAGCCCTTCAGGCCAGTTCCAATGGAGGTGATGCCGTTCGCGAATTCCGCAAGCGAGGTCTGTCGTCCCGTAAAGAACTCCAGCAGTCCGCCCTCTGTGCCAAGCTTTCCAGGAACTTCGGATATCTTGCCCAGCACCTTGTTGCCGAGCTCTACCTTATCGGGTCGTAGGTTTTTACATTCCTTTCCGTAATCGCCCATCGCTGTCGCAATGGCCTTGAGTCCCAGGGAGAATTGTGTCAGATTAGTTCCGTTGCCTGCGCCCTCTGCATAGCTGGCAATCTGTCTCATCGCCGTGTCGTCTGGAAGCTCTTTCACCAGGCTATTTATCATGGAAGCCAGACCTCTGCCTACATCTTCTGGATTTACATTCGCACCGGCTCCGGAAATGCCTCCGGCCATCTCGTTATATAGGCCAATTGCAGCGCCAAGATTCGTCGTAGCGACCGAGACATCCGTGATTGTTTCAGCGATACCAGTCGTTTCCTGCATGGATACGGCCATATCGCGAATGCTATTCATCGTTTTCTTGGCATTTTGAATCTTCACCGAACCTACAATGCCGTAGCCTGAAATCGACGATAAGAAGTTCTGGAAGCCCGATCCGATGTCCGTAAGGCTTGTTGCAAAGCCCTTCACTGCATCCGAATTGTCCGTTACGCCGCTCAGCTTATCCGAAAGATCGCGCAGTGCGTCGCCCGCATCGCTTACCTTTTGCTTGTCGAAATCCGTCAAGCGCCGGCAGAAGCTGTTCAGATTGCTTGCGATCTGCAAGCCCGCCCGGCTGATTTTCACAGCGCCATCGCTCGTGAAAGAAGCAAGGAAATTAGCAGCGCATACCGTTCCTAGAATCGTCAGCGCTTCGCCTACGGCCTTAAATTGCTCAGGATCCACATCCTTCACACGATCAGCAAAGGTGCCAAGATTGCTGCCAATCTGCAAGAGGTCTTGGGTAAATCCAACAATCGCGCCGCCGCTGAGGCCAAGCAGAATGTCCATCCCGAGGCCGAGCGCAGCAGCAACCGCTACCAGACCAAGGCATCCCTTTAAGATCTTTCCAGTGTCCAGATTACCGATAATCGACACCGCCCGTGATATCGCCAGAATGGCCACCGATAATCCTACGGAGAAGGCCGCGATGGTCTTCCAGTCCATATCGCCAACCTTGGACAACGACTCCGCAAACACCCACATCATGCCAGCGGCCGATACAGCCACGGCCAGCATGCTGATGATGCCCTTGAAGCCCAGCTTCTTCATCTTTTTTGCGGTTTTCGCAAGCACACTCATCGCGGCTGTAATAGCTGCCATGCCAAGACTCGCGCTGGCCAGAGGCCCTGGAGGAATCAGTGCCAGAGCCAGCATCGCCGGAACCAACAGGAGGATTGCCGCGGACAGCGCCAAAAAGCCGGCCCCGTTGCTGAACTTGAACTCAGCCCATCCGGCTATGCCTGCCAGAATTGCCATAAAGGTCATCAGACCCAGCAGCCCCTCCATGCCCTGCTGAAATTCCTTAGACGTCATTCCAGCAATGACCTTCAGCGGAATCATCAGAATCGTGAGCGCCACGGCCATTGATACAAGGCCCTTGATTTTCATCGTACCCTTGGCCGGATCGAGCCCCAACATGTGCTGCCCAACCGCCGTCAGGATGTCCATCATCAATCCGAGTGCGCCGATCACCAGCATCATCTTGGGCAGTGCCGAGGTGATCGTTTCCATCTTCATCGCCGAGAACGCCTTAATAGCAAACACCATCGCCAAAAGACCGCCGCCAAGGCTCAGGATGTCCTCGGACAAGCCTCCGGTAATGCCAAGCAGCTTACGAATCCCGCTGGACAGCAGGCCCATCCCTTCTACGATGCCGACAAATTTCAGAAGCTTCTGAATTGCCTGTTCAGCCTTATCCTGGTCTTCGATGCCCGCCAGCATCTTAATCGCGTAGGCCAACAGCGCGATGCCGCCTGAGAACTTCAGAATCGTTCCGCCGAGGTTTGCATTTGTCAGCTTATCCATAGCAAACGTGACCGCGTACATTCCGATCATCATGGTTGATAAAATCGCCACGGCGCGCCATGCGTCCGTCATAGGAAGCTTGGAGATCACATAAATCGCCCCGGCCAACACACCAATAGCAAGCGCAAAACCCTTGCATTTGTCAGAGAAGGACTCTCCATCGTCTTTTTTTCCGAACATGTTTTTCACAATGCTCTTGAAATCAAGATCAGCGAGCTTCTTTACGAGCTTTCCAGCTCCACTGATTAAAGACGCGATCGACAGAACCAGCTTTAATACGCCGAATAGAGATAGAAGGGCCGTGCCAAATAGAATAATTCTCGTCGGACTAATTTTACTTACGAAGTTCTTTATCCAATCCCCGACATTTTGACCGGTCTTCTTCAGCGCCTGCCCCTTCTCGTCCAGGCTATCGCTAATTCCGCCAAACGTATCGGAGAACCACGCCTTAATCCCGGAAAGGTCAATGCCAGCAAGCGTTGTCTTAAGCCAATTGAATGCCTTCGATAGCGCGTCGCCAATCGTATGAATTGCGTCGGTAATCCACGCCGCAGCCTTGCTGTTCTTCAGCTTTTCCCATGCGCCGCCGCCAAAAAGGAAATCAAACGCGTTTGTAAGGCCCTTCACAACGGAATCCTTTACGGATGTAAACGTGTTTTTTAGCCACGTTCCTACATCGTTCGGGTCAAAAGACTCCAAGCTGTCCACAAACTTGCCAAAACCGTCCGCAATCCCTGCGCCAATCTTCTGGAACACGCCGACGATCTTCTGAAAGGCGTCGCTGTTGCGCACCGTCTCCACGGCGTTCTTGCCAAACCGCCAAATCGCCTCTCCGGCCTTTGGCAGGAAATTCGTAATCGCGGTAAAGGCGCCCTTTAGCTTTTCCTTCACCTGGTACTTTTCCAGCACCCCGCCAAGGCCGCTGAACAGCGTCTTGACGTGATCCCAAAGCGTAGGCATGTAGTCAACCAGTGGTTTCACCATGTCCACCAAAGACTGCGCAAAGTTTTCAAAGTATTTGCCATCCTGGATGGATTTGCGCAAATTCTTAAGCCAGTCGCCTACCTTTGCGCCGGACGCAACAAGGCTGTCAAACGACGGAATCAGCTTGGGAAATAGCTTCGTAAAGCCGCTTCCCAGGGCCTTGAACAGGTCCAGCACGATCCCGAAGACCGATTTGATGCCGCCAATGCTCCGTCGAATGCCCGCTAAGATCGGCCAGTCGTTATCATACTTGTTCTCGCTCCACAGCCAGGTCAAAAGATTCTGCGATACAGTCTCAATCTTTTTGGATAACGCCGCCAACTTCTCGCCCATGCTCTTGGGTTCAATGTTGAAGAAAGCCTGCTTTACTTCCCCCAGCACCGCCCGAAGGGAGTTGAATGAGTTCGCCACCGCGTTAATGATGCTGTCGCGCCCTCCCAAGTCCTTCCAGGTTTGCAGCACCTCGTTGCGGGTTTTGGTCTGCTTTTCCAGCACCTCGCTGATGGCATTGCTCATGCCGGTAAAAAGCTTGGTGGCCTCGTCAATGTTGCCAAATACGATTTCCCACGTCTGCCCCCAGCCTGACTGTGCGGCCTCTTTCAGCGCGTCCCACATCTTGGACAGCGTGCGCACCTGCGTGGCCGCCTCCATGGCCTTCTGGCCCAGCTCCGTCGTGGTGTCGCTGTACTTGCTCAGCGTCTTGATGATGACATCACGTGTGCCCCACTGATACTGAAGCGTATCGCGAAAGTTAGCTACTGTCACCTCGTGCTTGCCGTCGATTGTTTTATAGAAGCCCTCCGCCGTCTTTTGCAGAGTTCCAAGCTCTACTGCCGTATCGATGAACGCCTGCTTCATCTGCGTAGTGGCCATATTGGCGTTTTCAATCGAATACCAGTCGCGGGTGTTCAGGAAGGAAGAAAGGGACTGCGAAAAGTTGTACATGGCCGCCGACGCTTGCTGCGAGCTCGCACCAGCATACGCGGCAGCGTTTGCCACGCCCTTGATAGCCATCGTAGCATCGCTGAGCTTTACGCCGTTATTCGTAAATTTACCGATATTGGAAGTCATGTCAGAAAAGCTGTAAATCGTATCGTCCGCGTATTTGTTCAGCTCTTCCAGATACTTCGATACCGTCTCAACGCTCTCCCCGGTGGCATTCATGATCGTCTTTACCGAGTCCATTTTGAGCTCGTACTCGTTAAAGCCCGACCGCACCGGATCCACCGTCAGAGCGTTTACAATGCGCTTGCCCGCGTTGACGGCAGCGTTGGCAATGTTGTCCATCCAGGCAATGCTCATGCGCCCCATCAGCGTGAACTTGCTGCTGATCGCATCAACGCTGGCAGCAAGCCCATCCAGGCGCACGTTTTTGGCCGAGCGCTCCAGCTTTTCAAAGCTCCGCCCCGCGTCGTCCAGCTGCAAGCTCTTTTTCAGCTTGTCCAGCGATTTCACCGAGGTGTTGATGCCCTTCTCGAACTGCTGGTTGTCAAATTGCATCTCAACAACCCGTTCGTCAATCGATTTGCTCATGCCCTCGTCACCTCCTTCCAAACCTTGCCGGCAATCTGCTCAAATATGGGCTTCAGCGCGGGATTGATGTAGTCCACGCCCTCCACATACCCGCCGTTGCCGGTGCCATGTCCGTACTGTATAATCACCGCAATGGGCACGCCCTGGTTCTGGTTGCTGTTCTTCCAAAAAATCGATACCTTGCCCTGCTCATTGCGAATCTCGTAGTCCCAGCTCTGAGCCGTAAGCCCACTGTCCACCGGCGTTGCGCGGGATAGCGCGTCCACCCCGGCCTGCGCCAGCTCTTCCAAAGACGAAAAAAAAGAGGCCCGGCGGGCCCGATGAAAAAATCGCTCAGTCCTGGCAAAATTGCCCTTGTGACGAAAGCGTATCATACGCCCAGTGCCCCCTTATCCTTTCGTTCGCAGTGCCTTGCAGCGTGCAGCATTTAGCTCCGCGTTGCGGGCAATAATCTCATTGCGGCTCATTTTCTTTTGCGGCCCGTTCTTGATGCCGCAAATGCGAATCAGCGTAATCAGCCGGTTGATGTGCCACTTCTCACACTCCCAGGGGATGTTGAAGGCCACCATCCAGTAGTAGATCAGCTCCGACGTCACGATCTCCCGGCTCGGCCTGGAGTGGTCATTGGGGAAGGTCGTCGCCGTCATATCATCGGCAATATAATCGTGAATCTGCTGCAGGTTCTCGGCTGAAAGATTCAAATATACCAAAGGATCCACGTTCTGCGTAATCGTCATGCAGCGCACGTAGTCCAAATTTTCGAGATCAGTCTTGCTCTGCTTCCCAAAGAAAGGCTTCTTCCACCTGGCCTCCCACTTGGAAATAGATACGAGGGAATGCTCCAGTCGAAGCCTCTGGGCCTTTGTATAGACGAATTCCTGCGTCTCATTATTAAAAAACTCTCCGCCTGGCACATCAATCTGGAGCATCTCTCATCGTCCTCTCAATTAGCCCTGCTTGGCTACCTCGGCCGCAACGGACTGCGGAATGATCTTGTTTACAAACTCAGCGGCAGCGTCCGCGTCGCGCGCGAACTTCATGAACATGTCGCTGTATACGGGGGTTTCAGTGAACGCCTTGCTCAGTTTTTCGTCCTTCTCAAAGCGGCGGCCATCCGGGCTCTTTACGCCATAGGCACGCTTAATCAGATCCTTGAATACATCCATGATGCGCTTGGTGTCCTTGGCGGCCACGATCTGCTCCAGCATCCGCTGCATGCCGCCGGTCACGCCGTACTCCATTTCAACGATTTCTGCCTCGCTCAGGTTGAACAGAAAGTCCTCCGTGCGCTCAACGCCGTCATAGTCGGTATAGGTAGCGGTGTATTTATACATAAAATCCCTCCAATAAAAATAAATAAAGCCCCCACGGGACTATCCGTGGGGGCGGAGCGGGTGCTTAGGCGTTGTTCTGGGCCAGGATCGCGGCGATCTCGTCGGGGGTCAGCATGGTGGGCTCGGCGTTCGTGTCGCCATACAGCTTCTTCTCGATCTCTGCCAGCGCGGCCGGCTTCGTCTTGGTGCTGTCAATGGTCAGCAGCGCGGTGGGCTTGTGGCCCGTTACGTTCACAGGGGTCGCGTCGATCTCGTAGGAGAAGGTGATCGCGTCCGGGCTATCGTTTACGGTGCCGTACTGGCGCTCGGAAGGCGCGGCCGTGCAGCCATACACCAGGTGAATCTTGTAGCCGTGGTCTGAGCCGTCCGTGTCGTTACCGATCTTGGTGCGGTAGCTGAAGCAGAAGCTCTTGCGCGCCTGCTGGCCGATGGTCACGCCGGTGCCCAGGGTCGCTTCGCCGTTGCAGGCCTTGAAGCCATCGGGATAGGTGTAGCACTCGATGGTGGACTTGTAGTTTTCAGCCGCGCGCATCGAGGCGTACTTGATGTTGTCCGCCCAGAAGTCCGTCAGATCCGCGCCCTCGGGGCTCTCGGATACGCTGATAAGGCCATTCCAGGCCTCGCCAGCCGCATAAGCGGAAGAGTCGGAATCGTAGGGGTAAATGACACCATGGTCAACGCCTACTTCATACTGGCGCTCGCCAGTCTTGTCCCATTCAAGTTTAGCCATATTGTTTTATCTCCTTTTTTTTGTTATGATGGATTGGATACCGCAGCAATCGTCGCGGTGTATTCAGCGATTTCAAGCACCCCTTGCTCGTTGAACGTTCCAACATAGACGCCAAGCGCAGTGGCCGATTTAGGAGCAAAGCCGATATAGCCGTGCCCGCTCCAAGTCATCAGTCCGCTGGTGAGCCTCACGGCGGGCACGTTCCCGTCCGCCAGCACGCGCTCTGTCGCGGCTTTAAGGTGGTCGTCCACCTGCAGCACCACCACAAGGCGCTCTACCGTGCCTTTTGCGCTCACCAGCTTGGGGCCGGGCTTATCCGGCAACTCATTAGGAATCATGGGCGGTTTTGGTACGCTAAATCTCTGCAGATTCATGTCAAGCATATGAATTTCTCCTTTCACGCCGAGGTATCTGAATCCCAGTAGATCGTAAAGATGTCGTGGTTCAGGTTGTCGGCGGTGTAATGCCGGTCGAACGCGCAGCGGGGAAGCTGCGCCACCTTCATCGGCAGGTCGCTGTCCGGGTCCTTGTAGATCACCGTCAGCTGATACCGGGGAAGCACCCGGTATACGCCGTTATTCGCATGAAAGATGGCCAGGTCACTGCGCTCGTACCGAATGCATGGGTACTTCATCTTTAACGTCGCCGGGGGCTGGAAGTATACGCTGTCCGAGCCCAGCGTCCGTTTCAGCAGCGCGCCCAGCTCCAATCGCTTATCATCCATTGTATACGCCCCCAATCGACAGGATCAGACGGGGCCTCTCCACCTCGACCGACGTCACTTTCCAGAGAGACCCCATCCATTCCACATATCGGATGGCAAAGAAATGCTGGTAAGCGTAGGGGTCCGCCACAATGCTGATCTTGTTGGATACATCCAGATCGTCGTTCAGGCCTTCCCCGCGCTCCCAGCGCTTGGTGTTGCGCAGCACATCCCCGTAGTAGCACCGCTCGGTCTTCACTTCTTCCCAAATTTCCGATCCTGGCGGTGTTTCAGCGGTTTCGATGTAGCCTACTTTTCCATAAAACTTTGCCATTTTGACCTCACTTTGCTATTAGGCTGTCTCCTGATAGTATTCCAGAGCAATTGCGCCCTTGGGACGGATCATAGCGCCGGAGCAGCGGGTTTCAATCAAATACTCTTGTTTATTGAAATTGATATCAAAGTCATCAAACAGATTGACCTCGCCGCCGCGATCCGCGCCAACGTTGTAGTCGCCCAGGTTTACAATGATGCCGGCCAGCTGCACAGTGGTGCCGGCGGTTACGCCGACATCGGCAGAGGTGGTCGTGCGGGTCAGGCCCTCCATCACAGGCACGGTGATGATGCGGCTTACGCGCATAGCGGTGGCCAGCTTCTCAACCGTATCGTACAGGCGACGGCCTACGCGATCCTCCAGCAGCAGCATGTTGGTCAGGTGGTCCTCAGTGGTGAACAGGGTGGGATTGCCGCCGCCCTTGTAATCCTTGCGGCTCTTCACGGAATCACGGATAAAGGCAATCGCCACGTCATCCTGGGTCGCATCCTTGGCCAGCTTCGCGATGTGATGGATGGTGTAGGCCTCGTCGTCCTTCCAGATGGGACGGATGTTCTGCTCGTTAATCTTGTCATTGCTGGAAGCGCTGCGGCCATCGCCCACCAGAATAGCGCGGGCAATTTCCTCATCCAACATCATACGCATTTCGCCCTTGATCCAGGCCACCACGTCAAAGTCCGTGATGTCAATCACGTCGTCGCGGTCCAGCTTCTGGAGCTTGTAGATCGTGGTGGGGGTAGTCACGCGCTTCAGCGCCGCGATGGTTTCCTCTACCTTCTGATTGCCCTTCACATAACCACGGGCACGAGCGTCATCGGCGGTAATGTCCGCATAGGTGCTCTTTACACGGCTGAAGGGGCTGCGGTGCACGCCGTTCATCACCACAGATACCCAGTCAGTATCACGCTTGTAGAACTCAGGCGTCTTTTCGATCGTCTGCGCTTCGGGGAACAGGTTGCCGATGTTGGTGATACCATGAGCCAGAGTAGCGTCCTTCATGCTGCCGCGGCTGCGCGCATCCGTGATTACGGCGGTCATTTCGTCATGGGAGATCACATCCATGGGGTTGGTTTCGGTGTCGAATACATTGTGCTTCATATCAGCATCATCCTCCTCAGAGTCGTCTTCTTCGTCGTCGCCGTCTTCATCGTCCATGATGCTGCCAACAATGGCATAAACGGCCTTCTTCTGCTTGTCGCTCAGGGTATTAAAGATCTCGCCGATCGTTTCGTTGCCTTCTTCGGGCTTCTCGGCGGCGGGCTTTTCCTGCTTCTCTTCCGCCTGGTCTGCGTGTTCGAGCTTGTTTGCCATGTCAATTACCTCCATTACTTTGCCTGTATAGATCTGCGCCTCGTCCTCCGAGGTATAGGTAGTGCCGTCTGCGTGCATCATCACGCTGTCGATAAACGCGCCTGGGTTTGCCCCGGCCAGCACCAGCGATACCTCTTGGATCACGCCATGCCGCACAGAAGAACCCTCCTGCTTGAGCTGGTTTGCGTAAATGGACATCGCCGTCACATCGCCGTTTCGCACCAATTCCTTGGCGTTCTGGCCGCTATCGGTCTCGTTAAAGTAACCGTAGCCGTATACGCCTTCTCCGCGATTCTCCAGGTCCATGTGGCCCAGCACGTCCTCAACACTGTTGTGCTGATGCGCCCAGACCAGCGGAACCCGCTTGCCATCGCAGCCCTTAAAGGCGTCGTTCATGATGATTCTGCCGTCCGTGCAGCGCAGATTAGCCCGCGTAACCCAGCCGGCAAAGTCATAAGATTTACTCATTTTGAATCTCTCCTTCATCTTCTCCGGTCGGATAGACGATCGGGTCTTCCTCATCCTCGGGATGAGAAATGTTCTTGTTTTTCAGGACGTCGGCGTTCGGGTCGTCAGACGGCAGCAAGCCGATCACCTGGCGAATCTCGTTCGCCGTCATGATCTCGTTGCGGGTGAACTTGTCCGCAATCTCCGCAATCTGCGATACCGGCACCAGCCGGAACGGATCACGGAAAGCCATAATCGTCTGTCCCTGCGTGCGCGCTGTGCGGCTCAGGAATTTCACCTTCATGGCGTCAACAATCGCGGAGACCACCGGCTCAATGATGCGTGTGTCATAGTTCAGCATCGTCTTTTCGTCCGCTGATCCATCCAGAAGCGTCTTACTGAAACCTAACTGGCCGTATAGCATACTCGTCAGGTATTCAATCTGATTCATCAGGTTGTTATCAACAGGCCGATTGAGCTGGGTGACCTTCTCGGTGCCATCCGTGTAAGCAATTCCGTACTTGCTGCCGCTCAGCTGGTTTTCAATGTCCTTGCGCCGATCCTCCGCCTGCTTGCGGCGAAGGTCGGTCTTTATGACATAGGGAAGCTGGATAATCAGGTCCAGCTTGCCGGATCCCAGCTGCTCGTCCAGCAGGTCAAGCAGGTTCAGCTTTCGCACCAACCGCTGCATGGTTGAGTTCGGCTCGTTCATCACCGCATAAAACGGGTTTTCAATAATCGCCACAGCCTCTTTGGGCATGACGATCTCCTCCTGCTTGCCCTTCAAGTCGTTGTATAGCCGCAGCCGCACATGCCGCGGCCACCACTGCACAATCTTGGCCGTGCGCATCTCGTAGATCTTCCAGCCCTCGCCGCCAGTCATAGGGGATTGATTCGTTACGGTCGGCATCGCCGCCACAACCCCTTCGTCCAGCATTGAAATCACAACGTCCTGCTTGAATGCTCTGGCCGTCTGGTCGATGTTGGTCTGAAGCGTCAGGCATTCGTTCAGCGAGTCCTGAATCTCCGATACAAAACGGCCGCTGCCGTCAAGCTTCACGTGCTTGAAATCGATAGCGGCCACATCCACGGCTATTCGGTTGTAAATGGCGGTCACAATACTTCGCTCGTTGCCGCCGGAAAACGACGCCCTTCCTGGCTGATAAGAAGAACCGAGGCCCACATCCTGATAGGTGTACAGGGTGGGGTCTCGGTTCCTGAAAGCATTCCATGCATGCTTAAAACGATCTTTAATTGTCATTGGGAAACTCCTTTAGGATTTCTTCTTGCGAGGTCTATCGTCCAATATCTGCTCCAGAACCATAGATCTGTCTATCGCGTCCCTGACTGCCTTGGTATCTTTTTCGCCGAGAGCCTTGGCCGCTGCGCTAAGGTATTTGCTCTCAATCGCTTTTCGCGCCAAATTCCTCTGAGCAGCAGCCTTTTGAAACTCCGCCTCCGCCTGCTGCTTTGCGAGCCTCCTCTTTTTACTTATACGAAGCCGCATATAGGCATCGTTCGCGTCTTTGTACTTTTTGTGAGCTTCTTCGACACGATACTTCTTGTTAATTCCAGAAATAGCCGTATCCCTATCGCGAGCGGCCTTCCGAAACTCCTTGGAGCCGCGTAGAGTCCGCACAGCCCTTTCATAACCGCCATCCGGATCAGTAAGCCGCTTATAAAGGGCGCTATGCTGCTTTCCTTTGGCGGTAAGGGTTCCGTCCTCGTTCTGGTACCGCCGAACGCCCCATTTCATGCCTTTCACGCCGTGGTGATATAGCTCTGGTGAATATGACATAGGTGCTCCTTCCGTCATTTCTTCTTTTTCCGGACCTTATACTTGGAGTTGGTTGCGATACCTCGACCGACATAGACCCACGGATTGTCTACGAACCGCCTGCCAATAACGACACCGACGGCAGATACGGCGCGGCCATAGCCTCTTACTCTGAGCTGATTGTATCGGAGAGCCCCTCGACTGCCCATCGTAATAACTTCTACAGCGGTCTTTCCACGAGACATAGAGGAAACACGCTTCTGAAGCTCCTTATCAAGCTTCTTGGACTTCTCCAGATCTTCCTGAATCTTCCCGGTGTCGTACTTTCTCTTTTTCCCTTTGGCTGCGCGCTTTTCATCCTTGTTAAATCTGCGCTGAAGACCTCTGGTTGTTCTGGTCGATTTTCTTGTAAAAATCGTATCCTTATCTCTCCGAACACCCCAGCGCATACCAAGAACGCCGTAATGCATAAGCTCATTATTCATTATTTACTGCTCCTTAAATATCTCCGATAGCTTCGCTCAAGCCGAGCCAGCTTAATCTTGTATACGGAATCTAATGTCCCCTTCGGCAGAAGGGCAATCTTGGCCATCAAGGCCGCGCGCTTACGAGAATAAGTCTTTTCAATCCGAGCGCGCTGCTCCTTGGTAAAGCCGGTCTGCGTCTGCGTCGTGGTTTTCCGAGTCTTCTTGATGCCATTCTTCGCGTCGAGATCAGCAATACGTTTGTCGATCTTCGCCTGCTTCTTGGCGTTTTTAGAAAGCTTTTTAGAGAGCTTGCTGATCTTTTTTTACATTCAGTCGATTCCGGCTAAGCTGTTCATCCAAGTTGGAATTAAGCTTCTTTCTCTTAGCTGACAGTCCAGACTTCTTGGATGAATATTTTTTGAGAAGCTGCCCGTACCGTTCTCGTCCGGCAGGGGTGAGGCTTCCATCTAAATTCTGAAAGTGCCTTTGCCCCCACTTTTGTCCCTTGATGCCATGATGGTACATTTCATCTGGCAATCGCACCCATTCTCCCATTAGTCAAAAGCCTCCCTGTTCAGCTTGTACGCCACGTAAGCGTCCATCAAGGCCGCCACAGCGTCGATCTTTTCTTCATTTCGTTTCTTATAGAGCTTTCGATTGCCATTCGTATCCTCCAGCACGATGGAGTTGCCCATCGCAAATTCCATCAGCTGCTGGTCAAACAGCAATAGCCGCTGCTCCGCAAGCTTCTTGAGCTCGCCCAGTGGGACCGATTCGGTCTTTACGCCCTGAATCACCTTTTCGATGCCAAACGGCCCGTTCTCCGTCTGCCAGCGCTCGATGAATTCCTTCGCGTTGTATGGGTCGTAGCCAATGCATCGCACGTCATACTTGCACTCCGCAATGTAGTTGTCCACGTCCTCATATACCTGCATCATGTCAAGCACCGTACCGTCCATCACCATCAGGCTTCCCTCGTCCATGAAATCGTTGTACTTGAGACGTGTCGCCAGCTGAAGCTTGTTCAGCGTCCTTTCTGTGATGTAGTTCCTGGTTTTCACGCCAAATCGCTCGTCGCCCAGCGGAAACAGGAACGTAAACGCGCAGAAGTCGTCGCCCTGCGAAAGGTCTGCGCCAACAGCGCACGGCATCTCCCAAAAGTCCCGTTTGTGATGGCGCTGAATTTCATCATAAGTGAAGAAATACGTAAAGCCCTCCATCGGAAGGCCAAAGCGCTTGGCCAAAATATCGTTTCGGACAGCCGGCACCTTTTCGGCGCGCTCCACATCCAATTGATAGGTCTCGTAGCTTACCGTCTTCCCGATGTTCGGATTCGCCTTCATCCATTTGTTCGGGTCGGATACCTCGTCCACGCTGTCCAATTTGTAGTACCAAATCGATACGTGCTTGTTCTCGTACTCGCCCTTCAGGATGTCCATCAGCTCCATTTTGACGGTATCCCCCGCTCCGTTGCGCACAGTACCCTCCGAGCTGATCGCCACAATCAGATAATCCTCCACCTTGCTTGCGCCTTGCTCAATGCAGCCTACAACATCCTCTCGGATGTCTCCGGACAGCCATTCGTCCACTGTGCTCATCTTCACATTCAGGCCCTGGAGCTTGTTAATACTCATAGGGCGCACCTCAAGCAGCGAACCGGTCATGAAGTTTTCAATACCCTTCTTCGTGGACTGAAGCTTGGCGCGCTTGGCCTTGGAGCCGGTCGTGTTGTTAATTGAGCCGTCCGTCAGAAACTTAAAAAGAGGTCCCCTCGCCCGAACGATAGACGTTCGCATGGGCGAAAGAACCTCTTCTGCCTGTTTCATTGTCGGAGCCGTGGTGATCTGATGCGTCGTGCTTGTATCTGCATTCAGGAAAAAGCTTTGCAGGCACGAAGCGTACATGGACTTTGCAGCGCCGCGTGCCACAATCAGATACTGCTTGTTAATCAACCGTTTCTTGAACCGACGATTTACATAGTGCCCGCCTTCTCCGTCTCTGCCGGGAACAAACACCTTCCGTTCTACAAAGTAATACCAGCCGAAAATCTCCTCGGCCCATAGCTTAAACGAGTCCAATAGCTTCAAGTCCGCACCGTCCGTTAAGGTCAGTTCATTCTCACAATAAGCCACAAACCCGTTAATCGCATCGGGATCGTAGTAAACGCCGGGATCTGCAATCAGCTCGTCAATCCGGTGCATCTCCATTTCAATCTCTTTGCAAATGGGGATCTCTCCGCGCAGCACCGCATCCCGAAACTGCCCGTAGTACTTCGGAGTCGCTGTATTAGAGAGGGGCATGATTAGCTTCCGCCCTTCTTTTTCTTCCTTGAGTCTTGGTAGGAGTAATATTTATTCTCCCACTCGGCTCTCTTCGCGACTTTCTCCATTTCTGCATCACTTAGTTTCGAGAGGTCTTCGTATTTCATATTTGTAGTTTCTGCTGTCTTTTTATTGAACGCTTTCTCGACAGCAGCGCTGATGGCCTTCTGACCAATCGTCCGAGCGGCGTTTTCCGCAAGATCGCCGAGAACCCGTTTTACCCGCTTTAGCTTATCCGGATGCATTTCGGCATAAACGTTTTTGTAATTCTTTTCCAGGTTCAGCCGGTCCGTCATCTTTCTAAGCTGTTCGTCGGAGTACTTTTCGTATCCGGTTTCTTCCTTCTTGCGCTGCTTTGCCAGCTTCGCCTCAAGCTTCTTTTGCTTCCGGGATTTCCGGGCACCGCTCAGCGTCTCCGCGCTTTTCTTCCAAATGCTCTTCGCCTTCTTTTGGGAACGTGGATGCCCCAGCTGCTCCGGGGTTCGGCGAATGCCCCATTTCATGCCCTTTATGCCATGATGGGCAAGGTACTCTTGTTCGCTCATCGCATCATTCCTCCTTGGTTTCCGCCGTCATATTCAGCCGCCATTCAATCTCCGCCGCCGAGGCCTTCATTGCCTCCACAATCGTGGGGCTCGCCGGGCAGTCAAACACCAGCTTGCATTTCAGATAAATATACGTCTTCACCGATTCGAGCCGCAGGTCGTCGCCCATAAAGTCCTGCCAGGTTTCGCCCGTGCCCGTAACCCTAAAGCCCTCCTTGGGCCCAACGCCAATCTGCGTCAGCGTCGCAATGTACGTGTTAATATGCATGATTACGTCCGGATCAAAGTGCGTGTATCCTTCTTCGATCCCAATCAATTTCTTGATAGACACTAAGATACCGTCCATAGAATTCTCTCCTTCAGGCCCTCTTCCAAGGGCAAGTGTCATTTGGCCTCCGCTCTATCAGCGGGTGGTCAATGAGGCTTTCATCGCCGTAATGGATTGCCTTGTGTGTGTTTTCACTCACGCAAATCAAATATTCCGGATTCAGCAAGTATTCCGTGCTGTTCCGTATGTCATCTATGCCAATCGGGTTCATGTGATGAATCACAATCCGACCGCCAATCTCGTGTCCTGCAACTCCCATATCGCAGCCGCAATCCCGAACAATAATATCCCTGCGGACCCGCTGCCACTCACCGGACCGGTAGAACATCTGGTTAAATATCCGATCAAACCCAAACGTCTCATCCCCAATCCGTCCGCGCAGCTTCAAATATCGATACCGCGCCTCGTAATCGGAGATTTGGCATAGCTCAGTATAGTTCCGGATCATCATCCTCTATCTCCTCACCGCCGCCATGCCCCGTATACGTGCGCATCGCCTCCACGGCGTTCAAATATAGCTCCTCAATCCGGCGCTCGGACTTCAGGCTCTCAATCTTGGCGTCCATGAGCTCCTTCTTCTTTTTGAGCATCTCATTTTCAATCGCATTGCGTTCTCTTTCAGCCGCAATGCGCAGATAGTGCGTAATCAACTGAGAGGAGGCGGTGCCGTCTCGCAGCTTCCGCTCCGCTACATCTGTCGCCAGCGCGATCAATTGATCCTCCCGAGTTTTCGGGGTAAGTGCCGGACGACCGAGCTTTTTATTCACATCACACGATGCCTGTTTTCTGCTAATCGGCATTTATACCGCCTCCTTTCAGTCAATTTTTAGGTCTTTACGCTCTCGGACATCCAGTTTACCGTGCCTGCGACGCCGCCGATCACAACGCTTACAACCGGCTTAATCATAGCGCAGCTGCCGCTCAGGAAAGCGGCGGCATGGGTCGTAAGCGTGTATTCAGTGTCTGCCGCAACCGTCATCTGACGGAGCGTACAGGGAAGGGCTGCACCATTCAGATACATCTGAAGCGTTACAGTGCCCGCAGCACTTGGGGTGAATGTCACAGTGGATTCCGCTTCGTAAAGCCTGGTACCAGCATTGTTAATCTGGATCCCGGTAGCCAAAAGGGCAAGCCCGCATCCACCGGCGCTTGCACGAGCTCCTGGATTCAGATTCGTCCCGGCAGCCACAAAGGGCTGAGACGCGGTATTCACGGCTACATAGTAGCCACCGCAGCCACAATTCCCGCAAGCCATACGAATCCCCTCCTCACAATCAGTTTCCGCAGGTGTTGCCGTAACTGCCGTTGCAGTTGCCACAGCGGTTCTGGTTGTAGCAGGTGTAGGGGTTTACAGAGGGATTGCTGTACCAGCTGCCGAGCTGGCCAAGAATATACTGGTTCTGGTTGTAGTTGTTCAGCGCGGTCTTTGCGTCGCTCAAAGAGGTGCGCAGTTCATCGATGTACTGACCCTGAATCAGATCGCGAGTAAGCTGATTTTGTTCGATAATCGTCGTTTTGAGATCACAGCAGCAGTTGCCCATCTGAGTACTCAACTGCTGGAACGCCAGCGCGTTGTCGTAACGATTCTGCAGTACTTCTTTCTGCGTCGCGCAGTTGCCGGAGAGAATGTCGCGCTCCACCTGAGACAGATCGTTCGTAACAACCTGCTGCGCGGCCATAGCCCCGCGGTTGCCGAACAAGCCGTTCCCGGAGAACGCCAGGAAGAACAGGAAAATCAGGATGACCCACAGGAAACCGCTTCCACCCCATCCGGTGTCACGGTCGTCCTCCATCATCTTCGTCATAAGCAGGTCGCTCGCATCGATTGCCATATGTTTGTCCTCCCAACAAATTTATTTATTCCAAGCGATAGTTGGCCACCCTATCGCTTAAAACCAGTCAGAGAGGTTATCCTGCTTTATTCCGCCCGTTAAGGCAGCCTCGGCTTCTTCCCATGCCGAATCAGGAACCTTGAAGCTCTTCAGACCCATCCTGCACACCATTTTATAGATGGACCTTAGTTCTTCAAGCTGTCCTTTGTTGATTTTCCCTTCAGAAGCGAATCGTTTCATCGCTTCCGCCGGGTTTTCTCCGCGCCGAATCATGCCGGATAGCATTTCGGCCGTTTCGGGAGATTTCTTAGCAAGAAGATTGAGCGCCATCCCCTGCGCTTCCTTCGGATTCGTTATCGCGTTTCCGATCTGGATTAGCCTGGTTAGATCCACTTTCGTCACCCTTTCTAAGCAGTTCTTTCAGCAAGGCCACAACTTCGGCCATACTATCCGTCTCTTTAGAGGGAGTTTCTTTTGAAAGCTCATCCACGTAGTTAATCTTTGGTGCTTCTTCTTTGCTCTCCGGGAACAGCGGGGCAATAGAGAAGCCCTTTACCACAGGCTTCCCGTTCACGTACCGCTTGGACCAGAGCGTCCCGTTCCCAAAGTTAATAAAAAGCGTCGGCGTACCGTCCAGGCGCACCGGCGCATCTTCCATCTCTTTGTCATTGAGCACCTCCACATACTCTCCGCTTTTCCGGCCGGGCGGTGCTTGCTGCTGGCAGGGCTGCTGATACCCCTGAGCCATCTGAAAGAGATTCTGATAGTTTGCCAATGAGTTGTTGAGCTCGGCCTGCAATTGCTCCGGGCTCTTCATCGGCCGGCCATAAGGGTTCTGAAAATATCCTCCGCCCATGTTCATCATTCTTCACCTCCAAAGAGCGTCCGAATGGTGCCGATCGTATCGGTCATACCCCCGAGAATTTTCTTCAGGGGCGATACCGCAGCCTCTCGTTTCTTTTCCTTCGTGCAAAACTTCAGTACCAAAATATCGGAGGCGTTCACTTCGCCAGTCTCCGAAATCTTGGTCAGCGTCTTTGTAATGATCTGGTCATAGTTGTTAGCCATAGGCCACCTCCATCGACACAAAAACGAAGAGGAAAAGTTCATGTTGCGAAAATTTTCTTCCTATTATATAGACTCTAAGCCCACAAACCAAATATCGCACGCCATTCTTCCAAAACCCTCCCCGGAAAAATATCCCCCCGGAGATTTTTTTGGG